>Ga0315537_1004599_pt1 | contig 10007 bp, 10 predicted proteins | sample SalMarSW160270MG_FD_203091 | JGI IMG/M metagenome (GOLD analysis project Ga0315537, IMG submission 203091) | Salt marsh sediment microbial communities from the Plum Island Ecosystem LTER, Massachusetts, United States - Salt Marsh Sediment SW1602-70 ... | reverse complement strand
GATGGGCTGTAATGCCAACCCCTGTGGGTGGGAGGGCGGGAAGAAAAACACCGGTTAAAAACGGGGGGAATAAAAAGGGGGGCTGACGCCCCCTTTTCAAAAATTCTTTCCCTTAGATAATTAGTTCTGGAGCTTGCCCTTAGCCGTGGTCACCAGACTGGCAAAGGCCTCAGGCTCCCTGACGGCCATATCGGCCAGAATCTTGCGGTCTATTTCAACCCCGGACTTCTTCAAGCCGTGGATAAACTGGCCGTAGCTAAGACCCTGGGCCCGGCTGGCGGCGTTAACCCGCACAATCCACAACCGCCTCATATCACCCTTCCGTTCCCGGCGGTGGGCGTAGGCATAACTCAGGGCATGGAGCATAGACTCATGAGCCCGTTTATATAAAGAATGCCGGGTCGCCCGGTGCCCCCTGGTCAGGGCCAGCACCTTCTTGTGGCGGCGGCGGACGGTTAAACCTCTCTTTATTCTGGCCAAGATATCACCCCTCTACTTTACCCCGTAAGGTATAAGCCTCTTTATCCTGGTGCGGTCACTGGGATGCAGTGGTATAGTCTCATCAAATAGACCCTTGCTCCGCTTCGACTTGCGGCGCCGCAGATGGCTCTTGCCACCCTTCATTCGCATAATTTTGCCGCTGCCGGTGATATGGAAGCGGCTCTTGGCCCCTTTATGGGTTTTTATTTTGGGCACGTTAAGACTCCGCTATTTCTCCTCTTTTTTAGCTTCGGCTTTAGCCTCTTTTTTAACTTCGGTTTTAACTTCGGTTTTAGCCCCGGCTTTAGCCTCTGTTTTTGCCTTCTGAGCAGTTAACGGCAAGAGGATGACATTCATGTTCCTCTCCTCTATCAACGGTTGCCGGGCAATGGCCGCCAACCCCGCTAGCTGCTCCGTCATCCGCTGAATCAACCTCCAGCCAATATCGGGGTGGGTAATTTCGCGCCCCCTGAACCTCACCGCCACCTTAACCCTGTCCCCCTCACCCAGCAGCTTTTTAACCATCCTGACCTTGGACTCAAAATCGTGGCTGCCAATCTTGGGTCGCAACCTGACCTCCCGGAGCAGGGAAACCTTCTGGCTCTTCCTCTGCTCACGCTCTTTCTTGGCCTGCTCATACCTGTACTTGCCATAATCAAGCAGGCGACAGACCGGAGGCACTGCGGTAGGGGCTACCTCAACCAGGTCAAGATTTTGTTTCCTAGCCATCTCCCGTGCCTGGCTCGTAGGCATAATGCCCAACTGCTCACCCTTCTCCCCCACCAGGCGGACTTCTCTGGCTAAAATACCCTGGTTAATCCGTAGTGATTTAACTATGTCCTGTTTACCTCCACCGAGCCCGAGTTAGATTACGACCACAAACTATAGCATAACCCCTCAAAGCCAGTCAAGTTACAGTTTCAACTCCTGGGTTCGGCTTGCCATAGCTTGCTTAACGCCCTGCTTAAAGCTATCCAGAGACTGGGCAGCCAGCTGTTCGCCGGTGCGCAGACGGACGGAAACGGTAGACTCCGCCGCCTCCCGGTCACCAACCACCAGCATATAAGGAATCTTATTCAGCTGCGCCTGCCGTATCTTTAGGTTCACCCTCTCCGAGCGGCCGTCTACCTCCGCCCGCACCCCATCGGCTTTAAGCTCAGCCTCCAGCTTGCGGGCGTAGTCCAGGTGGCGGTCGGCCACCGGAATAACCATTGCCTGGACCGGCGCCAGCCATACCGGGAAGGCGCCCCCGTAGTGCTCCAGAATCGAAGCCAGAAAGCGTTCCATGCTCCCCAGCACGGTGCGGTGCACCATGGCCACCATGTGCTCCCTGCCGTCCTCGCCGATATAGTTGACGTCAAAGCGCTGGGGAAGGTTAAAATCAACCTGGACGGTGGGCCCCTGCCAGTCCCGCCCCAGGGCATCCTCAATCTTGGTATCTATCTTGGGGCCGTAGAAAACGCCCTCCCCCGGGTCAACCTCATAGGCAATCCCGGAACTCTCCAGGGCTTTACGCAGGATTTCAGTGGCCTCCTCCCAGACATCCAGGGCGCCGGCGTATTTCTCGGGCCGGGTGGACAGCAAGACCTTGTGCTTGGTGAAGCCGAAGGTATCCATCATGAAGCGGGTCAGCTCCAGGACACCGACTACCTCCTCCTCCAGCTGGTCAAAGCGGCAGAAAATATGGGCGTCGTCCTGGGTAAACCCCCTCACCCGAGATAGGCCGTGCAGCACCCCGGAGCGCTCATAGCGGTAGACCGTGCCCAGCTCGGCGTAACGCAGCGGCAGGTCCCGGTAGCTGCGCTGGCTGGTCTTATAGATGAGGATATGCCCCAGGCAGTTCATCGGTTTAATAACATACTCCTGCCCATCTACGTCCATCGGGCTGTACATGTTCTCACGGTAAAAGTCCCAGTGGCCGCTGGTCTGCCACAGGTCGCGCTTGGCGATGTGGGGGGTATATATCAGGTCGTAGCCGCGCTTGATATGCTCGTCCTTCCAGAAGTCCTCGATGACACGGCGTATCACCGACCCCCTGGGGTGCCAGTGGACCAGCCCCGGCCCCGCCTCCTCATGAATACTGAACAGGTCAAGCTCCCGGCCCAGCTTACGGTGGTCGTGTTTGGCCGCCTCTTCAATCTTTGCAAGGTGCTCTTCCAGCGCCTCTTTAGTCTCAAAAGCAACGCCATAGACCCGCTGCAGCATGGGGCGGCGCTCGTCCCCCCGCCAGTAGGCGCCGGCGATACTGACCAGCTTAAAGGCTTTTATCTCGCCGGTAGCGCTTACGTGCGGCCCCCGGCACAGATCAAGAAATTCTCCCTGCCGGTACAGCCCAACCTTCTCATCCGGTATCTCATCTATAAGCTCCAGCTTGTAGGGCTGGCCGGCAAACAGCTCGCGGGCTTTCTCCTTGGAGACCTCTTCCCGGCTAAAGGGGAGGTTGGCGGTAACTATTTCCCGCATCCTGGCTTCGATAACCGGCAAATCCTCCGTGGTCAGCGGGCGGGGCAGTTCAAAGTCGTAGTAAAAGCCGTCCCTGGTAGCCGGCCCGATGCCGAACCTGGCATCGGGGAAGATAGACCGCACCGCCTCCGCCAGGACATGGGATGCGGAATGCCGCATTGTCTCCAGCTTATCACTATCGGCCACTTTGGGCGGTTTACCAGAAGCCATGGTCAAAGTCCTCTCGATATCAGGGAAGCTACTTGATTATACCGGCTAACAAATTATATCAGCTACCAGTGGTATGCGCAATTGACGAGGGGATATTATTGACGTTTGGCATATGAGGAAGTTATCTAATGCGGCTTCTGCCGCTTCCGGTAGGCATCTATATAGCGGCGGGCGCGCTTGTCCTTGGCCAGCACCAGGTCGGCGGCCAGAATGATGGGGCGCACTTTAGCCACGTTTACGATGAGGCTGGTGACGCCGGCAGCAATCACCACCGACATAAAGGCGTAGTTGATTAAATCGCGGTCGGGCAGGCCAAAGGAGATATTGCTCGCCCCCAGGGTCATATTCACCCCCAGCTCGGCCTTAACCCGCCGGATGGTCTCCAGGGTCACCTGCCCCGATTCAGTATCGGCGCCAACGGCAAAAGCCAGGCAGTCAATCACTATATCCTCGGGAGGGATGCCTATCTTTCCCGCCCGCTCCACAATCTTATGGGCGATGGCCACCCGCCGGTCGGCATTGTTTGGAATACCCTCGTCGTCCTGGGTCAGACCGACCACGGCGGCCCCGTACTCCTTGATTACAGGCAAAACCTTGCCCAGGGAGTGCTCCTCGCCGCTGACCGAATTGACCAGGGGCTTGCCCTTGTAGACCTTTAGCGCCGCCACCAGGGCATCGGAATTAGAGCTGTCAATACACAGGGGCGCATCCACCGCCTTCATGGCGAGCTTCACCGCCCTGGGCAGCACATCTACCTCGTCCACGCCGAAGGCGCCGACATTGACATCGATAATATCGGCGCCGGCTTCAACCTGGGCCTTAGCCTCGCTGCCGATAATCTCCAGCTCGCCCGCTTTTATCGCCTCGGAAAGCTTCTTCCGGCCGCTGGGGTTAATCCGCTCCCCGATGAGCACTGTGGGCCGCCCCTCCCCGATGAGCACCTCTTTGCTGGCGCTGGTTATCCTGGTCTCCATAACTCATCCTCCCTGAATTACATCAACTATTTGGTATCTTTATATGTCCCCTTCCAGAACTTATCCCGCAGCTCGCGTTTCAAAATCTTGCCCGAAGCGTTCTTGGGCAGGGCGTCAACAAACTCCACCGACTTAGGCGACTTATAACCGGCCAGCCTCTTTTTGCAAAAAGCGATAAGCTCCTCGGCAGTAGCTTTTTCCCCATCCTTGGTAGCGACTACAGCGTGGACCTTCTCTACCCAGTACTCATCAGGGATACCGATGACCGCCGCCTCCATAACCGCCGGGTGCTGGTAGAGGACCTCCTCCACCTCCCGGGGGTAGACATTCTCTCCGCCGGTGATAATCATATCCTTCTTCCGGTCGACGATATAGATATAGCCCTCCTCATCATAATAGCCGATATCGCCGGTATGGAGCCAGCCCTTAGCCATGTTAGCCTTGGTATCTTCGGGCTTGTGCCAGTACTCAACCATCAGCAGCTTGCTGCGCACTATTATCTCACCCGCTTCACCGGGCCCGACATCTTTATCCTTATCATCCACAACTCTAACCTGCACCCCGATATCGGGCCGCCCCGCCGAAGCCAGCTTCTTCTGTTCCTTCTCCGGCTTATCCAGGACGTTATGGTCGTTTTTATCCAGGTGAGTGATAGCCGGACCGCTCTCGCTCTGCCCGTACCCCTGGGCAAAAATAGGCCCAAAAAGCTTCATCCCCCTCTTCAGCACCTCCTGGGGCATCGGCGAAGCGCCGTACCAGAGGAACTTTATCGAGCTGATGTCATAATCCTTCAAGTTAGGCAGGTTAAGCATGGCTACTAGGTGGGTGGGGACAAAGTCCATATGGGTAGCCTTCTCCTCCTGTATAATCTTAAGCGTGGCCTCAGCATCAAAGAACTTGACGATGACATTGCAGCCGCCGGTGTACAGAGAGGAGCGGAAATGGGTGTTGCCGGCGATATGGAATAGAGGCGTTATCTGCACCCGCTTGTCCCCGGGCTGTAAGCCCATATCTATAACCAGCGTCCTGGCATCTTCAATAAAGCGCTGTTGAGTATACAGGGCGCCGCGGGGCATACCGGTAGTGCCGCTGGTATAAATTATACAGACGGGGTCATACTCGTCTACCTGCACATCAGGCTCGTCGCCGGGGTATGATTTCAGCAGTTCATCGTGAGCTATCATATCGGGGCCGGCGCTCTCCAGAGAGATAAAGTTCTTAACCTTGGGCAGCTTATCCCTTATGGAACTGGCCACCTCAAATAACTCCGGCCCGACAAAAAGTGTATTGGCTTCGGAATAGTTGATAATATACTCCAGCTCGTTAGCCTGCAGGCGGGGATTAAAAGGCGAAGCGATAAATCCCCCCTTCATCGACGCCCCGTAATACTCAACAAACTGCAGACAGCTCCAGGACAGAATACCAATCACATCCCCCTGCTTCACCCCCATCTTATGCAGGGCGTGAATCAGCTTGTTGATTCTGGTATTAAACTGGGAGTAGGTTATCCTGGCATCTCCATAGACAAAGGCTTCCTGGTCGGGATAAAGGAGCCCATTTCTATATATGATATCGGCCCATGTGCCGACTTTATACCGGGATAGTTCCTTAAGCAGAAAATTTTTAGACATAACCCATTACCTCCTTAAAACAAGGACCCTGGTTTCACCAGCTCCTCTATTGCAAAACTGCGACAAGGGAATATCTTGCCCCGGAGTGAAAACCGGTATGGAGCGGGAGACGAGGCTCGAACTCGCGACCCTCTGCTTGGGAAGCAGATGCTCTACCACTGAGCTACTCCCGCCAAATAAAACTACAGGCAAATTTTACGTCAAAATGAACCAAAAAACAAGCCGGGGGCCGCCACAGGTCACGGTGACGGCGGCAGCCATTTAGGCGGTACGGGCAGGTTCTCACTGGCGGTCAGCCAGAAATACTCATCGATAAACCTGGCCAGTGACTTCTGGCAACTGTAGCTAATATAACCCAGCTTCTCGGAAAGAAAGGCCTCGGGCGAACCGGAAAGTCCTTGAGCCTCAAAGTCACTGGCCACCTCCCGCGCATGCTGCTGGGTAAGAACCAGCCACTCAATATAGTCATCAGCTTCATCACGCAGACTGAAGTTTTCGGCTATTCTCACATCAAGGATAACAAAAAGAGAGTCATTAAGCACATGAGCAATCTTGGTTATTCCGGTCACCCAGAGCCCGTCAATGCTGCCCAGCCCCTGGTAAATTTCCTTTATACTTTTAAGCAAACTCTTATTTGATAAATCACAATCAAGCAGGCTCACTCCCTTAAGGCTGGAGGTACAGCTGCGCAGCCTGATTATCTCCGCCAGCACGTTGCCGCCCCTCGTCCCCACCGGCAACCGCAACCCCAGGCTATTAACGAAACCGGAGATGACCTTAGCCTCAAATTCAGGATAGGAAACATCCCACGGTGTTTCTCTAATTTTAGAGATAAACTCGCCGTCCCCGAAAAGCCTCACGTACTTCCTATCCTTGTTCGATTGGTAGTAATGAAGCAGCGCCGCCCAGCCCAGGTCGCTGAATTTCACATTAATCCTCCCGATACCTCTCTTAAGCACCGGCCCGAGTTATTAAATCACCAAAAGCTGATTATATCAATAGTCGCCTTACTGCTTTAAAAGTAAGGCTATCCCTTACTAAATCACTACACCAATATTACTATTCACCTATTTACACTTGCCTTATCCTGTGAACTATAATGTAAAAGGGGACATCGCAGGATAGTGCCATGGCCAAGAACAATAACAATAAAAGAAATGGTGTCATCGAGCTGTGGGGGCACGAATTCAAGAAGGCGGCGGAGGGGTTGGACAGGGCAGAGGTAGTGTCCTTTGTCACCGAGCTCATAAAAAAGAACGAGGCCCTCCTCAAGCGCGCCGAGCACCTCGCGTCGCTGACCAAGCTCGCCGAAAAGACAATCATTGATGCCGACAACGTAGCCAAACAGGTCCAGGATGAAGCCGAAGAGCAGGCAAAGGCCGAGGCCAAAAAGATTTTATCCGGGGCGGAAGAACAGGCTCAAAAAATAATCGAGGAAAAGAGAGCCGAAGCTTTAGCCAGGGCTAACCGGGAAGCGGAAACCATCAAGGCTAAGGCTCAACAGCAGGCGGAAATAATGCTGGAGGAAAGAATAAGGGAGATTCAACCAGAACTTAAGGATAACGCCAAAACTCTATATGGAGAGCTTCTCAATCAACTGGAAAACCTCAAGAAGCAGGTGGTGACACTAGAAGAAGAGTTAGACCATAAGCTGTCTCAGCCTCCGGCAGAGACCGGCAAGGCAACCGTAGCAGCCGGCAAAGCCGATAACGATTTCCTGGAACTATTTCGGCCTGTTGAAGAACCCGGCGAAGAAGAACCGGAATGGGAACTGGAAATATTGCCCCCTATAGACCTGACTCAAATACTGGACATCATAAACCATCTTGACAGTTTACCCCAGGTGGTAAGAACCGAGCTTATACCCCACATGGATAAGCCCACAATCATGGTGTTCCTGCGCCAACCGATAGAACTGGTTGATATACTTTTAACACTGCCGCAGGTAGCCAACGTCACCGAAGAGGCAACCGGCGCCGAGGGTAAACCAAGAAAGGCTCAAATAGAGCTCCCCAGACAAACCGTAATCCAGCCAAGTAATAACTAGAAAGCACGATTACCGCCGCAAAGGGAGCGTGCCGGAGAGCTTTCATTACTGATACCCATTAAACTTTCCGGCGAATCGTGTAATCTCGTTACCATGGCATAAAACTCAACTGGTGCAGTACCCGGTTCTTCATACTTCATAATTGCGTATTTTTGATATGCTATAATAGCTGATGATGACCAAAACCGCAACGAAACGCCACGTCAAGATAGTATGCACACTGGGTCCCGCCAGCAATTCTCCCGAAGTTATTGAAAATATGCTAAAAGGCGGCATGGACGTCGCACGCTTTAACTTAGCCTATGGGACAATTCAGGAGCACAGCCAGCTCATTTCTGAAATTCGGTCGCTCAGTCAAAAGCTCAAACTTCCCGCAGGCATCCTCCTTGATCTTCCCGGCCTGAAACGTAGCCACGGGGATATCAAGGCCGTTTTCGGTCAGCATCTCGAGTTTGCTCTCACCGAGAACGCCGACTTCGTTGCCCTATCTTTCATCTCCTCAGTACGACAGGTACGAGAGGTCAAGCAGCTACTCCGAAAAATGAAGGCTGACATACCTGTCATTGTCAAGATAGAGCAGGCGCGAGCTTTAGAAGAGAGCGAAGCCATACTTGAGGCCGGGGAGGGTATCATGGTGGCCAGAGGAGACCTGGCCCTGGACATAAGCATAGAGAAAGTGCCGATGGCCCAAAAACGACTGATAAAGGAGGCCAATCGCCGGGGAAAGCCGGTAATTACCGCCACTCAGATGCTTGAGTCTATGGTACGGTCAGCGACGCCGACGAGGGCAGAGGCCGCCGATGTCGCCAACGCTGTCCTTGATGGCAGTGACGCACTGATGCTCTCTGAGGAAACAGCCATTGGCAGTTATCCCGTGGAAGCCCTGAAGACAATGGTAAAAATAGCCCTGGAGGCTGAGTCTATGTTCCCCTATGAGGAGATGCTCCGTAGCCGGTGGCAGGATGTTTTACCTGAGGTCAATGACGCTGCCGCCAGAGCCGCCTGCCAGATGGCCCACCAGGTACAAGCCAGGGCCATCGTCGCCTTTACCACCAGTGGGACTACGGCCTTAAGGGTATCCAAATATAGACCGTATCATCCTATTCTGGCCGTAACCCCATCGGCATCAGTGGTGAGCCGCCTCTCGTTAGTCTGGGGGGCACTGCCACTTCAAAAACCTGAGCCCGCAAACCTGGAAGAGGTCTTCGAACTGGCAAGCCAGGCGGCATTGGAGACGAACATCGCTAAGAGGGGCGACCTGATAGTGATTATTGCCGGAATTCCCCTGGCTGTTCCGGGAAGCACCAACTTAGTCAAAATACACTGTATCTAATTTACACCTGGTTTTATTTTAGCCGTTCACTAATATTAACTATCCGCTGCACTTTCCGGCGTTTTCTTATCCCTCCTGATTTAATACCTGCCCTAAAGCCATAGCCTTCCCGCCAAACCATTATTTAATACGGGGAATCCGGGTTACAGTTTTGCTCCAGATGAACTCCTTTATCTTTTCGTCCGATCTGAACTTCCCCATATCGTAATGTTCATAATGAACAATTTCGGCCAGCTCTCTGCGGAAGGAAGCCCGCTCTCTTACCGGACGAAGTGCCTTATCGCTTTTCTCCTTTTCCTCATCAGGATACCCCAGTGGTATAATATGGTCAACGGTATATACATCAGGAATCCCTAACAACTTCCTAATTTGCACTTCTCGCAACTCAGTCTGCATTGTAGCCCAGGCCGTGGCCAGGCCGAAGCTTGCCGCGGCCAGCTGTAGAGTATAAATGGAAATAGCCAAACTCTGTCGTAAAAGAACTTCTCTTGGGAGATGAACAGGGTATGTCTCTTCCAGCCGCCTATCACCACAGACTATGATGAGGACTGGCGCAGTAGATAAATGAGGTTGGACTGCTACTGCCCAATACATAGTTGGGTCGGTTTTTCGTATTTTTTGGTATCCCGATGTAATGCTCTGCGTTATGCTCTTCTTGGTCGCAACATCTTGAACTACCACAAATTCCCATGGCTGCGAGTTCCCGGCAGAAGGTGAATGTCTAGCTGCTTCAAGCACCTTCTCCAGAATTTCCTTCGGTACTGGATCGGATTTAAACCTGCGGAAGCTCCTCCTCTTCTTAACAAGTTCAAGGAAATCGTCATAATTCATAGCAACTCCTATCTTCTAAATAGTTGGTAAGAGTTAAG
>Ga0315537_1004597_pt1 | contig 10009 bp, 6 predicted proteins | sample SalMarSW160270MG_FD_203091 | JGI IMG/M metagenome (GOLD analysis project Ga0315537, IMG submission 203091) | Salt marsh sediment microbial communities from the Plum Island Ecosystem LTER, Massachusetts, United States - Salt Marsh Sediment SW1602-70 ... | reverse complement strand
AAGATAGGCATCCCGCGCGGTCGTTTCGCAGCAGAGATTCGTCATCACGCCAGAGACGACGAGATCCTCGACTTGAAGACATCGCAATACAGTTTCCAAGTCGGTGTTGTAGAATGCCGAATAACGATGCTTGAGCACAACTTTCTCACCCGGGAGTGGGGCGATTTTCTGGTGGACTTCACTTTCCGGACTTCCCTCGATACACATGCCGTCCCACCACCATCCGAGAATGCCAGCGTCCATGCCATCCGGACGGTGAACATGGCGCGTATAAATGACAGGGCGGTCCGCTTTGCGAAAGGCCGCGATCACGCGCTGGAGCGTTGGGAGAATCGCCACTCCTCCACATGCAAAACCGGACGATTCGGGGTCCAGGAAGAACCGCTGCATATCTATCACCAGCAGTGCGGCCTTGCTCTTTTTCAGCTTCATCTCGTGCTGGTTGTAAGGCGCGATGTGCGCCAGCCACCGGCGTGTCTGTTCTCTGATGGAAGAGGAAGTTACGTAAGGCTCCATTTCCAGCGTTGCGCTCAAATGAAGAGCGCTTCAAAAGGATTCTCCACCTGGATTTCGCGAATGGCCTGGAAATTCCTCGCTTGGGTGGTGATGATGGTCTTGACTCCGTGAGCGAGCATCGTGGCGGCGATGACTGTTTCCCAGAACCGGCGCCGCTGACTGCGATACTTCTCCATGAGAGAGAAGGCATCGCGCAGCATGTGCATATCGGTGTAGAGGATTTCCGGCTGCGGCGCTTTCATGATGTTCTCCACGAAATCGCGTGCCGCTCGGGGATTCATCGGGTAGCGCACCCAGTCCTCGCGGGTGACGATCGACATGAATTCGACCAAGCTCTGGTAGCAGACACAACTGCGCCAGAGGCCGCTTTCCGCCTGTTCGATGATTTCCGCGGCCCTCTGATGGAAAGGCGATGCCTTATCCACCAGGTAGATCAGAGCCATTGTATCAAGGCACTTGATCACTTATCCCCTGCTATGGTTTTCACTACGGTTGAACGGTTCGATGAAACCAATGTCCGTGGTGAAACTGCGCCAATCGAAGAAACCCGAACGGCGTCTCCGTTTCCCTTGGCCCTTTCCCAGCGTGCGCTGCCGCAGTTTCACAGACAGTTCCTGCAACGGGAAGCGCCAGAGTTTTCCGACGCGCATCGCCGGCAATCGCCCCTGCCTGGCCATTCGGCGGACGGTGCTGTCGCTGACTTTGAGGCGCTGCGCGACTTCGCGGGTTGTCATCAGAGTTTCTTTGGCCACGGCTTTCCCCTATCAGTAGTTATCGATTTGCGCTTTTTGGAGTGTGCCGGAGAAATCCACATAGACGGTCTTGACCTCGCTGAAGAATTCGTAAACGGTCCAGCCGCCCTCTCGATGGCCGTTGCCGGTGTCTTTGACTCCCCCAAAAGGCAAGTGACATTCGGCGCCGATGGTGGCTCCGTTAATGTAGGTGATTCCGGCTTCGATGTCGCGCATCGCTCGAAAAGCGCGATTGACATCCTGCGTGAAAATCGATGAAGAAAGACCGTAATCGACATTATTGGCGACGCGGATGGCTTCGTCGAAGTCCGCGACTTTGATGACGGACAGCACCGGCCCGAAGATTTCCTCTTTCGCGATGCGCATTTGCGGCGTGACGCCGGTGAAGATGGTCGGGCGATAGAACCAGCCATCAGCGCATTGGGGCCCGGTGTCCCGCTCGCCGCCGCAGGCAAGCTTCGCTCCTTCTTCGAGGCCGATTTTGACATAGGATTCGACCGTTGCCCGCTGCCCCTCGTTGACCAAGGGCCCCACATCCGTCTTGGGATCCAGTCCGTCTCCGCAGCGGAGTTTGCCGGTTGCCTTCACCAACATCTCGACAAACTTGTCGTGAACGCCTGATTGAACGATGAGCCGCGAGGTCGCCGTGCAGCGCTGCCCCGTTGTGCCGAATGCGCCCCAGAGAACTGCTTCGAGCGCGAGCTCGAGGTTGGCATCATCGAGGACGATTTGTGGATTCTTGCCGCCAAGCTCGAGAGAGACTCGCTTGAGCCGAGCTCCAGCGCGAGCACTGATGTCGCGCCCGACATCCGACGAACCGGTGAAGGATATCAGATCAACATCCGGGTGTTCCACCAGAGGAATCCCGACCGCGCCACCGGAGCCGTGAACGATATTGACGGCTTCGGCAGGCACGCCGGCTTCCAAGAGGAGCTCGACGAGCCGGACGGCTGTGGCGGGTGTATCGCTGGCGGGTTTGAAGACGATGGTGTTGCCGCATAGCAGAGCCGGGAAGCTCTTCCACGCGGGAATCGCGGACGGAAAATTCCAAGGAGTGATGAGTCCGGCCACGCCGATGGGCATGCGGAAGGTGAGGCAGTTCTTGTTGGGCAATTCCGAAGGAACCGTGTGCCCGAAGAGACGGCGGCTCTCGCCAAAGGCGTAGTAGGCCGTGTCGATGGCCTCCTGGGTGTCACCCATCGTCTCTTTCAACACTTTGCCCATTTCGTGAGTCATTTCGCGGGAGATTTCTTCCTTGTGCTTGACCATCAGGTCGCCCATTCGCTGGAAGATACGGCCACGGTCAGCGGCGGGAACGAGGCGCCAGGTTTTGTAGGCTTTGCGAGCAGCTTTGACGGCGCGGTCCACATCCTTTTTGTCGGAGCGCGGAAAGAGGCCGACGATGTCGTTCCAATTGGCCGGATTGCGGTTTTCGTAGGTCTTGCCGGTGACGCTGTCGCACCACTTGCCCGCGATGAAGTTCTGGAACTTGCGCGGCTTTCCGGTTGATGTCTTGCCAGCAGAGGCTGGGCGACTACTTCGAGGTGACCTGTTCATCGATGATACCTGTCCGATTGCGGAATTGCCTGAAAGGGTCTATTTCTGTCTAACTTACTAAGATACAAAAAAACAGGTCATGAGTCAACCCCCCGTGGGTGGAGCCTCATCAGCCTTGGGAGGGTATTGCGCGAGAGGATGGACGGTTGACTTTATGGATGCAAATTGGTAAATTTGTGAGAATTGGGTCGATTGCCTCCGACGCGATATTGCCACGATGATGGAATAGATGTTTGTGAGTAGTTGTCTCGACGCGTATCTTGACGCGTTCAAGGGATACTCGCGTTGGGAAAGGACAGCTGTAGACAGGGGCGCGAGGGGTGAGGGTACGGCTCGCGGCGAGAATGGACGGTGCGTGAGGACAATCTCGCGGCGAGAATGAAATAGGGTGAGGGTACGGCTCGCGGCGAGGATGAACGAGGCATGAGGGTACGGCTCGCGGCGAAAAATGGAGTGTGTGTGAAGATGCCTCGCGGCGAGAGGTCGATTTTCTTTGAATTGGTTGAAGCCGAGCTGTGAGAGGAAATATTGAAATATAGGCAGGAGTGTGGTATCATGAGGTTAGCACGACATCTGTCGGGGCTGTTTGCCCTGCTAACGATTATCACCCTCGGGTGTACTTTGCAGCTCGTTGCGTCTCCGCTGCAATGGCCGGGGAGCGGCGTCGTCATTCGTCAAGGTCACCATATCGAGTGGCAGCGTGCGGGATTCCGCGCGGAGAACGGCGACATCCTTTATGCGTGGTCGGACACGCGTCTTGGCGACCGCGATGTGTGGGTGCAGAAGGTGAGTGCGAGCGGCGAGATTCTGTGGCAAACCGACGGCCTACCGGTCGTCATCTTCCACAGCCGTCAGGAAGACCCGGAGATGGTCGAAGTGACCGACGGGTGGATTGTGACCTGGATTGATTTTCGCGATGACACGACCGGTGATGTCTGGGCACAGAAGCTGGATCAGGACGGGAATAAGCAGTGGGACGAGGATGGGGTTCTTGTCAATGCTTTCCCGTATTTCGTTGCTGAAACGACGCTGCGCATGGTGCATGACGACGCGGGCGGCGCTATCGTGGCGTGGGTGGACGGCCGCGGAGGCGATGCGGGCGATATCTACGCCCAGCATATCCTGCCCGACGGCACGATCGACCCTGCGTGGCCTTCCGACGGACTGCCGGTCTGCGCCGTAAGTGGTTCACAGACCCAAGTGACCGCGTACAGCGATGATGGAGGCGGGATGATTATCGCGTGGCAAGATGCGCGCAGCGGTGACGCCGACATCTGGATCAGCCGAATCACTTCATCGGGTTACCTGCCGTGGGGAGACAGCGGCATGCCACTGTGCACGGTGACCGGGGAACAGAAGACGCCGAAGCTCGATGTCGACGGACAGGGTGGTGTTTTCGTCGTGTGGGTGGATGCGCGTAACGGTCCCACGGACCTTTACTTTCAGCATGTCGATGCCGATGGTGAGATTCAGTTGGAAGCGAATGGCCGGGTGCTGTGCGATGCGGCCTCGAACCAGAACCAGGCGCGGATCACCAACGACGGGAATGGAGGAGCGATCTGTGTTTGGGCGGACTACCGACTCGGAGGTCTGGAATGTGACATCTATGGACAGAAGATCAATCCGAACGGTTCGGTCGGCTGGGCAACGAATGGCATCATCATCTGTGATGCGGAGTATAGTCAGGAGGAAATCCGACTGGCCTCGGACATGAGAGGCGGGGCAGTCATCGCCTGGGAAGACACACGCAATCAAAACGGCAACCGGCTTATGGCCGATGTTTTTGCGCAGCGAGTGGATGCCTCGGGAGCGTTTCATTGGGCGACGAATGGTATTGCCGTTATCGACTCAGGCAACGTTCAAACGCAGCCGCTCGTGCGTCCTGACGGCGAGGGTGGAGCCTATATCGCCTGGAGCGACAGTCGCACCGGGTCTGCGGGTATCCGCGTGCAGCACCTCGACAGCCTGGCGACGAAGCACCTTGCTCCTGGCGGTGTTGAGCTTGTCTGGGGACTTGACGGAGACGCGACGCGACCTCTGTCCGTGCCGCTGAACTTCGGACGAGTCGCATGCATCTGGGAAGACGGACGGCTCGGAAGCCGAGGCAAGGCGCTTTTCTATCAGATTATTGACCGTACGGGGGAAATCGATTTGGCTGTGAATGGAGTTCCGGTCGCCATAGATTTCCCGGCCGATGTGCAAGCCAACCAGCAGAATCACCAAGTTTGTCCGGACGGGGATCTGGGCTTTTTTGTTGTTTGGGAAGATCAGCGCACGGGCACGAGTCTCATTCGCGGGCAGCATGTGAATATCCTCGGAGAGACTCTGTGGCCCGACGAGGGGATCGTCATCGCCGAGTCCGAGCGCGACCAAGACATGGCAGGCTGCGCGCCGGATGGCGAAGGAGGCGTTTATGTGGCGTGGTCGGGCCGAAATGCCGACTGGCAGATTGATGTCTATGTGCAGAGGCTGACCGGCAATGGAGACCATGTCTGGGCGGAGCCTCTTCAAGTACAAGACACATACGACGATGACATTCTGGCCGGAATGGTGTCCGACGGGACTGGTCGCGCTGTCCTCGCGTGGGAAGCCGGTGGCGGTGAGGAGAGCGATGTTCATGGGGCCTGCGTTGCGGCGGATGGATCCATCGCCTGGGCCACGACGGTGTGCGATTACATCGGTGAACAACGCGCGCCCGTCCTTGCGAGCGACGGCGAAGGTGGCAGTTACTTCGTGTGGCGTGACCGACGCAATCTCAACGATGATGACATCTACGCACAGCTTGTGGATGCCTCTGGGGCTAAGGTGTGGGATGTTAATGGCATGGCTATTTGCACAGAGACCAATGACCAGATCCGTCCGCGGTGTACGACGGACGAAGACGGGAATCTCCTTGTCACCTGGGAAGACTACCGCAACGGGGTAGACCGGAACATCTATATGCAGAAAGTGAGCGCCGAAGGCGTGTTGCAGTTCCCGACAACGGGACTGCCCGTCGTGACGGTGAGCGGCGACCAGTACGAAGTCGAATTTGTGGCCGAATGGGACAGTGGTTTTTATCTGGCGTGGACGGATCTTCGGTCTGCTCAGTATCCAGACATCTACGGCATGCACCTTGACGCGGCGGGAGACAACCCATCGCCGGCAGATTGGACCGAAGGAGGCATTGTCGTCAATGAGTCAGAGAATTGGCAGCACCGCTCTTCGATCGCTCACGACGGATCTGCCGGAGCGATTGTCTTCTGGCAGGACTGGCGGGCATCGGGCAAGCAACCGCTAATCAATCTCTGGACTCAACGCCTGAACGACTTCACGGTGAATACACCGGTGCGCACGAGCGTGATACCGGAAGGCTACACGCTCGAAGCCTTCCCCAATCCGTTTAATCCGATCACCGAGATTCGGTTTTCAGTGCCTCGACAGGGTCGTGTACAGCTGGTCGTCTATGATGTGCTGGGCCGCGCAGTGGCGACACTCGTGGACGAGCAACTTTTGTCCGGGTCGTATCAGTTCCGGTGGGATGCCAGCGATGTCGCATCCGGAAGCTACTTCTGCCGGATGCATACGGCGGACTTCACCAAGACGATGAAGATGACTCTGCTGAAGTAGGTGGATGGGTCTGAGGCATCCGGGGGAAAGCGCCTATTCGAGTTGAGTGAATCGAACCTCAAAGCGTCACAGGACTGCCGAACCATGAAACTGAGACACACAGTAGATCCCGCCGTGAGATTTCTCGCAGCATTTGTTCTCATTTCCTTCTGTTTTCCTCTTGAGAGTCTGGGTCAGGCGACGCTCGATCCCCGCTACCACACCTACAACGAAATCATGGAGGATATCTTCGCGCTTGAAGCGCAGTATCCTACGATGGTGCGCGTGGATTCGATTGGTCATTCGCGGGGGGAAGACGGTGGGCAGCCTTTGCCCATTTATGTTGTCAAGATTTCCGACAATGTGCATCAGTATGAGGACGAGCCGAATGTTCTCTTCATCGGACATATTCATGCCGAGGAGGTTCTGGGTATCGAGATCATTCATGCTCTGTTGCATGAATTGACCGATGGCTATGTTGAACACCGTCCGCATGTACGCTACTGGGTGGAGCAACTCCAGATTTACATTGTGCCGTCAATGAATCCGGATGGTCTTGCGGTCGTGATGGATGGGCGCGATGTCACCTACCGCAAGAATGTGTACATGCCGCCGCCTCTGGACCACTGCACGATTGTCCCCGGGGTCGGATGGGACTCGTGCGGAGTGGACCTGAACCGCATCTTCGCGCTTAACTGGGACTGGGGGGACACTCTCTGGCAACCGGGTGGTGTTGAACCCTACGACTACTATCGTGGCCCCGCGCCTTTCTCTGAGCCGGAGGCCCAGTGTATCCGAGACCTCGCGCTTGAGATTCAACCGGTGGCCTCTGTCATTTATCACAGCAGTCGGACGGGTGCCAACGCTGAGCGATGCATCTTTCCGTGGGATTGGAGTGGCAAGCAGGCGCCGGATTCGGTCATGATCGCTGATTTCGGCAGGCGCTTTGCGCTTGAAATTCCGACCTATGACCATTCTTCGCATTATCTTTTCGTCTGGAGTGGAAATCATCGCGGCAACACGCAAGATTGGTTCTACTGGAAGCTGGGCACGATTCAATTGGCCAACGAGGTGGGTTCCATCGAAACAGGCATTCAGCCGGACAGCGCCGTTATCGAACAGATTATCGAGGATGTGTTTCCGAGTATCCGGTTCCTCCTCGATCGGACGCGCACACCCGACAATGATGAACATGTTGTTTTTGGCCATGTGAAAGATGCGGAGACCGGTGAGCCGCTGCGAGCCGAATGGCGCTTCGTTTCGACCTGGACGCCTGTCCTGCCGCCGCGCTACACGGATGCTGTGTATGGACGATACTACTTCTTGCCGGCGGATTCTTTCACAGTGGAATTCCGGAAGGAAGGGTATGTATCGAAGCGTGAGTATTTCACGCGGCGCTCCAGTCGGGAAGAGCGTGATGTGATGCTGACGCCGCTCGAGTGGCACACGGTTCATTTCCGCGTGGAGGACGAGGCGGGTCAGCCGCTGCCGAGCACCGTGTATGTGGAAAGCGTTTTCCCGGACACTATCGCGCTTCCCTCGGGCGAGGCCGATGTGTCGAAGCCGAACGGGAGCTACGAGTTTTTCTTTGCACCTAATGATACGGATCATGTCGCTTTCCGCGTGGGCGTCTGGCTCAATCGCGACACGACTCTGGAAATCACGCTGCCCAACGGGAGCGTTTTTCTGTCGCAGGATTTCGAGGACCTTGCCGCTGATTGGACATTTGGCGGCACGCACTCGACCTGGACGACTTCGTGGGCCGACGACGGGTACGGCCAGGTTCTCTCGACGAACGCGATTGGCTTCCGGTTAACCTATTCGGATGACGCGGATGCATGGGCGGAATATTCCGGCGCGCTGGACATCAGCGGCGCGAACAGCGCGCACCTTCAATTCGACCGAGCATCACGATTGGACGCTGACGGCGACAGTGTTAGCGTCGAGGTTTCGACGGATGGCGGGATGACCTGGGAATCCGCGGGCTGGATGCACGATTTCGACCTTGGCTGGACCCGCACCTATCTCTGCCTCGATCGCTGGGCGCCTGCTTCGGATGTTCGGCTTCGCTTCCGGTTTATCAGTGATTCCGCCTACACCGAGCTGGGGATGATGATTGACAATGTGGTCCTCGTCGCCGGGATTAATCTCGATTCTCCTCAGGTTGAGCACGGCGGTATCCCCTGGGAGTATGACTTCGAAAGTGTCTATCCGAATCCCTTCAACCCAACAGCTGTGCTGATCTATACGGTCGCGGCGCCGGGACCCGCGGAGATTCGGGTCACGAACATCCTCGGGCAGGAAGTCTGCACGCTGAAGGAAACCTGTCCGACGGCGGGACGATTTCGCGCTGTCTGGAATGGGACCGACCGGCGCGGAGCGCATTTGCCCAGCGGCGTCTATTTCGCCACACTGAATGCGGGTGGACAGCACTTCACGCGCAAGTTGCTCCTCTTACGGTAGACTTCTCGCCAAGAACTCCTCAGGTCAAACTCATGCAGCAGATCGAAAGCGATAGACAGACGGTTCGGCTGCGGGTAAACGGTCAAGTTGTTGAAGGGAGTGTTCCGGCTGATCGGACGCTCTTGCGCTTCCTGCGTGAAGACCTTGGGCTCACCGGCACGAAGTGCGGCTGCGAAATCGGCGAGTGCGGCGCTTGCACGGTGCTTTTGAACGGCGAACCGGTTTGCTCGTGCCTCGTTCTCGTGGCTGCTATTCAAGGCGCCGATGTGCTCACGGTGGAAAGCCTGGCTGATGGCGACGAGCTTACGGACCTGCAGGAAGCGTTTCTTGATTATGACGCGGTTCATTGCGGGTTCTGCACGCCGGGCCTGCTGATGTCCACCGAAGCACTTTTGCGGCGCAATCCCTCGCCCTCGGAGCTGGAGATTCGCGAAGCGATTTCGGGGAATCTGTGTCGCTGTACCGGTTATGTGCAGATTGTGGAAGCTATTCAGGCCACGGCTGCTCGAAGGAGAACCGCACCTCGATGAGTTCCGCTCCCGTTTTCACGAGAACGCAGGCAGTGGCGGAAGCGTGGCGATGTTTGCAGTGTTTTGACGCACCGTGCATCGCCGCTTGTCCCGCGAGCGTGAACATTCCGCGTTTTATTCGCATGATTCGCAGCGGGAATTTGACTGGCGCGGCCGAAGAGCTGCGCAGCGCGAATGCTTTCGTCACGCTTTGCGGCGCGGTCTGTCCTTCAAGCGTCCTTTGTCGCAGCCGGTGCACAAGAGGCCGCATCGACCGCGCTATCGATATTGGCCAGTTGCATCGATTCGTGACGGCTTCGGTTCCGGCGAGGGCTTTCCCCGATTGGCCGCGACCTCGTGGACCGCGCGTGGCTGTGATCGGTGCTGGGCCGGCGGGATTGGGTTGCGCCGCGGCTCTCTCGCAGCGTGGTTTCGATGTGACCGTTTTTGAGAAAGAGTCGAGAGCCGGTGGTATTGCTGCTTTCGAGATTCCGAAGGCCCGTGCCGAAAACGCACTGGAACAAGACTTGCGTGCCTTCGCCGAGCAGCTCAGGATTGTCACTTCGAAACCTATTCGCAGCCTGAAGGATTTCCGCGAATTCGACGCCGTCTTTGTGGCCGTGG
>Ga0315537_1004594_pt1 | contig 10013 bp, 8 predicted proteins | sample SalMarSW160270MG_FD_203091 | JGI IMG/M metagenome (GOLD analysis project Ga0315537, IMG submission 203091) | Salt marsh sediment microbial communities from the Plum Island Ecosystem LTER, Massachusetts, United States - Salt Marsh Sediment SW1602-70 ... | reverse complement strand
GGCCGGTTTTCCGGCAGTCCATATTATTAACTGAATCTAATCTATCGTGAATGGCAAAGAATGATCACTATCCTGGATACAGGTACGTCATCCTGTCAATCTTTATCCTTATTTCAATAGCCATACAGATCCAGTGGCTTACTCATGCGGCGGTGGTAAGGCCGGCAGAGTTGTTTTACCAGGGACAATTCAATGCGGCTTCTTTTTTCAATATTGATTTCCTTGCACTGGTTTACATGGTGGTGTTCCTTGTGGTAAGTTTTCCCGCTTCATACATCATTGACACCTATGGGATCCGGGTCGGGTTGATCACCGGATCGGTTTTACTGGGTGTTTTTAGTATTACAAAAGCGATTTTTGCCAGGAATTTTATGTGTGTGGCCATTTCACAGACCGGTCTTGCAGTGGCTCAGCCGTTCATTATTAATGCGATCACCGCCGTTGTTGCCAGGTGGTTCCCATTTTCAGAAAGAGGTACTGCAGCAGGCCTATCGACCCTGGCCCAATATGTGGGGATCGTTATAGCCATGCTGGTAACACCCCTGATCGTTGGCTCCGATCCAGACCTGACTAACTATGGAACCGGATTTGAAAGAATGCTTTGGATCTATGGTGGATTAAGCCTGATTGCTGCGATTTTGTGCATTCTGTTGATCAGAGAACGGCCAGAAGGAACAGCTCCTGAAACAACCGGGAGGTTTGCTTTTTTCAAAGGGATCAAACACATTGTCCATCAACGGGATATGCTGCTTACCATCCTTCTTTTTCTCATCGGACTGGGGATCTTTAATGCGATCAGCTCCATGACAGATTCCATTGCAGAACATGTCGGAGTGAAGGATTCCGATGGTCTGATAGGGGGCTTGATGTTGATCGGGGGAATCATCGGTGCCTTCATTTTGCCCATCCTGTCGGACAGGTACAAGAAACGTAAAATGTTCCTGGTGATCTGCCTGATCGGGATGGTTCCCGCTTTATTTGGACTTGCCTATCCGGATCACCTTGCCTCCCATACGGAAAGCATATACAGGATTGTTCTCATTTCATCCTTCATGCTGGGATTTTTTGTGATGAGCGCCGGTCCGATTGGATTCCAGTATGCTGCAGAAGTGTGTTACCCCGCACCAGAATCCTCCTCGCAGGGTATCCTGCTCTGGGTTGGTCAGCTGACGGGAATGGTATTTGTGGCAGGTATGAGTGTGAACAACAACCAGCACCTTGGGGCCTTTATGACCACCTTCGCGATGCTGGGACTTCTGGCACTGGCAGCTGTCCTGCTTCTGCGTGAAAGTCCGATGATGCTTGCTGAGCGGTCCAGCTGAATTCGTATTTAATGGGAAGGAATTCCATGGACCGGATGGCTCAGTAGCAGAGTCATTGTGTAAATTATCAGGCGACTTAAAAACCTGCCGGCGAGGCAGGGTCGCCCTACATTGTTCTCAATCCATCGGTTCTAATGATCCGATCGGTGCATCATCCAGTGGGAGTGAATTCCCTTTTCAGGTTTATCATGCTTCACGTTTGTTTATCTATTTTCAAAAACCTTATCTTTAATAAAAATTTGCATTATGGCACGTTTCTTTAAGAAGAGAGTTGAAGCGAAGGGTCTTGCTCCAGGGTCCCTGGTCTTTATCGGTAACCAGAAAATTAAAAAATCCAGTATGAAAATTATCCATTACGATAAAGAACACCTGGAGGAGATTGATATTGCTTCTGTAGAAGAGATTCCGGCTCTGAAGGGAGCGAAACCGGTCTCGTGGTTGAATATCTACGGGATACACGACACCGAACTGATTAAAAGGATCGGGGAGATCTATGACCTGCATCCCCTGGTTCTGGAGGATATCCTGAACACCGGGCAACGCCCGAAAACGGATGAGTTTGATAATTGCCAGTTCATTGCCATGAAAATGCTGCAATACGATGAAGAGGAACAGCGTGTAAGTACTGAACAGCTCAGCCTGGTCCTGGGAAAGGATTTTCTGATCACCTTCCAGGAACGTCCCGGGGATGTTTTCGAACCGGTAAGGGATAGGATACGCAAGCATAAAGGAAGGATACGGTTATCCGGGAACGATTACCTTGCCTATGCACTAATGGATACAGTTATTGACAACTACATTTACATTATCGAACGAATAGGTGAACAGATTGAAGAGGTGGAAGAACAGATTCTTGAGAGTCCTCAACCCGAAACGCTTCAAAAGATCAATGTGTTCAAGCGTGAGATCAGTTTTCTCGGAAAGGTGATCCGGCCTGCCCGGGAGATGGTAACCCGGTTAACTCGTTCAGAATCGGATCTTTTCCATAAAAACACGTTGCCGTTTGTTAAAGATCTGCTTGACCTGGTCACACATACTACCGAGACCATCGATATTTACCGGGAAATTCTTTCTGACTACCTGAATATCTACCATACAAGCATGAGCAACCGGATGAATGAGGTGATGAAAATCCTGACAATATTTGCAGCCATCTTTATTCCGCTAACGTTTATTGCAGGTATATACGGGACAAACTTCGAATATATCCCGGAATTGGGTTTCAGATACAGCTATTTCATCATGTGGGGAGTGATCGTAATTGTTGCTATTATTATGTTGCGCTATTTCAGACGGAAGAAATGGTTCTGAACGTTTTTATAATTCCTTGTCAATCAATACCAGCATTGGGATTTGGGATTGAATGGAATAGGATTCAGTGAAACTGCGGTGAAACAGGTTTTCAAAAACGCCCCGATGGTGCTTGATCACGGCAATGCAATCGATGGCGTTCCTGGCAATGTACTCACTCATGGAGGTATTAATATCTTTCCCTTCAATGACCTTGAACAGATGACCCTTCTCCTGTTTTACCAGTTCAGTTATTACGTCATAGCCCTCTTTGTCTTCAATGGCATCTTCTTTCCCTTCGGCAAAATGAAGAAAATGGACCGCAGCATTAAAGGATCTGGCAAATTTCATCAACTGATTGAGCATTAATTTGCTGCTATTCAGTTTATGAAAGTCGGTTGCATAAAGCAGGTTCTTTATGGATTTGAAACAGCATTCTTCCGGAATGATCAGTACAGAGGTGATGGTTTTTTTCAATACCCTGTGGTTCAGCAATTCGGATAATTTCATCTGAAAGAATTCAAGGTCGGACAAACCGATAATCAACAGGTCGATCTCCTCCTGTTCCAATGTCCTGAAAACCTCAACCGAGGGTTTCCCATGAATGAATCTGTAATCCGATTTGATTCGTAAATCTCCTTCCATCCTTGCATAATTTTTCACATAATGGTGGTTAAAATTAGCAATGGATGCATAGGCTTTCAACCAGTTTTCTTTAAGAAGAAGCGCGTATTTCTCTTTCGTTATTGAATCATCCACATCAACATCGAAGGCATTGAGCATGATCAGTTCTGCATTCATGTTTCTTGCTGATTTAACAGCATAAATAAACGCTTCCCTGTTTTCTTTTCCGGGTTGAAACGGGAACAGGATTTTTTTCATGGCAGGATTTCCTTTTTTTCAAATGTAATCAAATGTGTCGAAATATATCTAAACTTTCGAACTGGAATCAACGAATTATCTGTAAATTCACAATTGAAAAAAAAGAACATCATGGCATCGATCAAGTTCCTTTCGGTAATTACGGAATTCCTGAACCAATATCCCTTCATCAAGCATGGTATCGTAGTGATCATTACATTTTCGCTGGCTTTCATTTTTTCAAAAATTACCAAACGAGCCATCCGGATCACCTCAAGGAAGCTGGATCTTGAACAGACCACTGCAAGTTTTATGAGCAATGCCATCAGCTTTTTGTTCTATATCGGGGCGTTGATCGTCATCTTTTTCTACCTTCCAAAACTCAGATCACTTGGAGTAACCCTTTTTGCCGGAGCCAGCATTGCTACGGCACTTGTTCTTTTTGCTTCGCAACAGGCATTTTCGAATATCATCAACGGTATCTTCATTGTCATTTTTAAACCCTTCAGGGTTGGTGATGTGCTGAAAGTCGGGGAACTGGGCAATGGAGTAGTGGAGGATGTTACACTCCGCCATACGGTTATTCGCGATTATGAGAACCGCCGGGTGGTTATTCCAAATTCACAGATCGGTTCAGATATCCTGATCAATTCCAGCATTCAGGATGAAATGATCCGCAATTTTGTGGAATTTGGCATCAGTTATGATTCCGACGTCGACAAAGCGTTCAGGATCATCCGGGAAGAGGCACAGAAGCATCCCGGCTTCGTGGATAACCGCACAGCAGAAGAAAAGGAGAAAAATGTACCGCCGGTTGTTGTAAGGGTGATTGGATTTGGAGACTCTTCGGTTAACCTGCGGTCCTACGTCTGGTCGAAGGACCATAACAGCGGTTTCACCATGAAATGTGATCTTTATAAAACCGTGAAGGAACGGTTTGACAAGGAGGGGATTGAGATACCCTTTCCATACCGTACGATTGTCTATAAAAAGGATATTTGACGGCCTTTCTAAGTGATACGATGACTTCGAGGGGCTCGCCCACTGACTGTGCCACTCGCCTGCCGGTTTACCTGCCATAGGCATGGCGGGCAGGGTTTACCAGACTGTGGCTGGAAGGCAGGGAGTCATCGTATCACTTTTCTTTGACCAGGTAGTTTCCATCAATATTTCGCGAATCTATTATTTTGTCCATTAAAAAACCTGGCAGATTTGCTATTCCCGGGGTGTAATTATCTTTCTCTCAGCAATAACAGATTCAATTTTTGCTCTCGAAAAACAGACCGGGAAAAATTCATCTTTTGCCCAGCTGTCAAATAAATTTTTATAAAACGGGCTGGTTGGATTTCCTGATTGACCGGGGGTATTTGTTCCCATTGCATTATCCCAGTTACCGGTGTCCACAATGATCCTGAAACTGGCACCGCCAGTCTGGTTATATCCCCCTCCAGTTGAGCCCGGGGTATAACTATTTCCACCACGCGGGGCCGGGCCGGCATTTAATTTTTCACGCCATTCATCATTCACTACATCACTTAAGGGATGACGGATATAGATGTGTTTATACTCTTCCTGCCCGTATTTCCAGTCCTCAATATTCCCTCCCAAACGGATCTCAAGACGTTGAACTGCACTCAGAAAAGCTTTTTTCAGGAAGGTATCCCTGCCCTTTACTGGATCCGGGCCGAATCGCTCATCCGGCTCCCTGATCCAACCCAGGATTTTGTATAGTTGCAGCGAAACCAATCCCCTAACCTGTCCTGGCACAAATTTTTCATATGCATCTCTTATTATCTGATTCTCCCAGGCAACGTAAATGCCTGCAGCAATTGAATTGGTATCCAACCTGCAGTTCCACTCCAGCAGGATCTCTTTAGCCTGGTAAGGCAGGTCGGCATCAATCAGGATCGGTTTCAGCATAGGAACAAGTTGTCTGGCCGGTAAAGAAAGATAGTCCGTTTGCAGAGCAATCATATCCACCATGGTCAGCTTTTTTCCACTACCCAATACCTCATTTATCCGATCACCACGGAATGGATCAGACCATGAAAAGCCAATAGCATCCCAATGCCCGTAGTCTGGAGGGATAACGTTCTGGTTTGCTGTGGTAAAAAATCCTTTTTCAGGATTCAAAAGATGGGGTTTATCTATAATTGGCAAGTACCCATCCCATTCATACCTGCCATCACCGGGAACAGGCACCAAGCCGCTGAAATTCCTGCGTATCGGTGCAATGCCAACCGCCTGCCAGCCGATGTTCCCCTCTCTGTCTGCCCAGATCATGTTTTCCCCGGGAATATGACTGTAGTTGCAGGCATTCCTGAACTCTTTCCACGATTTTACCTGGTCTATTCTCAGGGATGCAAGGTAGGGTGATCCCCCCGCCTCAAGCCAGGCACAACGAACTGCATATGCCTTGTAATTAGTGGAGTCAATAAAGGTTACAGGACCATGACGTGTATACCTAAGGTGAACTTCGATGTCATTGCTATCCTTAACGGAAAAGGTTTCAGTAATCACCTCCATCTCTTCCCAATTATCCAGATATTTATACTGATTGAGGTTTTCCGGGTTCAGATCATAAACGTAAAGGTCTTCACCGTCGGTACTGAATACGGTAAGACCCCAGGCACCATACTCGTTATGCCCGATGGATACACCCGGGATTTCCGGCTCACCACCACCAATGACATTCCAGCCAGGTGCATTCAGATGCACCATGTATCGTAATGAAGGCATGGTAATGGTTCGATGCGGATCGTTCGCCATCATGGGATAACCACTTTCTGTGAGATCACCGTTTACTATCCAGTTATTGCTTCCAATGGATACCCAATGATCATTTTCAATAGCATCACTCTGTCCCTCCCGAACTGAGATCTGATCCTCCGCATCAGGTGTATTGAACGACTCTGCAATGTCGGATGATTCAAACTGCAAACCTCTTCTGAATGCGTTATACAGTTCCAGTATATCATCAAAAAGTAATTCGCCGTTTATTGTGCTATCCAATCCTAATATTGGATCCCTCGGGTGAAACCAGCTTAATCCCTTCACCAGACCCACTCCGCCCCTGGTCACTGCTCTCCCCGTTCTTAACTCAGCGTTAATATTCCCCAGTAATCCCTGGTGTCTGGATATGACCACTTCCGGAGTCCAGTATCCGGGAAGGATGTTCAGCATCATAAACTCAATGGGAAGAAGTTCCGGCTTATTTATTACTTCTTCAATGTAAGCATTAACTCCTTCGACGAAAGCAGTAATGATCTCTTCCCCCTCTGGATGGTAGTGGTTCATTTCGGTTTTCATATCACCGTGGAACATGAAAAGGCGTGTTCCGATATCACGGGTTAGTTCCCGCGGGCCGAGGATTTCTGCAACCGTTCCTGTGGATTGTCGTCTCCAGATTTCAAACTGGAAAAGCCGGTCTCTGGCAGCACAATAACCCTGGGTAAAAAACAGATCGTGCTGGTTCTTTGCATAAATGTGGTTGATTCCCCATTGATCACGGAGAACTTCAACACGGGAGGTTAAACCGGGTATTTTAATTTTTTCAATCTCATCATGAGTACATGACAAAAGCAGTAGCGTTAAAGAAGGAATAAATAAAAATCTTTTGCTGATTGAAACAAAGAATCTTGCGGATTGTTTTATTCGGATACGATTTTTCATGGTCATTCAGGTAATTTTGGACAGATAAACCGTCTTATGTTTCCATGATATGTGAAGTTCTGGTAGCACATTATCGTGAAAAAGAAACCCCGGGCTCCTGCCCGGGGTTAAGACATCACACTCCTGTTGGATTGTTCCTATGGATAGTGGGATTACAGGCAATCTTCAGGGTTTAGCTTTTCTTGGAGCTGCTATTTCCGGGTTTGGCAATGGAGTCCCTCATGCCGGTATCTGCTTCAATATTTTTCATCCTCAGGTAATCCAATATTCCGAGGTTTCCCTGGCGGAAAGCTTCGGCCATTGCGAGGGGTACCTGGACTTCAGCCTCGATCACCTTAGCGCGTGCTTCCTGGGCTTTTGCTTTCATCTCCTGTTCCAGAGCAACAGCCATTGCTCTTCTCTCTTCGGCTTTTGCCTGTGCAATATTTTTATCTGCATTAGCCTGATCCATCTGTAACACAGCACCAATATTTTTCCCGATATCGATATCGGCAATATCGATGGAGAGGATTTCGAAGGCAGTTCCCGCATCCAGGCCTTTATTAAGGACTGTTTTGGAAATAGAATCGGGATTTTCAAGGACAGCCTTATGTGAGTTGGATGAACCAATTGAAGAGACAATCCCTTCACCAACCCTGGCAAGAACGGTTTCTTCTCCCGCTCCACCCACGAGTTGCTTGATGTTTGCCCTGACAGTAACCCTGGCTTTACAAATCAACTGGATACCATCTTTTGCAACGGCAGTAACCGGTGGTGTATCGATCACTTTGGGATTTACCGACATCTGAACTGCTTCAAATACATCACGACCCGCAAGATCAATAGCTGTAGCCATCTGGAATGGCAGGTCAATGTTTGCCTTTGATGCCGAAACCAGGGCATGCACCACCTGGGCTACCCGGCCTCCGGCAAGGTAATGTGCTTCCAGATCATCCCGCAGCAGCACCAATCCTGCTTTTGTGCCCTCGATCATCGCTCCGACAACGACAGATGGCGGCACTTTTCTCCACCGCATAAAGATCAGTTGCAACAAGGATATCCTGACACCGGATACCAGTGCCTGAAACCACAATCCAATGGGAATAAAATATAGAATGATCCAAAGGAGTACTAATGCACCGACAATAATTACAATATACAATCCAATTCCTTCCATAATGTTAATCCGTTTTAAGTTTAACAATGATTTTATTGCTTAATACTTTCGTTACTTCAACTTTTGATTGTTGATCGATGAAAACATCTTCTGATTTGCCTTCAAAATTCTCCCCGTTCACCAGGACTCTACCCATTGGATTAAGGCGGGTAACCGTTTCTCCAATATCACCCACTTTTACATTGGGATTTTCTTTTTCAACCACGTTCACTTTCCCGTCAATACTGGTTTTCAGCATGATGCGGTTCCAAGTTTTTGTTTTCAAAACAAAATAGATGGTAATGAACGAGGCCACTGCCGTTCCGATCAGGGTATAATTTCCGGCGGCTGTGCCATGAAAATGATATGCCATAATCACTCCTCCGATCATCAGGATCGCACCACCAATTCCGGCAACGGTGATTCCGGGAACGAGTAAAAACTCGATCAGAAAGAGGATGATTCCCAGCAGGATCAGAAATATGATTAATGTCATCGACATGATATGAGGTATTCTTGCGTAATTAATCGATACTGCAAATAAGTTGTCTCTCGGTTAACCGTTCTTTCAATGGTTTCAATTCACTGAGTGTGCCCTTTTTTACATAGCATTTCCCCTTATAATGAGCGATATAGGTACACTGTTCTGCCTGGATATCATCCATCATGCAAACGTCCACCAGGGATTGGATAACGTATTCAAAACTATGGATATCATCGTTAAAAAGGGTTAAGGAGCAGTATCTTCCCTTCTTCCCTAATATATGCTTATTTTTTTTTGTTTTTTCTTTCATTCCCCGGCAATTGTAACCTTCCTGTTGTTATCTCAACGGGATTCTCTTATTCCCAGCAAAAGCTATGGTATTCAGTCCCTCCAGTCCTTTTGAAGCAAACATCTCTCTGGCCTTTTCTGCCTCTTCAAAAGTAAGAAAAATTCCGATAGTATAGATAAATTCCCCTTCAATATTCTGAAGGTATTGTATTTTATAATTACCAATTTTATCCAGATAAAATCTCAGGCTCTTTTCCGAAAGTGGGTTAGTAAAAATTCCGAATTGGATTCGGTAGAGCGTATTTTCAATGGATTGGAATTCGCTTCTGTCGGGATCTGTTTCTCTGTTCTTCTGTTCCAGTTCTTCCAGCTCTTTTGCCCGTTCCAGGGATATTTTTCCTTCCTGGAAATGGGCAACGATAAATGCATCATTATATCCTTCCTTTCGTATCAGGGGAAGTGCATTCTCCGCTTCGGCATACTGTTTGAAAAATCCGGCGTAATACCGAATAAAATTCTTTTCCAGGTCCATTTCTGCAGTTACCGGGAAAAGTTTCCTGAAGAAGTCATGCCGAACCATGTGACTGAAGGCACCAACCTGTATACGATAGATCACACCGCCCGGGAGGATCCTGTCCAATGGAACAGGATTTCCATCAGAGTATGGAGAAGGCAGTTTAAGTTCAAATCCATATTCCTCTTCGATGCCGGTATACCGGGATGGTAAAAAGGTTTCAGATTCTTTCCCTTCCGGCTCTTCTTCTCCTTCCATTTCCTGTTCAACAACTTCTTCTGTTATTAATTTATCATTCATGTTCACACTCTTTTCCTCCTGGGCAAAAGTTTCGGGAAGTGGCATTATACCAGCGAGTGTAGCGAATGCCCTTTTCTGATTCTCCAGCGCTACCAATTCATATGCATTTGCTTCTGCTACTTTATCATATCTCTTCTCCTTATCTAT
>Ga0315537_1004593_pt1 | contig 10014 bp, 10 predicted proteins | sample SalMarSW160270MG_FD_203091 | JGI IMG/M metagenome (GOLD analysis project Ga0315537, IMG submission 203091) | Salt marsh sediment microbial communities from the Plum Island Ecosystem LTER, Massachusetts, United States - Salt Marsh Sediment SW1602-70 ... | reverse complement strand
TTTCTAGCGCTGCCGGTAATCCCCGAAATCCGGCTCACCGACCGGGGAGTGGTCGAGGTCTAGCCGATGGGATATAATAACGCTACGGGGGAGTGTCGGAATTGGCAGACGAGCATGATTTAGGATACTTTCTTCAGCTTCAAAGTTAACCGATTCATGGTTAACTCCTAGCTTGTTTAGACTTGATATTATACGTTTACTTGGCTTCTTTTTACCACTTATAAGCATTGAAATGTAGGCTTTGCTGACACCAAGCTTCTGAGCTAATTCTACTTGTTTCATTTCTTGCCCCCTTTTGGTTTCCTTTTCCTCTTATAACTCAAGTCCAATACTACCCAATCTCTAGCTAGTTTCACTCCTTTGACTTCACCTTTAGCTAATAAACGCCTTACTTGACTGGTATCTAGACCTAGTTTCTGTGCTGCTTCCTTTACACTATACATAGGTATATTATACACGTATACAGGTATAAAGTCAAGAGACGATTAGACTAGCACAACTAAATAGGTCTAATCAGATGGGGTATCCTGACTGGAGCCTAGTAAGGAATGATTTGATTCATATATAGGTAATAACTCGCCAAATAATGTCAGAATGCGTTGTTCTAACAAGAAGATTTCATCAGCCATTTTCAATAACAAATCTTTCTTACTTCTGATAGAGAGAAATTCCTCGAGATAGGTAATCACCTGAGTCTCCTCAATGCCAGCACTCTTAGCCAAGTCGCCAATATCAAAAACATGTGGTTTTGTTATCTGAATTGGGGTTGCTATACCCTTCCCTCGGTGAAGTAGCAAGTTCTTCCCTTGTCGATGTTCATCAGTCATTTCTAAAAGTGTTTTAAGGATTGAAGGTAACCCAGAGTCCTTTGTCTTTCTGTTTTTGTAGATGGTGTCGTAGGTACATTTTTTATATGGTATTCCCAAATCAAGTACTGCATTGACCAACAACAGCGCAACATCTAGGGCACTCTGATAAACTAAAATAAAGTATTGATAATTATATTTTAGCCAGTCTTTAATGACTTCCCCCTTTTCCTCAGCTTTCTTTAGATATATTGAGCGACCAGTCGTTTCGTAGATTCTGACTAGTCTGTTATGCAGACTAACACAGGTTAGACACCAATAGAAGGAATCAAGTTCATATCTTTGAAGGGGGGGCAACGACGGTTTTTGAAGCAGTTCTCCCATGGCATCAATTGTCCTTTGTTTAAAAGACAACCAAGGTTCAATATTATGTAATGAAACTAGAAATAGTTTATGTTCGGTTAATGACATTTTTGATTCTCCAACTGTGCTAGATACATCACCACCAGTCCTTACACACAGGACAAGCGCCTTTAAATGTCTTCCTCCGGGTCAGCAACCTTAATATATCTATGAGTTCATATGGATTTTCTTCAGCAAATTTGTTAAATCCTTTAGATTTAACCTCAGGATACTCAGTTACCAGGTGGTGTAAAAAGCAATCAAGGTCATAAGCATCATCCGGTTGCTCAGACAACGATTCTATATTTCGCTCCAACATATCACTTAATTGCCTACCGGTTATACCCTGTCCAGCTCCACCTTCCCAGAAAAAATATTCAAATATGTCAAATTTGTCTCCTGTTTTAATGGATTTAGTTGTGACATTAGAAAGATTGCCAGACAGCAGTGCTTTAGCAATATCTGCCATATGGCCAAAGTGTTCTTTCCTGCTCTGTGCTGTAACAAAGTCAATCTCTGAGTGAGGCGGCTGTCTAGGCTCCAATCCTACTCTATAGCGGGCTGCTCTTAATAGTATTGTTGATATTTCCCCAAACAATATTTCTTCCAGGGCTTCTACTGTCTCTTCGCTGGGTCTACGGTCTCCATGTTCCCATTTGGAGATAGTACCTTTACTTGGTGCCTTACCTATGTGGCGTTCAAGTTTCCCGGCAAGCTGCTCCTGGGTCAGATGTTGACCTTCTCTGTATTGTTTCAGCAGTTTACCAAATTCATCATACATTTTCCGCAAAGTGTCCTAACAAGAAATCTTCTGGCAACTTCTCTAAGTACAAAAGTTTCCAAGGCGTCAACCCCCATTTTAATACAATTGAGGTGGGGATGGAATATATGACTATAAGAGGAGGGCAAAATGGACGAAACCAATCAAAATGGGGAAAACACAGAACAGCTCGGTCCGACAACAGTTAACGGGTGGTTACGGAAACCTCAATCTGAAATAATATGGGATATAAAGCAGTTAATGGCTAAGGGTACAACAACAATCATCAGTGGCAATACAGGTATTGGTAAATCATGGGAAACAAAGCATATGGCTTTTCAATTCAGGTTAGGCGGTAATTGGCATGGTCTACCTTGTAGGCAGCTGACACCGATATACATATGCTTGGAGTTTACAGAAAACCAGATGCAAAATCGAATAAGAAAACTAGCTCCAATATACCCTACTGTGCGGGATATTAACTTTTTAGCACATAAAGGATACGATTATAGGCTGAATACTATTTTAGGCAGGGATAATCTCTTTAAATTATTGAGAGGCTTTAACCAACAATTTGGTGTTGTCATACTCGACCCACTGGCATCGTTTATAAAAGGTAAGGTGGACCAGGTAGACTGGAATAATGATGTCGAGCCGGTACTAACAATGATAAAGCTGGAATTTAGCTGTAGCATAATCCTCAACCACAACTTCAGAAAAAGGATTCAAATCTATGGACATGGAGAGGATATGTTTGCTCCGGACAGACTGAAGGGAGTCAGTGACATTATTGATAGGGCAGATAACATCGTGGTTTTTATTAGCGAATCCCAACCAAGAAAAGATGCTGACGGTAAATCTCAGAGGATGGAGATAGCCAAGTGGATACATGCTACCAAGACCAGAGATGCAGAGGTTGAACTACCGTTTCACCGGGTAAGGTGGGACAGTAAAACAGCTATGTTTGTGCCTGAAGATGGACTAGGTTGGCTACCCTACGCAAATCTAAAAGAGAATGATTCGTAGTTTGTAGTTAAATCTAGACTGATTATATTTTGTAGTCTGTAGCAAGATTACTACAAGAACTACAAACTACATTTTTTATATTTATTACTCCTCTAATATTTCAACGTATAAGATTGGTTAGTTCTTAGCTGCAAACTGCAGACATTTTCGGGGAAACCTAGCTAATTGATTGACACAGCGACTAGCTTTGAAGCTGAAACCAGCCTGATTTTGCTTTGAAGTTGTTGATAATAGCGATAGAAATATATCAGAACGGTAATGTTTACTAACATAGGGAGAAGCGTGGGTTATTATAAAAACCAATAAGTAGATAAAAGAGCATTAATCGCTACTTTGTAACGCTGGGTAGAAACACCTTATTCAGCGGTATCGTGTTCTTATATTTGGTATCTAACTCGTCGTAATGTTCCAGTATAATGTCAACAAGTTCATATCCGTCGATTAGCCTAAGGTTGTGCTTCGCCTCTGCAAATCTATATACTTTGTCGTTATAGTTGGAAAGGGTAATAAATAAACCGTACTCGTTTTGATTTACTCGAGAATAAAGCTTCTCTACCGGCTCAAGTTTTATTGCCCCCTCCTCAGATTTAACCTGGCATCTTATAAGCGGAGGTTCAAAGCCAAACTCATCCCTGTGAGCAATTATATCTACACTGGGGCTGTTCTTAAAAGTCTGCCTGGCATGATAGCCTATTTTCTCCAGCAGATGTACAATGAAAACTTCAAGAGCTTCCCCTTTGTAGTTTTTATAGAGCTGCTTTAATACAAAATCCTTCGTTTGTGTTTCAACACCTTCAGCTATTGTAGCTACTTCGTCCGTTTCTTCTTCTAATGCGGATTCTCTTGATTCAGGTTCCCCTTCCAGCGCAGCCAGAAACTCGTCGGCATAATTCTTGACTTGGAATAGTGTAAGAGCGGAGCCAATCTCATACAACGCATTTTGAGAAAAACGTGTTCGGGGATAGTTAGCTTTCCACACCATGTCTCTGTGGTTCGGGTATTCTTTAAAAATGTCAGGCTGGTACTTATAATCTGATTTTACTTCTCCGATATAAACTTGTTTACTTCTCTTGGAAGGATAAATTACCAAGTCGCCTATCTGCATCTCATAGACGAAGCGGTAGAATATACCTGCCGTATTTCGTTTTGCTCCAACAGATATATCTTTATAAGTTTGCTGCAATTTTTCCTTATATGCATCTCTATCTTTGTACTTAGTCAGGTCCCCAACATGATGCCAGCCGATGGCGATGACTTTATTTTTAAGGAAGAGACTATCGGCTTCCCCTTCCTCTCCAGCATGTATACCCCAGATGGTTTTTTCTGCCATGATTATTTCCCCCTATTAGGAGACTGATTTCTCCGAACCTATACTCTCCAGAAAATTATCAATTTTCTGGAATAATTGCTCTTTAACCATCTCAAAATTAGCCAAATCATCATCACTGGGTGTTCTATAATGAGCAACGCAGTTCCTTACATTTTCAAGTGTTTCCATGTCTATTTTAATACTGCTGATGAAGTCAAGATATTCTTCCTTTATAATGCCCCTAGCAATCATGCGTCTTTTAAATTCCTGGAAGTCCTTTGAAACCTCAATAGTGCTAGTTAGTTCTTCCACTTTTAAAGGCTTAAGTTCAAGAAGTTTACTATATTGCTTAAACATGATGTGAAAAAATTCGTTTTCTAGTCGTTTACTTAGAAATTCTTTTCTTTGTTCAGCATCTTTACGGAGGTTTCTTTTCTCTTCAAATTGTGGGCCTACGTTAATTTCTTTTAAGAGATTGTAATAGTCACTACCGTACGTATCAATAAATATGAAAGTAATTGCCTCTCGGAGCTTCATTTCTATCTCAAAGAGGTCACTAGAAAGAGCACCCAATTTAGAAAAAAGGTCTAAGTCCTTAAATTTAAAAACGGCCTCGATGTTACTACTACTGAGCAAATTGTTATTTATGCTGGCAATCAACATTTCTATTTCAGGTGAATCTTCAGGGAGGGTAATTTCAAATCCAACAATCACTTTAGAACTTTTAGGTAATAACTTCTCATATTTAATTTGTATAGCATCTTCTAAAGTTGCGGCATCATAGTCATCAATATAGGAATCTTCATAAGCCTGTTCCAAGACTATCAATATTTCAGTTTTGAAATCTTGCTTTACATTAAAAACAGCTTGATAAGATACCATTGGCATTGATATGCCTCTTATTTACCCAAAATCAGACGTTCAACTTCCGCTTTGGCTTTCTCAACAATATCAATTGTTTCTTGCTGCAGATTTTTAGCCATCTGAACCCTTTTTAGTGCTTCACTAGCGATTTTATCTTGGATAGATAAATCGGAAGGGACAGGGATAGGAATTGACATGAATTCCTCAAGAATTAGATTTCTAATCCCAGTCGTTTGATTTTGAATGTATTCCATGTACCCCAACCTGTATATTGTTCTTAGATAGGTGAAAAGATATTCAGGTAGGCATTCATTTCTACGGATTCGTAGCAATTGTACAAAATTACTGAAAGCATAACCTTCGTGCTTTTTAGTAATAAGTGCAACCCGCCCTACGGGTTGTGCAGGACTGCCCCCTGATTTCTCAATTAATAAATCTCCTGCCTGCAGCTTAATGCGTTCGTATGTTTCAACTGGTAAAATGCGTTGAGCAACATCTTCTAAATTCAAATTAAAATCATTGTCAAAATCTGTATTCCTTATAACGTTGCATAGAATGTAATTTTCGTTACTTTCTGTTAAAGTTGGGGCTTCTCCCCAGTACCCAGCAAACTGTTCAACGATTAGTTCTTTTACTGTCCTTATAGGATATTTTGATTTGTTGATGGATTCTAAAATCGCTTTAGGTTTATACGTATAAGCTTTTGGGTCAACCCTCTTCCCTTTTAATTCTTTAGCCCAGACAACAAAGCAGCGTCTACTCTCACCTTGCGAAGCAACAATTCCCAATTCATTAAGCACATACTCATCAATAGAATCCAGTAGCTTTTGTGCCTCTGTTTCTTTTTGCCTCTTTAGCTGGTAGGCTGATTGCATAATATCCACTATCCGTGGCTCAAATACTATAGGTATTGTCTTTAATGCTTCGTAATCCAAGGCGGGTCTTGTGCCACCAGTTGAACGTCTAGAAGCTAATTTCTCTCCAATGTCAGAGTTCAAAAACTCTGCTAATATTCTGCTAACTTCACGACTCTTAGTCTTTATTGCTACCAAGTGTTGGTTTATGTTTCCTTCAAAGCCCGGAGGTGCTACCGAGGATACCGCCATCCTACCAACACCTGTTATCTTTGTAATAAGGAAATGCTCTCTGACTTGACTTCTCTTGAGCATACTATTGTTAGTTACTTGATTTATGAATACTAGATTCTCAAGGTTCAATCCTTCGGGTGTAACATTTTGCACTCTTAAAAAGGGGACTCCGTTTTTGGAGTCTGAATAATATCTATTAACCTCGTTTTTGTCAGGGGTAGCCCCACCAGCAATGGAGATAATATAATCACCGAGTGTCTTGTCTGTCAGTTTGCCTATTTTCTTTTCTAATTCTACAAATTCAGGCTTGTAGTAATGGCAATCTAATCTTCGCTCAATTGCGTTTGAATTGGTAGTAAAACACTGCATATCAGCAACCTTCGTAAGTATTAGGAGAACTTACAAATTTATGATATTCTTCCGTAATGGTATCCAAGTCATTCTGTTGTATCTTCCTACCAGTGGCATCATAGCCTATATGTTCTGCAACAGCCATGAATATGGGGTAGTTTTCTAACTTTTCTCCCTCAGCTTTCTTACGTAAGAACACAAGCGAACTCTTTACCCCTGCGCCAAAATGGGTAAAGGCAAACTGCGGTAACGAAACCACTGCCAGTATTTGTGTCCGCTCCATAATGAAATCCCTGACATACTGTAAAGAGCTATTGGTCAGGATTCCATCGGGTAGCACAATACCCATCCTGCCAGTGCCAGGTCGTAGGAATTCCAAGCATCGCTCAACAAACAGTATCTCAGTCTTTTGGTTATTTTTGCCTTTACCCATCGCATATTTTGGTAGATATGGCTTCTCAGTTTTTCTCACAATTGCCCCGAATGGTGGATTGGTCAATATCAAATCAAAAGTGTCTTTGGTAAACTTGCGATGAGTTCGGTTAATCTCATCAATGTCCATTAATGAATCAACGCTAATAACATTAGTATGTCCGTCATCGTGGAGAATCATGTTCATCTTGCAGACTCTGGCAATTTGGTCATTGATGTCTATGCCATAGAGATTTTCTTTGGCGAAGTCATGCCATACTCTGTAAGCATCCGTTGGGTCATCGTTTTCCCGCTCTGCCTCCTCTCTCACTAAGTCCATAGCATTAAGCAGGAAACCTCCGCTACCACAAGCAGGGTCTAGCAATATCTCGTTTGTCTGCGGGTTCAGCATCTTGACACTAAAGCGAATCAGTTCCCGAGGGGTAAAGAATTGTCCCATCTTGCCCCTGAAGAAGTCTTCCATGAACCGCTCAAAGGCAACGCCTTTTGTATCAAGGTCAGTCTTATTGAAGTTAATGCTTTGCAGGTGCTCAACAACTGAATATACGATTTTAGGCTCTAACCTAATATCATCCTTGAACACTTCGGCATCTTTCTGCTTAGCTGCCTGGTAGATGACATCTATCCTGTTGAACACTTCATCGGCAGTTTCGTATGTACCTATTTGGAACTTGTAAGGTTCGCCCTTTCTGGTGATGCTGCTTTCCTTTTCATCTTGTAGCTTACAGAACAAGAGCTTAGCAATTTCATCAAAGGCGGTGGTTGGTGCTAGTCTGCCACCTTGCCATACCGTATCATGCGCCTTTTCCAGTGTTCTGATTAAGTCTTCTTTTTGAACAATTTGCAGGTCTTTATCTTTATCCCCTTTGATAAACCGAAATTTAGGAGTACGCCCATACCGCACTGGTATGTCAGAGATAACATTTTTTTCCCTCTCTTCTGGGGTAAACCCAGCGATATCAAAAGCTGTTCTAGTAGTGCCAGCGACAACGGAGGCATATTTTCCTCTAAGGCTGTTGGCATTACCAAATACCTGTTCTATCGCTTGCTTGAATTCCGCATCGGAAACGCCGTCCTTTTTGCACTCCACTACCAAGTAAGGCTTCTTGAGGGCATCATCTTCAAATACAACAATGTCTGCTCTATCTTCAGGGGTTCTTCTGGGAACAGGGTGCTCTATATTTATTCGTTCCTTAAGATAGTTATAGTCATCAACAAGCTCAACGAAATATGAGGCTCGGACTTTTTCCTCTGGGTTCTTAAAGCTTGTTGTATATTCACGAGAACAGTAGTAAGTTATCTTAGTATTGTCCTCTGATGTGCGGATTATGCCTTTTCGCTTACCTCTCTGGATATTTTGGAGAAAGATTGAATCATTATTATTGTTTTTATCATCCATTTTTCTATCCTATTATCTTGACCTACCTGCCATAATATTACCACCTTCGAAGTCAGAGTCAATAGCATCATATCAACCTACAGCCTGACAAGAGCGGTTATTTACGGACAGGAAGCATTTTTCAATTCCGGATAATTCCTCAGAGTATAGATAGGAAATAAAAAACTTATCTTAAAAAAAGTGCGGCCGTACCCCTAAATATACGAACATGATTCACAATCATTTCCCTGAAGCTAAAAGGTTAACTTTTTGGTTAACTATTATTGACTTGCCTATATAACTCCAGACAATCATCAAAGGTTATGCTACGAGTGTATCTGGTTACCATATCAAGACTAGACCATCTTCCCAGATTCATTATAGAGAGTGTTGATAATCCCCTCTTGTGGAGATGACAGGCAAAGCCTCGTCTGAAGCTATGGGCATTACAAGGGAAGCCTACCTTTTGAGATAACCTTGCCAGCATATTCTGGATACCTCTAGGCTTCATACCAAACAAGCTACCTTGATTATGACCATCATTCGCCAGATATTCTTTTAGGAGTGTAGCTGTCTTTGGGGTAAAAGCAGCCTTGGCTTCTCGGTTACCCTTGACCACTACTTTGAGTGTATTAGTGCCCCAGTCTATATCACCGGGCTTGATATTGCATACTTCACTGAGCCTAAGACCACTATCAAAGAGCACGGCAATTATACACCGGTCTCTCAGATTTTCGGCAGCATTAAGAAGTAATTGGACTTGCTCTTCAGTAATACTTGGTAGTAGCTTCTTAGCTACATAAGGCCTATCAACTAGCTTCATAGGATTCTCTTCTATGCGACCACTCCTATGCAACCAAGTGCACAATGCCCTAATGGCTCTGAAATAGGCAAATCTACCATTACCACAAGTCAAGGATGATAAGAAGTTGTTTATACCCTCTGTTGTTAATTCTGTTCCTATAGCTTTGCCAAGACATCTTTGGTAGAATAACAGTGTGTGCTCGGACAGTCCTTGCCTTCTTGAATTAAGGAAATCGGAGAGCATAGAATTGGTTAACTTTTTGGTTAACTTTTCTGAAATTTGGTTAACTTTTTTAGGTCGATGGTCCGAAGCTAACTTAGCTATACGGGGAAGTGTCGGAATTGGCAGACGAGCATGATTTAGGATCATGTGCCGCAAGGCGTGGGGGTTCAAATCCCCCCTTCCCCACCATAAAGGAGACTTACCGCCATGAAAGTAAGTAACTACACCGATACCCGGCCCACCGAAGAATTACCAGGAGTTTTCAAGCGCGAGGTCATTACCGCCGAAGACGGGGCGCCCAACTTCTGCATGCGGGTCTTTGAGGTGGAGCCGGGCAGCACCACCCCCTCCCATTCCCACGACTGGGAACACGAGGTATTCGTCCTGGCCGGCGAGGGGGTGGCGGTGGGAGCTGACGGAGAAACGCCTATAGGCCCGGGCAGTGTGGTCTTTATCGCCCCCAACGAGCACCACTGCTTTATCAATACCGGCGGCGAGACGCTCCGCTTCATCTGCCTCATCCCCCTGCAAGAATAGATTTAGGGACAATTAATATTTTTATGAAAGTTAA
>Ga0315537_1004592_pt1 | contig 10018 bp, 10 predicted proteins | sample SalMarSW160270MG_FD_203091 | JGI IMG/M metagenome (GOLD analysis project Ga0315537, IMG submission 203091) | Salt marsh sediment microbial communities from the Plum Island Ecosystem LTER, Massachusetts, United States - Salt Marsh Sediment SW1602-70 ... | reverse complement strand
AACTTGCCGATGCCATACTTGGTTCGTGGAACATCCAGGTTTATGCTGCAATGCAGCATCTCCGGGGTGCCGTTAGAGCAAGTTCCAGCCGGTCTAGGGAGTTAGGGAGGTACGATTTCGGTCCTTAGGGACCCCAGGGAGTGGCGTTAGTGCAACCTTTGAGAGGGGGCTATGATGCCGACAACTCTTACCCTAGCCGCGATGGCGAGCCTGCTCCTCCTTGTGCACGGCTTGAAGCAGCTGCGAAAAGCGCCATCTCACACCGAAAATCGCTGCCGGACCGCTGACCGGGTCTTCCCGGTCCTTGGCTCCGCTCAAACGTGGGGGGCGTAGCCATGCCTGTCCCCATGCCAGCTGCGGTCGTCCTCATCGTGTGCAAGGTCGCCATTGCAGGCCCTCCCGATCAAAACGCCCCCTTTACCGGGGCAGAAAATCTGGAATGGGCCACTGAGCATTCCATGATGATTTGCCGGCGGCAGGAGGTCCAACTCTTCGACCAGTCGGAGGCGTTGGGCGCTCAGGCCCAGCCGTTCAACGTGGAGCGGTGCCAGCACTCAGGGGTCATGCTCGGAGCAGAATGGGATGCCACCCACAGAGGATCGGCATACCGCACTTGGCGCGTCGCGTGCCCGGTGCCCATCGTCCGCAAGAACCCGGACGGAACCGAGGATATCATCGCTTGGAAGATGCCTGACTGCGGCCACAGGGATACGGTAGTATGCGAGGTTGATACGGCGATCTAGGGCGGCAACGTCCTAATCGCTACCTGGTCAGTGGGAGGACTGGCCATGCCGATCTGGTCGCGAATTGCGCTGGGCATTGCCCTTGCCGCAACACTGTTCGGGTTTGTCGGCCTCCAGGCGTACTCTGAGAGGCGCGGTCCGCTCGTCCAGAAGTACGGCACGACCTACTATGGTGAGGGCCCGCCGGCGATGCCGGTGCCGTGCAAGTCCGAGAAGGAGATCCGCGCGGCGATCGCCAAGGTGCACGCCGAGTTCGATCATCTGGAAGGCGAGAGCCTCAAGGCGTTCCAGCAGCGGGCGACCTCGCTCAAAGGCTTGCCGCCGCTCCGCGTGGAAAATCTCTATGTCATCACCGCGGATGATCGCCTGCGCGACGGTGAGACCGTGCTCTTCATCGGGTTTAAGGGAAATTGCGTGAGCACGGTGTTCACCTTCCCGGGCCGGCTTTATCGCGAGCTTGCCGCCGTGCCAGGCCCCGCGTAACGGGAGCGACCTCACTCCTCAAAGTGGGTGGGGCAAAGGTCAAAAGGCGCGACGGCAGACTTGCCGCCGCGCGCGGTGTGTTCGATCCTTCTCAGGTGACCGCCAAACTGCCAGAAGGCGAACTCCTCTATGCCGTGGGCGATATCCACGGCCGGCCGGACCTGCTCGGCTCGCTCCTCCGCGAGATCGAGGCCGATGCCGTGGACAGGAAGGCCGCGAAGAAGACGCTCGTCTTTCTCGGCGACTACGTGGATCGGGGCCCCGACAGCTTTGGCGTGATCGAGATGCTACTCAACGGTCTCCCGGAAGGCTTCGATGCCGACTTCCTCAAAGGCAATCATGAGGCGCTGCTGCTCGACTTCCTCGACGGCAAGGGCCAACTGGATCATTGGCTCCTCAACGGCGGCGGTGCGACCATGGCCTCCTATGGCGTGGACATCGGCGGGCTCGATGCGGCAGGGGCGCCGCCGGAGATGTGGCGCCAGGCCTTCGCCGCCGCGCTGCCGGAGGCGCATCTCGATTTCTTCCGGCGCCTGCGCCTGACAGTCCCGGTGGGGGATTATCTCTTCGTCCATGCCGGCGTCAGGCCCGGCGTGCCGCTCGAGGCGCAACGCGAGGATGACCTCATCTGGATCAGAGACGAGTTCCTCAGCGCAACCGAGCCGTTCGACAAGATCGTGGTGCACGGTCACACGCCGGTGCGCGAACCCGTCGTGCTGCCGAACCGTATCGGCGTCGACACGGGCGCGGTGTTCACCGGACGGCTCACGGCGCTCCGTCTGCAAGACGGAGAACTGGGGTTTCTCGAAACTTGAGTCTCACGTCCGCGTTTTGAGCTACTCGGCGACCAGGCCGCGCAACCGGCTGGTCAGGCTGCTGCTGCCCCCGGACTTCTCTGCCTGACGCTTTGCCCTGCGGGCGGCGAAACGTTGCGCCAGCGTGCTTTTCGTCGCCTCGTTTGGCACGTCCTCCGGCGCCTCGCCCTCTTCGGCATAGTCTTCCTCATGGGGCGCGGCGTCGTATTCCCCATGAGCAGCCTCGGCATATTCCTCAGGAGCCGCTTCTTCCTCAGGAGCCGCTTCAGCGTATTCCATCTCAGCGGTCTCCACGGAGACGGCCTCCGTCTCCGGTTCCGGCGCGGCACTGTTGCCCGCATGCGCCGCATGCCAAGCGGCTTCTTGCTCCATGATCCCGGGGGTGATCTCGACCTCCGGGTAGTGCGCACGCGCATCGGCGGCATGGCCTTGAGGCTGCATGGCTTGGTTCCGCGCCGCGGTAAGAATCTGCGAAGCGAGGCGGCTCAGTTCGCGGCGGAGGAACGCATTCTCCTGGGCGCTGGTCTTGACGCGATCGAGCTCTTCTTGCGCTCGCGAGAGCTCGGCGGTGAGTCTTTGCGTCTCGGCAAGGGCGCGCGCGTCGGATTTCGAGGAGCCGCGGATAGAGGCAGTGCTGCCGCTTTCCAGCGCCATGCGCAAACGGTCGATATCGGCGCGCTGATTGTGAACGGTGCCGCGGGCGATCTTGAGTGCTTCCGACTGCGAGGCCACCGTGTTGCGCAGCTCGGCGTTGACGGTCTCGAGTTCTGCAAGCGCCTTCTTGGCCGCCTTCAACCTGGCATCGAGATCGGGCAGGCGCCGCTTGATGGTCTGCTGGAGAACGCGGTTGGCGTTCTGCGCTTCCTGGAGCTGGCCTTTGACGCCGCCGAGGTCGGTGTTCAAAGCCTGGATCTCGACGCGGCGTTTGTTGGCTTCGATCAGCTCGCGTGCGGCCTTCTCTTTGGACTTGTCGAGCGCGACCTCGACCTTGCGCAGCTCGATGGCGAACTCGGCGCGCAGTTGATCTTTGTCAGCCTGGATGTCAGCGAGCGACATTGGCATAGTCGCCTCGAGCCTGCGCGTGGTGAGCTTCACGGCACGGTTCCAGAGAGGCGGGGCGAGCATGAGGGCGAGCAGGCATCCCAAGAAGAAGCCCAATGCTCCGAATAAGAACCACTCGATCATCCAGATCACCCGAAATCAGCGCCCAGGCGCATCAGTCTATCCGACGCTCGCCAGGCCTAGCGAATCCGCCACTTCCGCGCCCACGCACAGGCCGCGTCGGCTAGGGCTTCCTTAGCGCCAAACTAGAACGGATTCCAGGTGGGCTGGCGGGTATATTTCAAGTAGCCAATATTTGCGCCAAGTCTAAGACCGACCCCTGAGCTGATCGGCGCCAAGACAACATCGTTTCGGGACAAATATGTGATGCCGACCCCGCCTATGAAATAGGCCGACCCGTCGACCCCGGCGAAAGTGTTGTAGACCTGGTCGGGACTGTGGAGATTATAGACCAGAACCATGACTTTTGAGCCGTCGGCGCCGAAGTCGTAGCCGATCGAGGGCCCTTGCCAAAAGACGCGGTGCTCACCGGCGTTCTTGGTGTAGAGCACACCCTCGCCATAGCGCAGCCCTGCAACGAAGGCACCTCCGGCTTCCTCGCCCAAGATATAGCCATTCGGCCGCCCGGACCGGTGAAAGGCGTATTCCAGGACCTTGGCGAAGTCGACCGACACCTTGCCGAAGAAGCGGTGGCCGGCGTTCTTGATCTCCTCCATGGAGAAGGCGCCTTGGCCGCTCTCTGGGAGCTTGTCGTTGGAAAGGCCGTTGGCTGGCTCGTAGGGCTGGCCCGGTTCGCCGGCATTTCCTTGCGGATAGGCGTTTTGGGGCGCGGCGTTTTGGCCGTGGGAGTTCGTGCCACCGTAGGGCGAGTCCGCCTGGGGCTGCGGGGTGATGACCATCGGGCCGTCTTGGGCCGATGCCGCCGGGAACAGAGAACAGGAGATGAGGATTGCCGAAGCCACGGCAATCGCAAGTGTGCTGATACGCATGACTAGTGCCCCCTCGGGCTAATGGCCGGCGTGCCCAACCGGCCAAGCGGGGCAGGCGTCCCCGCGACCGCATGATTTACCTAAACGGTTACCAAACTGTGGCTGGGTTACTGGGGCGTTAAGACCATTCGCCCCCAGGCGATGAAGGCCGGATTGCGTAAGCCGTCCTGAGTCTTGCCGTAACGGAAGCGCGCGCCGTGCACGTCGACCACGTGGCCGCCGGAGGCCTCGAGCACGGCCTGGCCGGCGGCGGTGTCCCATTCCATGGTCGGTCCGAAGCGGGGGTAGACGTCCGCCCGCCCCCGGGCGATCTCCAGGAACTTGACCGATGACCCGGCGCTCATCCGCTCCGCGATGTGCAGGCCTTCCAGGAATTTCTCGGTCTCGGGATCAAGATGAGAGAGGCTGACAAGGGCCGTGAGACCGTTCGGGTCGGCTTTGCGGGCGTGCAGTCGCCGCTGGGTCAGCGCGCCGAGATCGGCGCCGGCCGCATCCGGCTGAAGCTCGGCCTCGACCGCGATGCCGTCGGCGATTGTCACCGCAAGCAGTGCACGCGCCGGGGCATAGACCAGTCCGAAGCATGGATAGCCGTCTTCGATCAGGGCGATGTTCACGGTGAAGTCGGTTCGCTTCTTGATGAATTCCTTGGTGCCGTCGAGTGGGTCGACCAGAAAGAACCGCGGCGCACGCGCGGCGGAGCGGTCTTGGGCCGTCTCCTCGGAGACGACGGGAATGTGTGGGGCGAGCGTCTTTAGCGCGGCGAGGATGACGGCTTCCGCATCACGGTCGGCCTGGGTCACAGGGCTCGCATCATCCTTGGTCTCGACCTCGATGGGCCCGGCGTAGCGCGCCATGATGGCGGCGCCGGCTTTGGCGGCGGCATCAGTGAGAGCTTGGGCCGCGCGATCGAGTTCGAGTCCGGGCTTGGTGACCCTTACCGGCGTGGTTGTGTGTCTTGGTGCTGACAAGGCAAGATGCTCCAAAGGGGATGCTGATTCGTTTCGCGCTTTCGCGGCCGGTGTTCTGACGGTGCGCCCCTCGTGTAACAGAAATTCGCGTGCGGGCCACGTATCTCCGCGACAAGGTGCGGAAGCGAAGGGAGGAGGCCATGACCGAGCCGACGGCACTCGGCGATCTCGAGCTGGCGGCGCTCGTTTCGAGCCGCATCTGTCACGACATCATCAATCCCGTCTCGGCGATCTCCAACGGCTTGGAGATGCTCGACGAGGAGCCGGACGAGGCCATGCGTGAAGCGGCCATGGACCTGATCCGCAAGAGCGCCTCTCAGGCCACCGCCAAGCTGCAATTCGCAAGACTCGCCTTCGGCGCGGCGGGGTCCGCTGGCGCCGAGATCGATCTCCGCGATGCAGAGAAGGTGGCGCGCGACTTTGTGCAAGGAAGCGGCAAGCACGAGGTCGTGTGGGAAGGACCTGTGGTGACGCTCCCCAAGAACAAGGTCAAGCTCCTGCTCAACCTCGTGGCCCTTGGCGCCGTGGCGCTGCCGCGCGGCGGCACCGTGCGTGTCGAGGTCGGCGGCATGCCGCCTGAGGTGACTTTCACTGTGCATGCCAAAGGCACGGCGGCGCGCCTCAATGATCAGGTGAAGGCGTTGCTGTCCGGCGGCAATGGGGTGGAGGTCGATGCCCACTCGATCCAGCCCTATTACGCAAGGCGCGTGGCGAGGGCCGCCGGTATGACCTTGACCGCGGAGGCGCACGGGGAAGAGGTCTCGTTCAAGGCCGCCTGACCCCCGGAATTGGCCGATCCAAGGCGTAATCCTCGGTCTGGTCAACGAAACGTAAACCAGGACTCACCGACAATCCCGGCGCAAGCTTGTGCGGGGTGCGTGAGGCGCGAATTGTCCCGATTCGCGTCAAGGGTGGGTGATGGACGAGTTGCTGTCAGAGTTCCTGACCGAGACCGGCGAGCGCCTCGATGAGCTCGACGTCAATCTCGTGCGTTTCGAGCAGGACCCCAACGACGCCGAAATGCTCAACGCCATCTTCCGGCTGGTGCACACGGTCAAGGGGACATGCGGGTTTCTCGGTCTGGACCGGCTCGCCAAGCTCGCCCATGCCGCCGAAACGCTCATGGGCCAGTATCGCGACGGCGCGCCGGTCACGGTCGAGGGCGTCAGCGTCATCCTGGCGAGCATCGACCGCATCAAGGAGATTCTCGCAGGCCTCGAGCGCGAGGGGACCGAGCCATCAGGGTCCGATGCCGACCTCATCACCGCGCTTCAGGAACTCGCCGAGGTGAGCGCATTCGAGCGAATGGGTGGCGACAGTGGCGAAGAGGATGAGGCATCCTGGCACGCCGCGGAGATCGGCGAGGCGGGGAATGTCCCGTATGTCCATGCCACGCTCGAGGAGCTTGAGCGGGCGTGGCGGGAAGCGCCGGGACCCGATCCTGTGCCCGCCGCCGAGCCCGCGTCCAAAAAGACGCTGGCTGCGGCCGAAGACGATCATGCGTCAGAGAATGGCGGCAAGGAGCTCATAGCTCGGGCGCAAACCGTGCGGGTCTCCGTCGATACGCTGGAGCATCTGATGACGACGGTGAGCGAGCTCGTGCTCACCCGCAATCAATTGCTCGACCTCGTACGCCGCACCGATGAAAGCGAATTCAAGTTTCCCCTCCAGCGGCTCTCCAATGTCACCGTAGAGCTGCAAGAAGGGATCATGAAGGCCCGCATGCAGCCCGTCGCCAACGCCTGGCAGAAATTGCCGCGGCTGGTGCGCGAGTTGTCTCTCGAACTGGGCAAGAAGATCGAGCTCGAGATGACCGGCGGCGAGACGGAGCTCGACCGTCAGGTGCTCGAGGCGATCAAGGACCCACTCACGCACATGATCCGCAACTCGGCGGATCATGGGGTGGAGATGCCGGATGAGCGGTCGAGCGCCGGTAAGCCACAGACGGGCAGGATCACGCTCAGCGCCTATCAGCAAGGCGGCTATATCGTCATCGAGGTGATCGACGATGGGCGTGGCCTCGATGTGCAAAAAGTCCGCACCACGGCGCTGGAGAACGGGCTCACCACCTTGGCCGAGCTCGATCGCATGAGCGACGCCGACATCTTGAAGTTCATCTTCAAGCCGGGTTTCTCGACCGCCAGCGCCGTCAGCGCGGTCTCGGGCCGCGGCGTTGGCATGGACGTCGTCCGCAACAATATCGAGCTGATCGGCGGAACGGTCGATCTTGAGTCCACGTCGCCGGCGGGGACGACCTTCGTCATCAAGATTCCCCTGACGCTAGCGATCATGGTGGCGCTCATCGTCGAAGTCGCCGGCACGCGCTTCGCCATACCGCAATTCAGCGTGGTCGAGCTGGTCCGTAGCGGCGCGGCCGCAGGCCATCCGGTCGAGCGGATCAACGACACCGCCGTGCTGCGCTTGCGCGACAAGCTCTTGCCACTCCTCGACTTCGGGGCGTTGCTCGGCCTCAAAGAGGGGAAAGCGAACCTGGATCGGGAGGACGACAAGAACCTGACCGCCGTCGTGATCCAGGTCGGCGCGAACTATTTCGGCCTTCTGGTCGACAAGGTGTTCCGCACCGAGGAGATCGTGGTCAAGCCGATGTCGAGCGTGCTGCGCCATGTCACTATGTTCTCCGGCAATACCATCCTCGGCGATGGCAGCGTCATCATGATCATCGACCCCAATGCGCTGGGCTCGGCGGTTGGATCGATCGATACGCAAGCGGCGGTCGCGGATGCGGAATCGGTGAAGTCGGAAGAGGCGGAGGAAGAGCGGACGGCACTCCTTCTGTTCCGCGCCGGCTCGGAGACCTTGAAGGCCGTGCCGCTGTCCCTGATCACGCGGCTCGAGGAAATCCCGCTCGATGCGGTCGAGCGCTGCAACGACCAGGATGTCGTGCAGTACCGGGGCGCGTTGATGCCGCTCGTCTATATGCAAGCTGACCGCCGGGCGCCTGAGAGCGGCGTCCAACCGGTCTTGGTGTTCACCGACGCGGACCATCCAGCCGGGCTCGCCATCGACGAGATCGTCGACATCGTCGAAGAGCCTTTGAGCATCGACCTCCAAGCCGAGGCACCCGGTGTGATCGGTGCCGCCATTATTCGGGATAAGGCGGTCGAGATCGTCGATGTGTCCCATTATCTGGGAGCCGTATTCGACTCCCGTCGCATGAGCGGGTTCGAGGAGTCGGAGCGTGCGCTGCGGCTCCTACTCATCGATGACAGCCAGTTCTTCCGCAACATGCTGGCGCCGCTTCTGAAGGCCAGCGGCTATGAGCTCGCGCTCGCCGCGTCCGCCGAGGAGGCCCTTGCGCTCAAGGACAAGGGCGAACGCTTTGATCTGATCATCAGTGACATCGACATGCCGGGCATGGACGGGCTGGCCTTGGCCAAGCACATCAAGGCCGATCCCGATTGGGGCAACATTCCGCTGATTGCGCTCTCATCGCATGCGAGTCCGCGACTGGTGGAGAAGAGCCGCGCGGCCGGCTTCGAGAGCTATGTCGGCAAGTTCGACCGGCAGACGTTGATGCATACGCTTCAGGATTACTTCAAGGGTTGGGGTGCGGCGGCATGAACGGCGAGCGGAACAATGGCGAGCAAGCGACCGAGGGCTTCGTCACGGTAGTGACGGCGGGCCAGATCTTCGGGCTGAAGCTCGATCGCGTGCGCGACGTGTTTGTGCCGCAAGGCCTGTCTGCCGTGCCGCTCGCGCCGCCGGAGGTCGCAGGGCTCCTCAACCTGCGCGGCCGCATCGTCACGGCGCTCGATCTTCGTCGCCGGCTCGGGCTGCCCGCGCGCGAGGCGGGGAAGCCGGCAGTCGCTGTCGGCATCGAGGATCGCGGCGAGCTTTACGGGGTGATCGCCGACAAGGTCGGTGACGTGTTGTGGCTCAAGCCGTCGGCCTACGAAGCCAATCCCTCGAATCTCGACCCTCGCTGGGCACAAGTGTGCTCCGGCGTGTATCGGCTCGATGGCGACCTTATGGTGGTGCTCGATGTCGACAAGGTGCTCGACTTTGGCCAATTCGGCGCGGCTGCCTAAGGACAGTGCGTGCGGCGATGCCGTGGAGGAGAATGCATGAAACATTGCTTGGTCGTGGATGACAGCGCCGTTATTCGCAAAGTTGCGCGGCGCATACTCGAGGAGCTGAGCTTCACGTCATCAGAGGCGGAGAATGGGCGCGAGGCGCTCGACCAATGCCGCATGTCGATGCCCGACGCGGTGCTGCTCGACTGGAACATGCCGGTGATGGACGGCATCGCCTTTCTCGTGGCGTTGCGCAAGGAGCGCGGCGGCGATGAGCCCAAGGTGATCTTCTGCACGACGGAGAATGACGTCGAGCACATCACGCGCGGCATCACGGCTGGCGCCAACGAATACATCATGAAGCCGTTCGACCGCGACATCATCGAGGCGAAGTTCCACGAGGTCGGGCTGATCTAGCCCCAAAAAGAATGTCCAGTTTCGGCCAGAGCGCCATCATGCAAGACGCGGCAGCCGCTCCGGCTGAGCAATCCTCCACGGACGGGCCAATCAGAGTGATGATCGTCGACGATTCGGCGGTCGTGCGCGGCCTCGTTGCGCGCTGGATCGAGGAAGAGCCAGGGCTCGAGGTCGTGGCGCGCCACGCCAACGGCAAGTACGCCGTCGAGGACGTAGCGCGCAGCGCGCCGGACATCATCCTGCTCGATGTCGAGATGCCGGTGATGGATGGGCTCGAGGCCCTGCCGCTCTTGCTTCGGGCGCGGCCGGACGTGCGGATCCTTATGGTCTCCACGCTCACCAAGCGCAACGCGGAGATCAGCTTCAAAGCCTTAGCGCTCGGTGCGCTGGACTATTTGCCAAAGCCCGAGACCAATCGCGAGATCACCACGCTTCCGGATTTCCGCGAGGAGGTGATCCGCAAGGTCAAGGCGCTCGGCGCCCCGCACTGGCGCCCTGGGCGGTTTG
>Ga0315537_1004591_pt1 | contig 10021 bp, 13 predicted proteins | sample SalMarSW160270MG_FD_203091 | JGI IMG/M metagenome (GOLD analysis project Ga0315537, IMG submission 203091) | Salt marsh sediment microbial communities from the Plum Island Ecosystem LTER, Massachusetts, United States - Salt Marsh Sediment SW1602-70 ... | reverse complement strand
CACTCGCTGTCGACGTACTGGCTCCGGAAGGGTATGGAGAAATCATAGGCGGCAGTCAGCGCGAAGACGATCTGGATGTTTTGCTGGAACGAATCAAGGAACATAAACTTCCGCAGGAAGCATTTGAATGGTACCTTGATTTGCGCCGTTTCGGAAGTGTGCCTCATGCAGGATTTGGCCTGGGGATTGAACGAACGGTCGGCTGGATTTGCGGTACAGAGCATGTGCGTGAAACAATTCCATTCCCGCGTATGATCTATCGAAATACTCCGTAAAAGCAATAACCGCAAAGAACGCTGAGAATACGCAAAGGTTTATAAATGAGTTATCAAAAAATTAGAAGAATATTTCTGCGCTTATTGCATCTTCTTTGTATTTAATTCTTTCTACTATGTTAAAAGTTACAAATCTGAGAAAAGAGTACGATACTGTTGTTGCAGTTGACGACGTGTCGTTGGAAGTGAAACGCGGTGAATTATTCGGTTTGCTCGGCCCTAATGGCGCCGGTAAAACAACTGCAATAAGAACGATTCTGAATATTATCAAACCGGACGGAGGTGAGATCCTTTTTAACGGAAAACCGTTCATAAACAAAATATGGGACAGCATCGGATACCTTCCGGAAGAACGAGGATTGTATCGTAAAAGCAAAATCATCAGCACGATCCTTTACTTTGCAGCTTTAAAAGGTTTAAATTCAAAGCAGGCTAAGCATTTGGCAATTTATTGGCTGGAAAGATTTGGATTGAAAGATGAATGTCATCGGAAAATTGAAGAACTCTCAAAAGGAAATCAACAGAAAATTCAGCTCATTATCTCTATTTTGCACGGTCCTCAATTGCTTATTCTTGATGAACCGTTCACAGGCCTAGATCCGGTCAACCAGATTCTTTTAAAAAATGTTTTATTAGAGATGCGTCAAAAAGGCACCGCAATCATTTTTTCTACTCATCAAATGGAACAAGTAGAAAAGATGTGCGATAGCATCTGCCTTATCAATAAAGGAAAGCCGGTTTTGAGCGGGGAATTACACGAGATAAAGAAACATTACGGAACAAACTCTATTCATCTCGAATATGAAGGAGATGGTGAATTTCTAAAAGGATATGATTTCATTCGCCGTGCCGACGTGTATCAAAACTATGCAGAATTAGAATTAACGGACATCTCGAAAAGCACAGAATTACTAGCGGATCTCAACGGTAAAATATTGCTGCGTAAGTTCGAAATTGTCGAACCGTCGCTGAATTCAATTTTCATAAACGTTGTCAGCGGTTCGGAGAAGAGCGGACGGACGTAAGAGAAAAAGGCTCTATCTTTTACGAAACAGGAATATTCATTAAGCTATGGTTTGTTTGGATAAAAAAAATGATAGAAATGGAAATAGTAACGAAACAATTGAATAAGATTTGACCATGAAATCAAAAGCTATAAAAGTTGCTGTATGGGAATTCATGGAAAAGGTGAAATCGAAAGCGTTTATTCTTTCTCTCATCTTGATGCCTGTCATTATCGGAGCGCTGGCGATATTGCCGGCACTTTTTGCTGTGAAAGCAGACGATGAATCGGTTCGAATTGGAATCATCGATGGGACGCAAAAGATAATAGGACCATTAGCCGAAAAACTGAACCGTAAGTATAGATTAAAAAATAATCAGCCTGTTTATATCTTGCAAAATATTTCTCTCGGAAGATCGCTGGAAGAAGATTATACGGAAGGCGCCCGGTTAATTATGTCGGATGCAATCGAGGGATATTTTTCTATTCCGGCAGCGGTGTTCGACAGCGGCAGAGTGGAATACCGGACAAAGAATGTCGGTAATTTTAAAGTACAGGAACGTTTTTCCAGGGCCATTGAAGAAGTGATTACGGAGATGAGGTTATCTTCGCATGGTCTCGATAAAGCGCTTATTAGAAAACTTACTGCCAGAATCGATATTAGACCGATTAAAATTTCTAAAGAAGGAGAAGAATCGGAAACAAGCTTTGCTGAGACTTTTGCCAGATCATATATTGGACTGTTGATGCTGATCTTTATGGTTTTAACATCGGGACAATTATTAGTACGGAGTATGCTGGAAGAAAAATCGAACCGCGTTATAGAAATGCTGCTATCATCCTGCACACCGCGCGATATAATGATAGGCAAGATTCTTGGTCTCAGCGGATTAGGGATACTTCAAATGCTTGTGTATGCATTAATGGGTATTGCCGTGGCATTAAAAACCGATATGAATCTTTTACAGCCGGATTTTTTTGCCTTTACATTGATATATGCAATTCTCGGATATGTATTTTATGCCGCGATTTTTATTGCCGCCGGTTCTCCCGCTACGACTGAACAGGAAGCGCAACAAATAACTGCATACATCAGCATGCTTATGGTTGCACCGTTCGCATTGATAATGTTAGTAATGCAAAATCCAAATTCACTTATTGTCAAAGTTCTTTCGTATATTCCCGTGCTTACTCCATCTATTATGGTTCTACGCGTTTCAATTCAAATGCCGTCTTTGTGGGAAATAATGGCGACAATTATATTGATGATCTTTTCTATAGTAATAATGATGTGGATTGCAGGAAAAATTTTCCGTATTGCGATATTATCTTATGGTAAAAGGCCTGCACTCGCCGAACTCTTTCGCTTGGTGCGTGAAAAATGATAATTTTTACGTATGTTAAACATATTTAGTTATTAATATGACTCTCGAAGAAATTCTCTTTTATATCTTTGCATTCGGCGGCATTGTATCGGCGCTGCTGGTCGTTACAAGGCGTAATCCTATAATAGCGGCTGTCTACCTGATAGTAAATTTTTTCTGCCTTGCTGCCGTTTATTTGACTTTACATGCACAATTTATTGCAGTTATTCAGATTCTTGTATATGCCGGAGCTATTATGGTGCTCTTTGTATTTGTGATTATGCTGCTGAATCTTGGAGATGAACGCGGTCTCAGAGATAGTTTTTCGTGGAAAAAAGTAGTGGCAAGCGGTCTCGGCTTCGGTGTATTGATGGAATTGATTTATATTTTTATAAGACAGAGCAGTACACAGACAATCGAAATGGAGCGGGCTACAAATATCGGAACAGTGGAAGCAATAGGACACATTCTTTTTACGCAACTTCTGTTTCCGTTTGAAGTAACTTCACTGCTGCTGACAGCAGCGATCGTCGGCGCAATTGTTTTGGCAAAAAAGAATCTTGATTAATATATCATTCTTGTAATACTTTTATTTTTGAAGTAAATATGGTTCATTTGCAGTCATATCTGATCGTTAGCGCCGTGATGTTCATTATCGGCACAGTAGGAGTCATAACACGCCGGAACGCCATAATCGTTTTCATGTCGATTGAGTTAATGTTGAATTCCGTTAATTTGACTTTTGTGGCTTTTGCGGCATTTCTGGGCGATTCTGCAGGACAGGTGTTTGTATTTTTTGTTATGACTGTTGCAGCTGCAGAAGCCGCAGTCGGTTTGGCCATTATTATTGCCCTCTTTCGTCGAAAAAAGACGGTCAATCTGGATGAAATAAATATCTTGAAATGGTGAAATCCAGACTTTATCAAAACTATCGGTGACGAAATGTTCGAATATGTTCCAATTATAGTGTTATTTCCGCTGCTCGGATTCTTAGCCCTTGGTCTATACGGATCACGCATTAAAAGTGAAAAGCTTATCGGTATTATCGGGAGCGGTACAGTCGGATTGTCATTTCTCCTTGCGTCGTTGGTTTTTTTTCAGATGCTGAATGCGGAACCGGATCAGCGGAAGCAGATTGTTACATTGTTTACCTGGCTTTCTTCCTTCACCGGGTCGCCGGGTTCGTTAAATGTCGATATTGCCTACCAGGTTGATCAGCTTTCAATTTTAATGACACTTGTTGTCACAGGTGTTGGATTTCTGATTCATATTTATTCCATCGGATATATGCATAACGATCGCGGTTTCTGGCGTTTCTTTGCATATATGAATCTCTTTATCTTTACGATGCTTAATCTCGTGCTCGCCGATAACTTCATTCTTCTTTTTCTCGGATGGGAAGGTGTCGGACTTTGTTCATACCTGCTCATCGGGTTTTGGTATGAAAAGAAATTCACAGGTGATGCGGCAAAGAAGGCATTCATAGTTAATCGCATCGGCGACTTTGGATTCATTATCGGCATGCTGCTGATATTTTCAACTTTCGGCAGTCTTAACTTTACAACAGTATTCAACAGTGCATCATTGTTAATGATAGGAAATACGACTATCCTCTGGATTACGCTGCTTCTCTTCATAGGTGCGATCGGTAAGTCGGCGCAGATTCCATTGTTTGTCTGGCTGCCGGATGCGATGGCTGGTCCAACTCCCGTAAGCGCGCTTATCCATGCAGCAACTATGGTGACGGCCGGCGTTTATATGGTCGCTCGATGTTCTATCCTGTATGTTCTTTCACCGGTTACAATGGAAATTATTGCAGTTGTCGGTGCGGTTACGGCAGTATTTGCCGCAACAATCGGCCTGGTTCAAAACGATATTAAAAAAGTTCTTGCGTATTCGACTGTCAGTCAGCTCGGTTATATGTTTCTTGCTATGGGTGTCGCTGCTTTCAGCGCCGGTATCTTCCATTTGATGACACATGCATTTTTCAAAGCTCTGCTCTTTCTCGGTTCAGGCGCAGTGATTCATGCATTAAACGATGAACAGGATATACGGAAAATGGGCGGATTGAAGGAATACCTCCCGGTCACATATAAGACATTTCTAATCGGAGCAATTACTATTGCAGGTATTCCACCGTTTGCAGGTTTTTTTAGTAAGGATGAGATTCTTTGGAAAACATTCAGCAGTGAACAAGGTTCATGGATTCTCTTTTTGCTTGCGATATCCGGCGCTGCAATGACGGCATTCTATATATTTCGATTGGTTACACTTACCTTTGAAGGGGAAAAACGATTTAATCATCATGTCCATCCGCACGAAGCGCCGAAATCGATGACAGTACCTTTGATTATACTTGCATTTCTTTCAATAATAGGCGGATTTGTCGGATTTCCGCATACAAGTGCAATCGAGGAATGGCTTGAGCCGGTTTTTTCTCCGGCTAAATATAAATTACTATCAGGCGAACAAAACGGAGACCTTATCGAGATTATATTAATGATAATCTCGGCGGCAATTGCTGTGCTGGGTATTTTAACCGCTCGATGGATGTATTTAAAACGTTCGGATATTGCATCTTTACTTATCAAACGTTATCCGCGAATTTATAAGATACTCCTGAACAAATATTATGTCGATGAAATATATGACGCTGCTGTGGTCGAACCGATTGTAAAAATGTCTGATGAAGTTTTATGGAAAAGTATTGATGTAGTAATAATTGACGGAATTGTAAACGGTTCGGCAAAAATAATTGGCGTAATATCGCAGGTTGTTAGAAAGATTCAGACTGGAGTGGCTCAGTCGTACGCTGTTGTTTTTATAGGCGGCGTCCTCTTTGTCCTTGCTTGGTTATTGTTCAGGTAATTATTTAAATGGAATATATTAGATGATTTCGGAATACATATTAAGTGTTACAATTTATTTGCCGCTATTCTTTGCGGTTGCCATTCTTTTAGTTCCAAAAGAAAATGCACGACTTGTTAAAATTATCGGTTTTGCGGGGACAGTTTTGACTTTTTTTGTCTCTCTTTTTCTATTCTTTGGATTTGATACAAATTTGAGAGGATTTCAATTCACGCAAAAATTGTCCTGGATAAGCAGCTTAAATATAAGTTATTTTGTCGGCATTGATGGAATGTCATTACTTTTGATCCTTCTCACAACATCTCTAACACCGCTTGCACTTCTGGGAACCTGGAATTCTATCGAGCAGCAGCTAAAAGAGTATACCTTAATGGTGTTGCTGCTGGAAGTTGGAATGACTGGAGTATTTGCATCGCTTGATCTGTTCTTGTTCTATGTTTTCTGGGAAGCAATGCTTATCCCGATGTATTTTATAATAGGTATCTGGGGCGGAGCCAACCGAATTTATGCAGCAGTAAAGTTTTTTCTCTATACATTAGCGGGCAGTCTGTTAATGCTCGTTGCTATCCTTTCATTAGGTTATTTTGCATCAACGGTTGAGAACGGACAGTTTACTACGAACCTGCTCGATCTCTATCAGGTAGCATCTAAACTTCCTATAAATTTGCAGATGTGGTTATTTGCGGCTTTCGGATTAAGCTTTGCAATAAAAGTACCTATTTGGCCTCTGCATACATGGCTGCCGGATGCACATGTAGAAGCACCGACCGCAGGCAGCGTTATACTTGCAGGTGTTCTGCTGAAAATGGGTACGTACGGTTTCATTCGTTTCAACCTGCCTTTATTTGCCGATGCATCGCTTAAGATGATGCCGATTATGTGCTTGCTTGCGGTCATTGGTATTATTTATGGCGCGCTGGTGGCAATGGTGCAAACGGATATCAAAAAGCTTGTTGCATATTCGTCAGTATCGCATCTCGGATTTGTTATGCTCGGAATTTTCTCAATGACCGAGGAAGGCCTGCAGGGTGCAATTATACAAATGATTAATCACGGTCTTTCTACAGGAGCACTCTTCCTGCTGGTAGGTATGATCTATGAAAGAACACATACAAGGTTGATTGCGGATTACGGCGGCGCAGCGAAGTTGATGCCCGTGTACGCGACATTCCTGTTGATTATTTCACTCTCCTCCATCGGTCTTCCGGGATTGAATGGATTTGTAGGCGAGTTTCTCATATTGCTCGGTTCGTTCAAATCAACTTTGCTTGATAATCGATGGTTTACGATTTTTGCGTGCCTGGGTATTATTTTTTCGGCCGTATATATGCTTTGGATGTACCAGCGTGTAATGATGGGACCTGCTCGTGAAGACGGCCTTTATAACGGTCACAGTCTTACGGATCTAACTAAACGCGAGATTGCCGTGTTGATACCCATTGTAGTGTTCGTCGTATGGATTGGTGTTTATCCGAAAACATTTTTAAATTTATCGGCACCGGTTTCCAGGAAGACCATGGAATTGATCCAAAAAAGCAAATCAGGCATTAGTATATACTATTCGTTAATTAGTACGGATAAACCAAATAAGTAATAAGAGGTTTTATCATTGAGTAAAGAGAAAGAATATATTTATCAAGAGAGAAAAAGGACATGGCGAGGAGTTCTTGTACAGAGTGTCTTTTTATTTATTTTATGGATATTGCTGAGCGGTTACTATGATGTGTTCCATATTACGTTAGGTGTTGTATCGGTTATCATAGTTCAAATACTCAATGCAAGGATTAATCAAATACAATTTTATAAGCGTGACATTCCTGAATGGGAGCGTGTTTACTACAGACGAGGATTCTATTATATCTTTTGGCTGCTCTGGCAAATAGTCGTTGCTTCTTTACAGGTGGCTTACATTGTTATGCACCCGCGAATGCCGATAAATCCGGCTATACTCCGATTTAAAGCAAAAATGCCAAATACAGGTGCAAGTGTCATTATGGGTAATTCTATTACTCTTACGCCGGGAACAGTTACGGTTTCTATAGAAGGCGATGATTTTACCGTTCATTCTTTGTTGGACGAGTCTTCTGCTGGTCTAATAGATGGGACAATACCCCGTGAAGTCACGAAGCTTTTTCGACGTTCAGCGGGAGACGTTGTCTCGGACATCCATATAATACGATCAAAAGATGAGTTGAATTGATTCTGAATGGATAGAGTATTTATATATATTGCGACTATTTTAACGATTATTATAAGTATTCCATTTATTCGAGTTTTAAAAGGCCCGACTTTATTCGATAGGCTGCTGGGTGTGGGTGCTATTGGTTCAAAAACGATCGTAATCATTTGTTTGATCGGATTTGTGATCGGGCGGATTGATATGTTTATAGATATTGCACTCACTTATGCAATTCTGAATTTTATAGGCGCTATTGCTATGGCTAAATATTTTGAATTTGAGAGAAAAGAAGATGAGTGAGTTTCATCATGTAGCGGCTATAATTATCGTTGCTGCAGGAGCATTTTTTATGCTCATCGGTAGTATAGGATTGCTAAGGTTGCCCGATTTCTATTCCCGCACTCATGCAACAAGTAAAAGCGACACTCTTGGTATTATACTCGTACTGGGTGGTCTTGCTTTCTATGAAGGATTTAACATAAACAGCGCGAAATTACTTATTGCAATAATTTTCGTCGGATTGGCAAATCCGGTTGGGGTCCATGCTCTGGCCCGCGCAGCTTTTAAGCAAGGATTGAAACCCTGGTTCAAAAAAGATAATTCAAAAAATGGTGAATCTAATAAGGATAACAAATAAATGTATTGGGAGCTTGAAATAGCTTTATTCCTGTTTTTACTAGCTGCGGGCATTATTGCGCTTAGAGTGAAAGACCTGCTTGTCGCTGGGGTGACGCTGAGTGTCTTTAGTTTTGCCTCTGCGCTTTTGTATGTTGCCGTGGGAGCAATCGATGTAGGCTTTACAGAAGCCGCAGTCGGTGCCGGTGTGACAACCGTCTTTCTGATTGTTGCAATTCACCAGACAAAACGCAGGAGTATAGATTGAAAATAATGCCTTTCATCCTTGTATGTCTTGTTGGAATATTGATGCTGTATGCGTCTTTGGGACTTCCGTTCCGTGCCGATCCCAATTCGCCGATGAATAAAGATACAAGTGCGGTTGGATCTGTCGGAGCGGCAAATTATTATATTCGAAATGCTTTTAAAGATGCCAATACACCTAATATGGTAACCGTTATCCTTGCGGACTACAGAGGATATGATACTTTAGGCGAAACTACCGTCATATTAACCGCTGGTTTAGTTTGCTATTTATTACTTCGTAGAAGAAAAAATGAAAACTAGCTCAGAAAGTCCAATCGTAGTTTTATCAAGTCGGTTGCTGGTGCCTTTTATACAGTTGTTTGCTCTGTGTGTTATTTTCCATGGCCATTACAGTCCGGGTGGTGGTTTCCAAGGAGGTACGATGTTGGCGGCAAGCATAATTCTCATGAGACTTGCTGTTGGTACGCATGCCGGTGAACTTCAATTTCGCAGGAAATGGGGGAGCAGGTTAAGTGCGGCCGGTCTGGCTGTTTATGCTTCTATAGGGATATTTGTGATGATTTTAGGAGGCAATTATCTGGATTATAGATTTCTTCCTTTGCCGTGGTTGTCTGAAGCAGCGATTCGCGCAATGGGAATACTCATAATTGAAATTGGAGTAGCAATGGCGGTGATGGCAACATTAGTCAGTATATATGACGACTTACTGGAAGAGGATATAGATGCTTGAATTCATGCTCGGACATTATGCGTACTGGTTTACTACAGCCCTGCTGCTTCTTGGCTTATACGGGATGCTTGCGAAACAAAATCTTGTTAAAAAACTTATTGCTATGAATATTTTACAGTCTTCCGTTATTATGTTTTATGTCACAATGGGGAGTAAAAGGAATGCTACTGTTCCGGTCCTGGATCCTTCTATTACTGCTTCTAATCCTTATTTATACATTAATCCTTTACCTCACACATTAATGCTTACCGCAATCGTAGTAAGTGTCGCTACTACAGGAGTTGCGTTTGCAATATTAATTTTAATTTATCGGCGCTATAAAACACTCGACGAGACGGTTCTCTTGGAACGGATGAAATGATATCGAATAATATTCCAGTTCTCATTCCGCTCACATTTCTTGTTACTGCCATTCTTATAGTTATATTAGGATCGTGGCGACGATTTTTTGTGCATCCTCTCGCAATTCTTGGAACAGCTTTTAGTTTCGTTGTCTCTTTATACGGTTTAACGACCGTATTGTCTTCAGGAACAATACGTTATCATATCGGTGGATGGATTCCTCCGATCGGTATTGAGTACGTACTTGATCCATTGTCAGCGTGCATAGCAACAATTGTATGTGGTGTAGCTTTGTTGGTTCTTATTCATTCACGAGTTTCAGTGGAATCCGAATTACCGGAAAAAGTAATCCCGTTCTACGCTATTGCAATGCTGTTG
>Ga0315537_1004590_pt1 | contig 10021 bp, 8 predicted proteins | sample SalMarSW160270MG_FD_203091 | JGI IMG/M metagenome (GOLD analysis project Ga0315537, IMG submission 203091) | Salt marsh sediment microbial communities from the Plum Island Ecosystem LTER, Massachusetts, United States - Salt Marsh Sediment SW1602-70 ... | reverse complement strand
ACGAGCTCCTTGAATATTCCGTAACGACCCCGTTTGAGATAACCTCAAACAGGATGATAAGCCGTATGTCACTATCAGCCGACGAGAGGGATATGGTAGTAATGCAGCACATTTTCCTTGCTTCCCGGGCCGATGGGAAAAAAGAGGTTATTAAGTCATCCATGCTTGATTTCGGATCACCATCCACCAACACTGCTGTTGCAAGAACTGTTGCACTGCCGGCATCTATCGCCGTTAAGATGATCCTTGAGAGAAAGATCAATCTATCTGGTGTTTACAGACCTGTCGTACCCGAAATATATAATCCGGTAATAGATGAGCTAAGAACCCTTGGAATTGAAATGAAAGAGGAATACGGGCTTCCTGAGAGCGAGATGATTCAATGACTCCCGGTCACGCTTGATCTGAATCATCCAGATATATAATGGCTACTGCGGGCAGTAATAATAAATAGTTAAAGGTTTAAAACTGCTCTGCACAATTTAATTTCATCCGGGCTGCCGGTCTGTTTTTCCGGTTCATCAGATAATTTGATCACAGGATGAAAATCTCCACCCGTATCCGGTTTGGAACCGGTAATCTTAATAACGATGTTCAAGGGTTTAACACCGACATCATTGGTCAGATATGTCCCTATACCATAAACATCATGTATTCTGCCTCTTACATGTTTCCTGATTTTCGATATCCTGTCAAGGTTAAGTGCATCACTGAAGACAATTGTTTTTGTTGCAGGATCGATTCGTTTGTGTTTATAAAACGCTATCACTTTTTCCGTGAATTCCAACGGATCACCGCTATCATGCCTTATGCCGTCAAACAGCTTCGCGTGCAATATTGAAAAACAGTCAAAGAAATTATCTGATGTGAAAGTATCACTCAGGGCAATTCCGAGATCCCCCTTATAGATGTTCACCCAGGCATCAAGTGCCCTGGCATTGGCCGAACGATAACCATAGCGTGAGGCATGGAACATAAACCATTCATGAGGATGTGTACCTATAGGAGTAAGGTCGTGTTTCATGGCAAGAAACACATTACTTGTTCCCCTGAAAAACTCCTGTGAATTATTTTTCAGGGTTTTTATCACACGGTCATGCACATCAAATGAGAATCGACGCCTTGTGCCAAAGTCGGAATATTCAGCTTTCATTTCAGCTAACCTTACTGCTTTTTCAGCAGCTTTTGCTTCCGTATCACACGGCTTATTACCTGCCATTATAAAGAAAAGCTCTGATATCAAAGCCAGTAAAGGCACTTCCCAGAGTACAGTCCGGTACCATAAACCCTCAATTTCAACTTTGAGGCTGCCCCCCTGCTGCTCTATTGTTACCTCACCGGGATCATATCGATACCCTTTTAGCAGATCAATGAATACACGATCGAAGTAATAACAGCGTGAGATCAGGAATTGTTCCTCATCTTTACTCAGTGTAATTTCTGCAAACCTGTCGACCTCTTTTTGCAGTTCACGGGCAAACCCATCCGGGAATTCTGTTTGTCCCCTGTCTATGAAACTGTATCTGACCATTGCTTCAGGATATAACTTCTGAATGGCATTCATTGTGGTGAACTTGTACAGGTCATTGTCGGTGAAATGATTCAGGATCATGATGCAGGTATAAATGAAAGCTTAAGAAATCTTTATCTAAACCACTCTGTACTTAAAGTGAATCTCACACCCTCCCTCCTTGCCTTTTCATAAATCGGCTGAGCAAGAGTCTCAAAACCCGTTACATCCGACATACAGTCTTCCAGGATAACAAGTTTTTGGGCAAGACCATCAATATTCAAAATTTGCCTGATCGTGGTTGCTACACAATGGCTTTTTGCTTCTCCGGCTATCAGGATGGTATCAAAAAGCTGTAATTTTCTGACCAATTCCGTATTTAACTGAGTCTCAGGACTATCCCCTATCGGAACATTTGCCATCAGTGCTCCAAAATGTTCTGTAAGAGGATTTGTCCCTTTGATCACGATATCAAAATATCTTCCCTTCCGGGCCCAGATTTTGACTGGCTCCATGATCTCATCAACGATCGCAGCACCGTGCGATCCGATGATACAGTGTTCAGGCCATACAACATGTGGAAATTCCCCCTGATTTTCAAGATTTCTGATATATTCAACGGCCTTTTCTTTTTCAAAACGAGGTCTCCAGGTGCCTTTTTCAATGTCATCTGTATTTATTTCCGTGAAAACTGCCGGTGGATTTCCTTTACGATCTTCCCAGAAAACAGAATGAGAAATGTCAATGACATGATGATTATCCTGTGTCATGATGATATGATCAAGTCTTTCAGGATATCTCGTAATAAAAGTTCCTAACCTTGATACATCCTTTTCTGCACCCTTCACATACAAAGCCCCGGAGGGTCTGCAGAAATCATTCTGCATATCGATAATCAACAAAAGTGTCATAATCATTAACTCGTGTTATCCATTAAACAAAATATGTCCATTTTTGTTAATACCCATTCCAAAGTTACAATTAATAAATATACTATGCTGTTTGTTAATGCTATCCGCCCTGGGATAAGATTATATGGGCATCCGGGTGGAGAATTTGTTAAAGTATATCAATTTCCTTATTTTTAGCGGTCAAAAAATACAACTTATAGTATGATCAATGAAGGCTTTAAGATTTTGGACTGTGCGCTAATAGCTATTGCGACGGGCGAAAAAGCACAAAACCTGAGAGAATTCAGGGACCGCTTAAGAAATGTTCATCCCGGATGTCTTTATTATCATTTTTGGGGAGGTCTTTTACATCCTCATTTTGATGACCCGGAATTCCAGAATGATTTTGCCGTATGGGCATCCCGTTACCTGCATGACCCAAAGATTTCGGAACAGCTGGCAATAATCGACCCTAACGTTTTCGAGGATATTGAAGATCTACGCAATGAGATCATTGAAATTGTTGAAGAACGCCTGTTCGAATCGGAACATGTCCCATGGGTGAAAACCGGACAGGAATTTCATTTTATCCGTTCGCAGATAGTGATTTTCGATACAGGTAAAAACTATGCGAATCCCCTGGAATTGAAGGATGTTATACCAAAGATGTCGCTTGGAAGTATATTTTTTCATTTCATCGATTCCCGGCGCAGAACTCCGGGAAACAGAAATGATTTTTCTGTCTGGCTAACAGGTTTTAGTGATAAATATGAAGAGCTTATAGAAGCTCTGGATAATATTGACCCCTCTTTTACAACTTTAAATGAGCTTCGCCAGGAAATAAATAACGCTTTTACTAATTATTTCAAGAAGGTATCTGATGGAAAGTCTACTTGAACAATATGCCAGTGTGGTAGGAAATGAGGTAATTGATCACCTCAAGCAATTGGCAAATCCCTTGAAAGGGATGAAGATCCTCCATATTAATTCGACAAAAGAAGGCGGTGGAGTGGCAGAAATATTGAACCGTCTCATTCCGTTAAAAAGAGAACTGGGAATAGATGCCGAATGGGAAATTATTACTGGTGAAAAAGACTTTTACCAGTGTACCAAGAAAATGCATAATTCCCTGCAAGGTGATCGCGATGATATTTCTCCTTCGCTCCTGTCTGTTTATGAAAGTACTAACCTTCAGAATTTTGAAAGATTAAAGAAGAAGCTGGAAGAAGCAGATATTGTATTTATACACGATCCTCAACCGGCAGCCTTGCTTCATTTTTGTAAGAAAAGGAAAGGGAAATGGCTCTGGCGCTGTCATATAGATGTGAGCCATCCCTATCGTCCGGTATGGAAGTATTTACGGCAATATATAAAAGACTACGATGCCAGTATATGGTCGCTTTCAGCATTTGTACAGCCACTTTCGCACCCTCAGTATTTAATACCTCCAAGCATAGACCCTTTAAGCGAGAAAAATATCGAACTTTCGAAAAAGGAAATATCAGATTTTCTCGATTCATGGGGAATACGCAGAAATACTCCTGTTGTGACCCAGGTTTCCCGTTTCGACCGGTTTAAGGACCCTATTGGCGTTGTACAGAGCTATCGTTTGATTAAGAACTATGTTCCTGTACAGTTAGTTTTAGCAGGAGGGAGCGCATCGGATGACCCGGAAGGACAGGAAGTTCTGGAAGAAGTAAAAGCTTATGCCGGCGACGATCCCGATATACACATCCTTGAGCTGCCGCCGGATGCCCACAGGGCTATTAATGCTTTACAGAGGGGATCGGATATAATCATACAAAAATCTCTTAAAGAAGGTTTCGGACTTACAGTTACCGAAGGATTATGGAAAGGCAAGCCAGTAATTGGCGGTGATACGGGAGGAATTAAACTGCAGGTTATTGATCATTATTGCGGATTCAGAGTTAGTACACCTGAAGGAGCCGCCATGCGTGTACGTTATCTCCTCAAGCATCCCGGTACCATGAAGAGGATGGGAAAGAATGCCCGGCAATTTGTATTGGACAATTATTTGATTACCCGTCAGCTCAGAGAATATCTTACCCTGATTGTAGGTTTATTATATGGCTCCAAAGAAAAAATCGAACTTAAATTGCCCCCCTCATTAACAACCGGTAAATGAGAGGTTCACTTAATATACTTCTGGTATCCTCAGAATGTGTCCCATTTGCAAAAACCGGCGGATTAGGTGATGTTGCCGGTGCATTGCCGCGGTTTTTTCAGAAACTCGGACATAATATCATTGTTGTTATTCCATTATATTCATTTATAGATGGTAAAAAACATGATGTCAATGTAACAATCGATAAAATGAGTGTAAAAATGGGTCATGAAGCTATTAACTGCAGCGTCCATAAAACAACAATTCCCGAAAATGTTCCTGTTTATTTTATTGATTATGAGCCATTTTTCGGTAGATCCAATATCTATCATGACAATTATTTCAATGATTATCCTGATAATCCAAAACGTTTTTCCTTTTTATCCAAAGCAGCACTTCAATTGTGTCATGAATTAAATTTTATCCCGGATATTGTTCATGCAAACGATTGGCATACAGCAATATTACCGGCTTATTTAAAAAAGATATATAAGGATGATCCGGTATTCAGTAATACTGCGAGCGTTTTAACAATTCATAACATAGCATACCAGGGAAAGTATGACCGATACTATTACGGTTATACAGGATTGGGAGAAGAGGATTTTACACCGGATATATTTGAATGCTTTAACGCCGTCAATTTTTTAAAAGGAGGTATTCACTTTGCTGATGTGGTTAATACTGTCAGCAAAGGGTATGCTTCAGAGACTAAAACATCATCAGGAGGGTATGGCCTGGATCCTTTTTTAATCAGAAAAGGTGATAATTATGTCGGAATACTTAATGGTGTTGATTATTCTGAGTGGGATCCTGCGAAAGATACATTGATTCCTGCAAACTATTCTTACTATAATATAAAGGGGAAATCTGTATGTAAAAGTGTGCTGCAGCAACAACTGGGTCTGAAACAGACCGATAAAATTCCGGTCATTGGTATAATCAGCAGACTCGTAGAACAGAAAGGATTATATATTCTTTCGGAATGCATTGAAGATATTATAAATAATATGGATGTTCAGTTTGCTATACTGGGTGCCGGAGATAATCAGCTGGAAACATATTACGGCAATTTACAAAAGCGATTCCCCGGTAAAACTGGATCATTTATAGGTTACGACAATAAACTGGCTCATCTGATTGAATCAGGCTGCGATTTCTTTTTAATGCCTTCATTATCTGAACCGTGCGGATTAAACCAGATCTATTCTCTGAAATACGGGACACTTCCTATTGTAAGAGCTACAGGAGGATTAAATGACACTATTGAAAATTATAACCAGGATACCGGTGAAGGTACGGGTTTCAAATTCTGGGAACCCAGTGGCAAGGCCATCTATAATACTGTCAATTGGGCCCTGGAAACTTATCATGACAGGAAACCTCACTTACAGCAACTTATTAAAAAAGCCATGGAACAAAATTTTTCATGGGAAAAGAGTGTAATAGAATATGTTAACCTTTATAACAGGGCTATAGAAAACAGAATGAAATTCCTCCACTGCTTTCCAGTCATCTAATTTCCTTTTAAGAAGTCCGAGGCTCCTTGCAGTATTTCCTGAATGAAGATCGAGGGGAATAAAAAGCATCGAAGGATCAATTCTGTCCCATATTCCAAAATCAACACCATGTTTATCTTTTCTGACCATCCACCGAAGAAACATGTTCCTTCGGACTATTAAGGCAGCATAATATATGACCATAATTCCTTACTTTTACAAGACCAAAGTTAGGGATATGGAGTTAAAAAAGGCAGAGCTGAAAGAGTTTTTAGATGAAAAGGTGGAAAAATATAACCGCCTTGACTTCATTGAACATGATCCAATAAGCATCCCACATAGTTTTACCAGCAAAGAAGATATTGAGATTTCAGGTTTTTTAGCAGCTACTATCGCCTGGGGTAACCGAACCATGATCCTGAGAAATGCAAATCTTATGATGGCTTACCTTGATGATTCGCCACATGATTTTATTTTGCACCATAGTGATTATGAACTGAAAAGAATATCAACGGTCATCCACAGAACATTTAATTCTGCAGATTTTATTTACTTTATTAAAGCACTAAAACACATTTATAAGACACGTAATGGATTGGAAGGTATATTTGACCAATACCGGACAAAAGATTCCTTACAGCCAGCCATTCATCAATTCAGGAGCATATTTTTTGAATTACCACATGACAGAAGAACGATGAAACATATTTCAGATCCGTACAAAGGGTCAGCGGCAAAGAAATTAAATATGTATTTGAGGTGGATGATAAGGAAAGACAACAAGGGGGTTGATTTTGGCGTTTGGAAATCTATTTCTCCCTCAATCCTATCATGCCCGTTAGATGTTCATTCCGGAAACGTTGCCAGAAAGCTTGGAATTTTGACAAGGAAACAGAATGATGCAAAAGCGGTCGCTGAACTGGATTTGTTTCTACGTAGTATGGATAAAGAAGATCCTGTTAAATACGACTTCGCGCTTTTTGGACTGGGTATTTATAAGAATTTTTAATAGTCTTCTCACCCCGACCATTAACAAACAATATCCATTGTAAATCAGTATTTTACGATGGTTTTTTGTTAGTAGTAGAAAATATAGTAGAAAAAAATGAATATATGTATGATCATACCTGCTCGTAAAAGATTTTAATCGTTGACCCTATTTTATAACATGTAGCTGAACCTATATTTCCTGAAAAATAAATATTTGTACCTATTTTTCACCTTTAATACCTGTTTTTCATATATTTGCATTTACCCATATTTCACGTAAAACAATCAGTAGTGTCCGACTAAAATAATAAAAAGAGGGGTACTCCCCAAAGGTTTCCCCCAGATGTTGTAATTTGGTTTTACCACAAACTAAACACAACATGAGTAAAATTACAGAAATTAAATTAGTCGGACAGCCGATTTTCAAACAGATAATGAATTTGGTGGACAAAGTTGACATACATGGGTTAATAAAGAAGCATGAGAGTGATTATTATTACAAATCATTCAAAACGCGGACACATCTTTTCACAATGCTGTTCGGGATATTAAGCAGGTGTGATTCGATGACCGAGATATGCGAAGGATTGCGGGCAATGGGTGGCAAGCTTAATCATCTTGGTATGGATCAGGCACCTGCAAAAAGTACGGCATGTGACGGTTTGCGCAACAGGAACCATAAGTTTTTTGAAGATCTGTATTTTAAACTGGTAAAACATTATCAGAGTTTTTTGTCGGACAGCCGAACATTTGGATTGACTTTTAAAGAGGTACTTATTATTGATTCAACGACTATCAGGTTGTTCAGTGATATATTAAAGGGAGTTGGCCGTAATCCCAAGGGAGATGGCAGGAAGAAAGGCGGAATGAAGGTCCATATGCTTATCGATGCGGTACAATCGGTTGGTCGGTTTATTAAAATGACAGAAGCAAAAGTCAATGATCAGAAGTTTTTAAAGAGTCTTGAACTGATATCAAACAGCATGATCGTCTTTGATAAGGCATATAACTACTATCATCAGTTTGCACTCTGGACACAAAAGCAGGTCTATTTTGTTACCCGGATGAAAAAGAACGCTGTTTATACAGTTAAAGAGGTTAAACGCACTCATTATCGCAAGAAGGGTCAGGCAAAAGTGTTAAGGGATGAGATCATAGAACTTGAATATCATCCTGAAAAAGAAGATGGCAAGCAAGATTTTAAGACCAAACTCATCATAAGATTAAGAAAGGTCAGCTATCAGGATGAACAGAACCGTTATTACGATTTTCTGACAAATAACTTTGATATTGAAGCTGAAGATGTCGCATTCCTTTACAAGAAAAGATGGGGTATTGAGATATTGTTTAAAAAGATGAAACAGAACTTCCAGTTACATTACTTTTACGGAGAAAATGAAAATGCCATCTATACTCAGGTTTGGTGCACATTGATAGCTCAGCTTCTATTGACTGTTACACAGAAGATCGCACAGGCAAAGAAAGCCTTCTCAGTAGTAGCCTCATTGGTTCGGATACACTTAATAAGTATGCTGGATGTAAATGAGCTGCTTCGGAGTACAAAAAGAAGATTTAAGAGTAAATCTATACCCCCAGGGTTACAATTATCCTTTAATATGAAGGGGGTCAATTTCTAGACGAAAAAGATGATACTTGATAATCAAATACTTATGAAGGTCAATTACGAATCTAAATTATTAATCGGATAACAGTGATTAATTATCTCTTTTTAAGCTGTCAGCCTGTATAATGACTTAAATTTGCAAAATATTTTAAAAGAATAAATGAAGGCATTAAAAATCGGGAATCTTTCAATTGCTGTTCCAGTCATTCAGGGTGGAATGGGTGTTGGCGTATCGCTTTCAGGTCTTGCCGCGGCAGTGGCTAACGAAGGCGGGGTAGGGGTAATTTCAAGTGCCGGGATCGGACTTTTATACAAGAACTTTTCCGAAAATTTTTTTGAGGCCAGCATTCTCGGACTTAAGGAGGAGATACGCAAAGCAAGGGAGAAAACGATCGGTGTCATTGGCGTTAACGTTATGGTTGCCATGACAGATTTCGCGGATATGATAAAGACTTCCATCTCCGAAAAGGTAGATATCATTATAGCAGGTGCAGGACTTCCACTTAATTTGCCATCTTTTTTAAAGAAAGATAGTATTACAAAACTCGTACCTATTGTCTCATCTGCCAGAGCGACTAAGATAATCTGTGAAAAGTGGAAGGCAAACTACGATTATCTGCCCGACGCTGTTATTATTGAAGGACCGAAGGCAGGTGGTCATCTGGGCTTTAAGGAGGGACAAATCAAGGATAAGGATTATGCGCTTGAAAAGCTTGTTCCGGAAATCGTTAATGAGCTGAAACCTTTTGAAGAAAAATACAATCAATCTATACCGCTTATTGCAGCAGGGGGGATCTATACAGGTGAGGATATTAATAACATAATGAAGCTGGGAGCATCCGGTGTTCAAATGGGAACCAGGTTTGTAACCACCGATGAATGTGATGCTTCACCTGCATTCAAACAGGCATACATTGATGCCGATGAAAAGGATATTGAAATAATAAAGAGTCCTGTTGGTATGCCTGGGCGAGCTATTTTAAGCAATTTCCTTACAAAGGTGAAAGCTGGTAAAAAACAGCCGATAAAATGTCCGTTTAAATGTATCAAGACTTGTGACATTACTAAAAGCCCTTATTGCATTATCATTGCACTTATAAATGCACTTAAGGGGAATTTTGAAAATGGCTTTGCTTTTGCCGGAAGCAATGCTTTCAGAGCGACTAAAATATCATCAGTAAAGGAAATCTTCCAATCTTTGCTAAAGGAGTATAAAGAAAGTAAAGAGCCTGATAGCTGACCTGACAGATCTTTTCTCACAGGCAGCCTGTACCGTTCTCAATCAATCATTACTCCATTAAAAAGTAGGATCAATATATATCTAAGGGGAAATGAATTTCCTCCCATAATAAATGGTACCTTTAAAAAGTATTTTTACATATA
>Ga0315537_1004589_pt1 | contig 10023 bp, 8 predicted proteins | sample SalMarSW160270MG_FD_203091 | JGI IMG/M metagenome (GOLD analysis project Ga0315537, IMG submission 203091) | Salt marsh sediment microbial communities from the Plum Island Ecosystem LTER, Massachusetts, United States - Salt Marsh Sediment SW1602-70 ... | reverse complement strand
GTTGCGTTCTGGTAGCCTCCAATCTCAATCAGATATTGGTTGCCTGCGACCACGTCGAAGGTGAGCTGCGATTGTGTGCTGCAGTAGTCGTCGTTACAACCGAGCAGTCTGGCTGCTGTCGGATTGCACTGGCACCCGTTGTAGACAGCCAGTTGTGTATCGTAACTGCTGCCGCACAGGCTGACTGTTGCTGTGCCTGTGCAAGAGGCAGTGTAGCAGTACCAGATGTTGGGGCTGGTCATGCAAAGGCCTGGGCCGTCGAATGTCGTCTGGGTTGTATTAAAGGCCTGATTTGTTACCTCGCCGACCGGCTTTGCATTGGCGCAATTGTCGGCCTGTGGCTGCTGACCGGGTTGTCCCACGCAACTGATAGTCAGCACACCTCTACCAGTTCTGTTGCTGTAGCCTCCAATCTCGATTAGATATTGGCTGCCTGCGACCACATCGAAACTTAGCTGCGATGCAGCACCACAAAAGTCATCGTTACAGTCGATGAAGTCGCGCAGCGCTGGGTAGCAACCAGCAAAGTCATAAACAGCAAGTTTGGTGTCATATTCACTTCCGCACAGGCTGACGGTGGCTACACCGGTGCATGAGGCAGTATAGAGATACCAGATGTTGGGACCGGTATCGCAAAAGCCAGGGCCACCGGGTGTTGCACACCTGGTGTCGAAGGCCTGTTGCCATACTTCACCGACCGGTTGAGCGTTGGAGCAATTATCATTGGCCGGTGGACATATCGCCGGCTCACAAGTGATGGTCAAAACACCCTGGCCAACATCCTGCTGCACGTTCCCTCCAATTTCGATGAGATACTGGGTGCCTGCGACTGCGCTGAAGCTGACCTGTGACTGTAGATTGCAACCGAGGAAATCGTCATTGCATCCGATCAGGTCACCTGCTGCGGGAGGGCAATTGTATCCTTCATAAACAGCAAGCTGAGTGTCGTAACTGCTGCCACAGAGGCTTACTGTGGCAATACCTGAGCATGTGGCGGTGTAAACGTACCAGATATTCGGGGTGTTCATGCAAATACCCGGACCATCAAATGTGGCATCTGTCGTATTGAACGCCAGATTAGTTACATTACCGACTGGTGTTGCATTTGAACACTTATCATTGGAGCAGGCATCCACAGTGGCACTGGCAGCACCAAACAACAGTATCATGACACAAACCATTAACAATTTAAACATACACATTCTCATAACTAAGTCCTCCTAAGATAACAAAAAAGCTCTCACTTTATGGATACTCCCGTTACACATCTTACATCAATGAGATAAACGGTAAAGCACGTCCAACCCTGACGACATCCACCGGCAATCCGCATTAAGCGAACTAATGGTCTTCTGCACCGCCAAGATTTTACACATATCCGAGTTCAATAAAGATCCGTGCCTAAGATGACAAAATGCCAGCGCGTCCCAGCATCTGCAACGCTGTCGCAAGAACAAATTGTTCCCCCGCATGCTGAATATGCGAGTTACCTTACTTTCCTCCATGACCTGACTATCACGATGAAACATATATATTATAATCCTAAATGAAGCCTCTGTCAAGGCTTGAGATGTCATTTCCTTATCATTTGGTAGGTTCATTTTTGAATAGATTTCGAAAAATCGGTTCACTTTTTTATCAAATCCTATCTAAAAGTGCCAGTATATGCTCTACGTGTAACGTCTTTTTGGCTTTTTGTGTTAAAATTTCGGCTTTGACCATATTCTTCAAAATGTCCATTGACAACCTCATGAACAAAATTTCTCTTTTTTTATCGCCTGCAAATCACACCACAAGGTCCGAAAACTATACAAAAGCGGCAAAGAAATATATACAGACGGGATAGTGCTAAACTCGCTTTCAGTAGCAATCTCCGGCTTCAATGAATTTTATTATGTTATAGATGACCAAGTTATATGGAGCATTTATCTTATATCTGTCAGCAATTTTTATTACAGCCCCATTTAAGGCATCAATCTCTGTTTGCTTTTTAGCTGTGATATCCTGTAAGGTTGATGATTTATGCTCGGCTGTAGACGGCACGAGTTTATTATAAAATACTCCAAGGAAATCTTTAGCACACAACCAATGTGTTTTATAACCCGCCGCTGTCATAACGCTGAATACTTCTTCTATAATGCCATTCATTATATCTCTGCTGAACTTATTTTCGGCCAAAACGCCGTACGGAACATCGAGAATAGCACCGAGGCTGTTTAGAGCGCAATTGTAGAGCATTTTTGCCCAAAGGTCTTTTTCAATCTCATCAATGGTTTCACAAGGAATATCGCCTTTGGCTATGGATTCACACAGGTTTTCAATGCATAACAAATCCGCCGCAGGCGGACCAAAAAGACTTCCAATATGAATGGCATCTGCATGGACGGTTATTACAACTTCATTTTTCCGCGGTCTGTTAAAGCCGGTGATGACACGCGCATTGTAAATTTTGTCCCTACTAAAAAAAGATGTAAAGACTTCTGCATTACCCCATCCGTTCTGAAACAGCACAATTTTCGTTTTAGAGCCCAATAAAAATTCATGCTTTGCGAGGTCTTTTGCAGCTTCAGGAGAATCAAAAGATTTCGTGCATGCAAGAATATAATCGTAAGCTTGCATCGGAACATCGTTCAGAGATACGAAGCTACCAAATGATTTTGGGTCTGCGAAATAATCGCCGAAAATTCCTGTTCTTAATAAGCCGTGCTCGCGCAAAGACCGGACGGTATTTTCTCTTGCAATAATATCTACGCGGCATCCGGACTTCAGTAAACAACTCGCGATGCCAAGCCCAACCGCTCCGCCGCCATATACCAATATCCTCATAATTTACAACTTGTCCTTCTTTGGAAATTATGGTTCTATGAATAGCGGTTATTATAATCAATAATTAGGGTAAAACAACCGTCACCGGTGCGGAGACGGCTGAACATTTAACAGGGTTATGTTTGGAGTGCAAACCGGTAAATGAAAGCAATGATACTTAGGAAGATCGGGCCGGTCGAAGAAAAGTCTTTGGAGCTGCTGGATTTGCCGATTCCTCAACCCGGTCCCGGCCAAATTCGCGTAAAAATCTCAGCCTGCGGCGTATGTCACACTGAACTCGACGAAATCGAAGGAAGACTTCAGCCGAGACTGCCCATCATTCCGGGTCATCAGATAGTAGGCACAGTGGAAGCTCTCGGTCACGTGGCAAATAAATTTAAGTTGGGCGACAAGGTTGGAATAGCCTGGATAAATTATGCTTGCGGCAGATGCGATTTCTGCCAACAAGGGAACGAAAATCTATGCTCAGAATTTCAAGGTACCGGCTGCGATGTAAACGGTGGATACGCCGAATACACCGTGGTACATGAAGATTTTGCGTATCCGATTCCGGAGAAACTCAGCGACTGCCAGGCAGCCCCCCTTTTGTGTGCAGGTGCAATCGGCTACAGAGCATTAAGGCTGACCAATCTTCGAGATGGTCAAACCCTCGGCCTATTTGGTTTTGGAGCTTCAGCTCATATCGTCACCCAAATAGTAAAATATAAATATCCAAACTCCAAGATATTTGTCTTTACTCGGTCAGGCCAACAAGAACACCAAAGTTTGGCTAAGGAACTTGGTGCTGATTGGGTCGGAGCAACTGGTGATAATCCACCAGCCAAACTAAATTGCGCAATTGATACTACACCTGCCTGGAAACCAATTGTTGAGGCGATGAGAGTACTGGAAAAAGGTGGACGGCTCGTTATAAACGCGATCCGAAAAGAAAAGAAAGACTTGGACTCTATCCTGAACCTGGATTATCCCACTCATCTCTGGCTGGAAAAGGAACTGAAAACCGTAGCTAACATTACCAGACTTGATGCCGAAGAATTTCTGCCTTTGGCGGCAGAAATTCCTATTATGCCCAAAGTTCAGGAGTTCAAATTAGAACAAGCTAACGAGGTTCTAACTATATTAAAGAAGGGGAAAATTCAAGGAGCCGGAGTCTTAAGAATATCTGATCGACGGTAAATTAGAAAGGTTATATGACAATGGCAGTCAAATTTTACAAGGAACCTGAACTTGAAAATTCGATTATGTTCTGTGGCTGGCCGGGCATTGGAAATATTGGGATACTTGCGATAGATACGCTAAAGGGCCTGTTAAGAGCACAAGAATTCGGAGAGATTGAACCGTGGGACTTCTTTGACCCCTACAGTGTCTCAATCGAAAAAGGTTTGCTCAAAAGTTTAGAATTTCCCAGCAACAAATTTTATTTCCAGCGGATTAAAGACCGAGACTTGTTTCATTGGCCAGCAGCAGCCCTCAGAACTAGGAACAAGATATGCTCAAGGCCAAAAGGCTTACCAAATGGCCAATTTAGTTCTGGATGTGGCGGAAAAGTTCGGTTGTCGGCGAGTTTATACTTCCGGAGCAGCCGTAACCAAAATCCATCATACAGCCAAACCACGGGTCTGGGCGGTGCCAAACAATCAAAACTTGGCCAAAGAAATAAAGCAATACCAGAACACTATTTTAATGTCGGAAATTGAGGGAAGAGGTGACCAGGGCGCTATAACGGGCTTAAATGGGCTTTTGTTGGGAGTCGCCAGAAAAAGAGGATTGGAGGCTGTCTGTTTAATGGGTGAAATACCATACTATCTTCAAGCAGCACCCTGGCCCTATCCTAAGGCTTCAAAATCCGTCCTTGAGGTTATAACTGGAATTCTCGGATTAAAAGTTGATCTCTCTGCAATGGAAGAATTAGGTCAAAAAATAGAACAACAAATTGAAGATTTTTTGGAAAGCTTATACAACACGGAAGCAATACCACCTGAGGTAAGAGACGAAATCGAGAAATTAAGGTATATCGAACCGACTGAGTTAGGACCAATAACCGAAGAAGAACAGAAAAAAATAATGGAACATATTGATGAGCTTTTTGACCAGGGAGGCCGGACCGATGAAAGACATCTTTAAATTTTCACAGCAGCCTAAATTTGAAAATCCATCTTTGATTGTTGGCTGGAACAAAGATGCAGGTCAATTAAGCCCAAGGGTAATTGAGTATCTCAATAAAAAGATAAACGGCAGAAGCTTCTGTGACATTGAGCCAGTTGATTTTTTCTCTTTGGTTGGAGTGGCGGTTGAAAAAGATATAGCTCAATTCCCGGAGGGCAAATTCTACTATTGTGAAAAAAGCGACCTCGTAATATTTAAAGGCAGCGAGCCTGAGTTTGAACGATACAGATTCTTGGATGCAGTTTCAGATTTAGCTCAGCACCATTGCAGAATAAAACATCTATACACTATCAACAGCACCATTTCTTCGATTGCACATACTAACTCAAGAAAGATTTTCGCAGTTTTTAACAAAACAGAATTCCAAAAAGAACTTCGAGGGTATGATCTGGAAGACATGAACTGGCAAGGGACACCAGCCATCAGCAGTTACCTTTTATGGGTAGCTCAAAGAAAAGATATCCCCGGCGTAAGTCTCTGGACACAAATACCTTTCTACTTGGCAGCAGGTGAAGATTTTCAGGCAATAAAACAAACGCTTTCTTTTCTTGATAATAGATTCAACTTAGAGTTAGATTTGAAAGACATGGATGAGCAAACACAATCGCAAAATGCAAAAATAGACCAGCTCAGACAGGAAGATACAGAAATTAATAGATGTATAGGAGCGTTAGAAAGCGGTTTATCTTTAAGCGAAGAAGAACAATTGGGCCTGATAAAAGCTGTATCCGAATTTCTCGAATTCGGCAAAAGTTAAATATTTTGCCCCGCAATTTATTGCGGGGTTCAGATGCGATTTTTCAGCAGTTTGAAAGCATCTTCGCCGCCGTTAATCAGGTGAATCAAAGGCTGCGGCCTGTCAACACCTTCAATAAACTTGGGTCTCGCCGCCCAGGGCGTGACGCTCAACACCCCTGACAAATCCATCCAGTGTTGCAGCCTTGCGACCGGCAGGTTCCAGGTTATGTGGAAGTGATTGGCCGGCGGATATTGCTTATACTCAACCATACTCGCGTATTTCGGCACAACAAACGTGTGCGGCCAAGTCGGCGTAGTCAAATTGCACATCGCCTGGGCAAGTTTGGCCGGCACTTCGGTTGTATGAGCTTCATCCCAGATCAAGCTAAATAAACCACCGGCACTACTATAAGCCATTCGAGCAGCAATGCCTTCGATACCTGCCGGTGTCATGAATGTCACTGAATTACCGCCGCCGGGGAAGTAGAACTCATCAGCAAGAGGCAGTGTAACACCATCCATTATCTTTTTAACCGACGCTCCTGGCTCAGCCGACCAGTCGAATGCGGCACTACCGGAATTGTCACCATCGACCAAACCTTTATTATACCAGTCCGCCTTTTTATCGAGTCCTTTAATGCCAATCTTCCCAGCTAATTCTTTGATTTCCCACGCCTCCCATACTTTCCTGAAGTCCATAAACAGAGGTGGATTTCCGCCGGATAGGTACGTCATAAACAGCATCGTCAAGAGTCCCTGCACATCTGCTTCGGTGGCAAAAGGCAGCGATGCCTTGCTGCCGTTATGGTCGAATGTGCTGTTGAAGAACGACTCCATCACGTCAGCCACCGGCAGCGGAATACCGCGCAGGTCACTACCCCATTCCAACTGGCTCATAAAGCCGCCACCCACCGCATTCAAATCAGCCATCAAGTCACGAACTATTAGGTACATCGCCAAGCTCATATTAAATCGTTCGCTGTCTGCTTCATTGCGAAGCTGGAGGCGTTTGCCAACATATCTGTTTATCCAGCCACGCAGTGCCTTTAGCTCCTTTTCGTTATATGCCTTTTTGTTCAGCATATCAGCCAACAGCTTCATATCTAAACGTGTGATTTCCAAGCCGAAAGTGTTCCTGGTTTCAATGATGTGCATCAAAGCCGTTTCCATCCCCATTGAATCGTGGCCCAAAATCATGACTCTTCGCCCCCGCAGGCCGATAGTGGTTACAGCAGCATAGCACCAGTCAATAAGGTTCTTGGCAGTTTGCTCGGTCATTTTCGGATTCATCCCGGTATCGGGCCATGTCCCCACGTTCAGAGTAGCCATCCGTCCGTACTGGCTGATGGCACCATTAAGTGCGTGGGCATATACTACGCCGGGCTTGGGGCCGCTGTTGCCGCAGGTTATATTTATAGGTGTGTTGGGCGGAAACTGCTGCAGCAACGAGATAGTAGTAAGCTGTGGAAAGGCCCACGTGTCCGGCACGCAGACTAAAATATCTACACCGGCCTTGCGAAATTGCTGAGCGACAATATCAGCCTGCGCTTCTCCGTCAATTAATACTGTGGAATAGACTACCGGTACCGGCGTCTTATCAGGCAGGACTACTGCGCCATTGATTGTGTCAGCCGCCATCTTCACGATATTTTGACAGCGCACTCTGCTGTCTTTATCAATACGCGGATCGCTCGTAGCGAAAACTCCAATAACCGGAACCTTAGGTGTTGCTTTTCTTATGACCGGTAAACGATCTGCATAAATTTTCTTTGCCATTTTAGACACTCCTTTTCCCAGCCGAAGGCCGGAAACCTCAAATCTTTAAAATGTAGAGGTATCTTCCAGAAATTTTCTAACGAAGTCCAGGAACTGGGCCGCGTACGCACCATTGGTGACTTTATGGTCCACCGAAAGAGTCATGCTCATAAGTTTACGCACCTCAATATTATCATTATCCGGCACGCAGGTGTCAGTAATTTTTCCGATGCCTAAGATACTGCACTGGCCCGGCACGACAATCGGAATAAAGTTCTCTATGCCGAAAGCCCCTAAGTTACTGACGGTGATACAGCCACCCTCCAAATCCTCCGGAGACAGCTTGTTATTGCGGGCCCTTTCTATCAAGGCCTGACTATCTCTTGCAATCTGTTTGATATCCTTTTTGTTCACATCTTTAACAATCGGAGCAACCAGACCGTCCGGCACGGATATAGCCAGGCCGACGTGGATTGCATCAGCCAGCTTAATAGTACCGCCGGTTAATCCCGCTCCGGCGCCAGCCTCCGCCGGGACGAGCTGACCTGTCATAATCGGGTATTTCTCCAACCCTGTTGCCACCGCTTTCATAATAAAATCATTATAGGAAATCTTCTGGTCACCTTTTTCGTTCATCTTTGTTCGCAGCGCAACCAGGTCGGTGACATCAGCTTTTACAATAAGATAGAAGCACGGTATTTCGTGCTTGGATTTGAGCATTCTTTCCGCTGTTATTCGCTGAATTCTATTGAGCGGTATAGTTTGTCCAAGTTTAATTTCTCCTTCAGCAGTTATTGTCTCAGCGTTACCGGATGGTTTTGAAGAGGCGGCGGCTTTTACATCCTGCTCGGTAATCTTGCCGGCTGGGCCTGTGCCGGCAACTGTCGCCAAGTCCACGCCAAGCTCTTCGGCCAATTTTTTCGCTCGTGGTGAAGCCATCACCTTGCCTGCTGGTTTACTTTGTTCGGGCGCAATTTTTGCCGATTCAGCAACAGGCGCAGCTTCAGGGGTGCCAGCGGATGCACTTGTAACAGCAGTCGCGCCGCCCTTTAGCAAATCTATAAAGCTCTGCGGCACTTCTTCATCCTTGCCGCCCAAAATCATCAGCAATTCACCGACCGGCAGTGTTTGACCAACCTCTGCAAGGATGTGCTTGACAAAACCATCAGCAGGAGATTCCATCTCCAGTGTTGCTTTGTCGGTTTCTATCTCAAAAATCACATCGCCCTTTTCGACCTTATCGCCGACCTTGACTCTGCATTCGACGATGGTTCCTTCTTCCATCGTCTGTCCAAGCTGTGGTAATCTTACTTCTTTTGCCATCTATAAAGCCTCATTTTTTCTTGATTGGTAATTGGTAATGTAATTAACCATTTAACCAATTACCCTTTTAACAGCCTCGATGATTCTTTCGACACTCGGGATACTTGCATTTTCCAATGGCTCGCTCATCGGTGGCGGTGCATCGACCGCTGCAAGATTAACCGGTGCCACATCAAGGTAATCGAAGCCGTGTGAGCCATCGTCGAACTGGTACTCCATAAATTGCCCGACTATTTCTCTTCCTGCACCGCAGGTGCCGAAGCCTTCACTTACAGTGATCAGGCGTCCCGTCTTTCGAACCGATTCAGCTATCGTTTTTATATCCAATGGCTTTAATGTCCGCACATCAATCACCTCGGCGTTTATGCTATGCTGCTCAGCCAGAACCTTAGCAGCCTGCAGGCAGTACATTGCCATTCTGCTATAACTGACGATGGTCGCGTCGCTACCCTGTCTTCTGATGTCCGCTACGCCTAACGGAATAATATAATCGCCCACCGGCACCGGGCCGAGCTGACCGTACGTGGCCTTGTGCTCTATGAAAACCACTGGATTGTCGCTACGAATAGCAGCTTTGAGCAAGCCCTTTGCATCGTATGGAGTTGACGGCATCACCACGTAAAGTCCCGGTGGATGCATCAGCCAGGCTTCGAGAGATTCAGAATGATGCGCAGCGATACATCTGCCGACACCGCCTTCGGTCCGCAGCACCATCGGCACCTTGGCTTTACCGCCGAACATATAACGATTATAAGCGCCGACGTGGACGAGCTGATCCAACGCTATGGAGACAAAATCAACATACATAATCTCAGCCACCGGCCGCATTCCTCGAAGTGCTGCGCCGACCGCGGCACCGGCAATAGCCGCCTCGGATATTGCAGTATCGATGATTCTTTCTGTGCCGAACTCCGTTAGCAGGCCGCGTGTGGCCTGATACGCACCGCCATACAGGCCCACATCTTCACCCATCACGAAGACGCGTTCATCCCTTCTCATCTCCTCGGCTTGTGCAGCCGATACTGCCGCAGCAATATTCATAACGTCCATGCCGAACTGTGTTTTAATTAATGCCTTGGCCTGCTCAGCAGCCTCTTTTTTCGTCTTGGCAGTGGATTTAGCCAACGCAGCCTCAAAGGCGGCGGCCGCTTCCATCACCTTTTTGGACATTTCTTTATCCGCTTTTATAATCTCGGCGGGATATGTCTCATCGAC
>Ga0315537_1004587_pt1 | contig 10024 bp, 6 predicted proteins | sample SalMarSW160270MG_FD_203091 | JGI IMG/M metagenome (GOLD analysis project Ga0315537, IMG submission 203091) | Salt marsh sediment microbial communities from the Plum Island Ecosystem LTER, Massachusetts, United States - Salt Marsh Sediment SW1602-70 ... | reverse complement strand
GGTGCACGGCAGTACGCGAGCATGAGTTATCTGCGTGCGATAATCGACGTGGCTGTGGCGGAAAATCCGGATATCCCGATTGTGATGCACCTGGACCACGGTGACACGTTCGAGACCTGCAAGCAGTGCGTGGATGACGGCTTTACGTCGGTAATGATTGACGCATCGCATCACCCGTACGAGGAAAACGTCCGAATTACCAAACAGGTAGTAGAGTATTCACACGACCACGGCGTGGTGGTCGAGGCCGAGCTCGGCCAGTTAGGCGGTATCGAGGAGGACGTGGTAGGCGTGGACGATATTTCGGCTCACCTTACCGACCCGAACCAGGTGGTGGATTTTGTCGGAAAGACGGGCGTCGATTCGCTGGCAATCGCCTGCGGGACCAGCCATGGAGCCTATAAGTTCAAAACCGAACCGAAGTTAGCATTTGACGTAATACAAGAGTGTGCCGACAAACTGCCGGGCTTTCCGCTTGTTATGCACGGTTCGAGCAGCGTTTTGAAGGAATTTGTCGACTTGATTAACAAATACGGCGGAAATATGCCCAACGCGATGGGTGTTCCGGAAGAGGCGATTAGCAAGGCGTCGAAGATGGCGGTGTGCAAAGTCAATATCGATACCGACCTGCGGCTGGCTTTGACGGCGAAAATCAGGCAGGTATTCGCGGAAAAACCGGGTGAATTCGACCCTCGTAAGTACCTCGGCCCGGGCAGGGACGCCATTAAAGAAATGGTCAAGCACAAGCTGAAAGTACTCGGCTGCGTCGGCAAAGCCGCTGAGTGTACGTAATCGGGCGGTTTTGGGATAAATCATTCCGCGCTTGTGAGTGTTTTACCGGACTTCGGCAAGCTCAGTCGAGCCGGTAAGCCAAGGCGCAGTTTAACTCAGCGCACGAAAACGCCGATTTGTCATAGATTAGCATCGTTCTTTTGAGGTGGTTGTATGCTTGACAACAATAGATTTTTTCCTGGGGACGGTTCGCGGCGAGTCCGGACTGCTGTTGCAGGTGCAAGGCTGTTTTTGCGGCTGATGCTGTTTGCGTGGATAAGCACCGTAGCAGCAGCGCTCAGCGCACAGACAGAGGTTGCCCAGGTTAGTTCATCGGACGCATTCGGGCAGGTCTGCCAGTTGGTATATCAGGGTGAATTTTCCAATGCCGCCGAGATGATAGCCAAGTATCCCTGTAACAACAAGCAGGAGTTTGCGGAGATTGCGGCGATTACGCACGAGTACGAGGCGCTGGACAAACGTCGCTCCGAGGCGAAGAAGGAAAGTTACGAGAAGAAATGGGAGAAACTGCAGGCCCTGCGCTGGGGTGACAGCAACGATGTAAACGATGTGAACGAACCGCCGGGTGTTTTCGTAGTGGCAACCGCACTGGCAGAGCTTGCGGAACCGCAGCAAAAGCAGCAGATTTTTGAAACCAGGATAGTTCAGCAGGCGATCGAACGCGCCAAGGCTGAAGCGGTTAAGTACGAGGCGCAGGGCAAGTGGTTTGATTCTTATACGAACTGCTGGTATTGGCTCGGCGTGCTCGATAAGGATAACGAGCAATACAAAGAGCATGGAGAGGAGCTGGTTGAAAAGGCGAACATACTGGCGTCATTTCAGGACAGTCCCTGTGAGACCAGCAAACAGAGATTTCAAAAGGTCGAGCCGTCGATGTTCGAACGTGCGATAGAGGTTATTGACACTACGTACGTCAATCCGATGTTCATCGATTACAGTAAGATGGCCTTGAAGTCGCTGCGGCGATGCAGGCTGCTGGCGGAGGTGGTGAAAGACTCTTACGACCAGATTCAGGAAAGCCATAACGGCGGCAAGGCCGAGGGCAATCTTGCCGAGATTATATATTGCCCGGACAGCAACAGCATCAAGGCATGGTCGGAATCGCTCAAGGCGCTGCAATCAGACATCGAGCAGGCTAAGGAAGGCATCAGCAGGGAACGTTTTATTGACATATTCGAGCAGGTATTGATTTTGAACTCGATGACGGTTTCACTGCCCAAGTCGGTGTTGATAGCCCATTTTTCGGAGGCGGCGTTGTCGGTCCTGGACCCGCACACGGTAATTGTATGGCCTCAGCAGGTAGATGATTTCAAGAAGAGCCTGACGGGTGAGTTTTCGGGTATCGGCATCCTGATAAGCAAGGAAAAGGGGCTGCTAACGGCAGCAAGTCTGCTTCCGGATACGCCTGCGTATAAGAGCGGCCTGGATGCGGGTGACATAATCGAGGCGGTCGATGGTGTCCCGACGAAAGATATGTCCCTCGAATGCGCGGTCAAGCATATAACCGGGCCTCCGGGGACGCCGGTAAAACTGACCGTTCGTACACCCGGCGACGACCAGAGCCGCGAGCTGTCGATTGTCAGGGCGAAAATCGTGGTGCAGACGATTCGCGGATGGCAAAGAACGACAAGCGGGCAGTGGAAGTATATGCTGGACGAGGAGCAGAAAATCGGATATGTGCGGCTCACGAGTTTTTCAGATAACACCGCCGATGAATTCGAAGAGGTCCTCGACCAGTTGGAGAAAAATGGAATGCGGGCGCTGGTGCTGGATTTGCGTTTCAATCCGGGCGGGCTGCTGGACAGCGCAGTGGAAATTGCAGATAAGTTCATCCGTAAGGGCCTTATCGTTCGGACCCAGCCTCGCTGGGGCATACCCGACTATCGAAGCGCTACAGGCGGCAGAACACATCCCGATTATCCGATGGTGGTTTTGGTGAACCGGTACAGCGCAAGCGCTTCCGAGATTGTGGCAGGAGCGCTGCAGGATGAAAAATACCGCCGGGCGATAATCGTAGGTGATCGCACGCACGGTAAAGGCAGCGTTCAGCAGGTGTCGTACAGACCCGGCGGCGGAGCGCAGCTGAAATACACGATAGCATATTATCATCTGCCTTCGGGTCAGCGGGTCGAGAGCCGTGAAGATATGGAAAAGCTCGGCAGAGAGGACTGGGGTATAACGCCGGACGTGATGGTGAAGCTGACCGGCGAGGAGACGAGCAAGCTGACCGACGTGCAGAGGGACAATGACGTGCTGGTCAAGGCGGACCACGACCTCGATGCGGCCCCGCTGAATAAGCATTCGCTGCAGGACACCATGGAATCCGACCCGCAATTAACTGTTGCACTTCTCGTAATCCGCACTAAACTCTTAGAGCAGGGACGCGCGGTAGCGGCGCTGAATTGATTTGTAAACAGTTTTTTCGACGCTAAGAAAGGGATTGTCGGTTTGGGCGGTGAACAGAAAATCAGCAGGCTCGAAGAGCAGAGACATCGCAAATTAGAGCAGATAAGGCAGTTAGGTATCGACCCGTACGGGTGCAGATACGATGGGGCCGAGCCGGCTGCGGATATCAGGGCACGATATAAGGACGGGGACGATTCGCAAAGGGCTCGCTGTGCCGGCAGGATTGTCCTGCTGCGGGATATCGGCAAGCTGATTTTTATAACACTTCGGGACTGGACCGGAACGATTCAGCTCGGTCTGAGTAATAAACTTCTGGGCGAAAAGTGGCAGCTTGCCAAGCTGCTCGAACTCGGCGATATCATCGGGGCCGAGGGTCAGCTGGGCAGGACCAGGACAGGTGAACTGACGATATGGGCCGAGCAGGTGACGGCCCTGAGCAAGTCGCTGCTCCAGCCGCCGGAAAAATTTCACGGATTAGCCGACGTCGATTTGAGGTATCGTCAGCGATACGTAGATTTGTGGGCCAATCCGGAAGTGATGGAGCGGTTCAAAAAAAGAAGTGCAATCGTATCATCAATACGGCAGTTTCTTAGCGATAAGGGTTTTCTCGAGGTTGAAACACCGATGATGCAGTCAATCGCCGGCGGCGCCGCGGCAAAGCCTTTCATTACCCATCATAACAGCCTGGATATGGATTTGTATCTTCGCATCGCGCCGGAGCTGTTTCTAAAGCGGCTGCTTGTCGGCGGAATGGAGAAAGTGTTCGAGATTAACCGAAACTTCCGCAACGAGGGATTGAGCAGGCGGCATAATCCTGAGTTTACGATGATGGAGATATACCAGGCCTACGCGGATTACAACGTGATGATGGATTTAACGGAGGAGTTGATATCAAGCCTTGTCGGTCAATATGGTCAGGACAACAAGACCGAGTTCGACGGGCAGGAGATTGATTTTAGCAGGCCCTGGCGGCGGGCAAGCTATGCCGAACTGCTTAAAGAATACGGCCGGTGCGGGATTGATGATATCGCGGCGGTAAGAGAAAAGGCACGACGACTGGAACTGGACGAATCGGATATGGACGATGCGGTCGTGATTAACGAAGTCTTCGAAGAAACGGTCGAGGCGAATTTAGTCAACCCGACGTTTGTGATTGATTATCCGGCTATGCTGTGTCCGCTGACGAAACGCAAAAAAGACGACCCCCAATACGCCGAGCGGTTCGAGCTTTATATGGCAAAGATGGAAATAGCGAACGCCTATACCGAACTGAACGACCCGGCGGTCCAGGAAGAGAATTTCCGTATTCAGCTTCGGGGCCAGGAAGAGTCTATGGCGACGATGGACGAAGATTTTGTCACGGCCCTTAAATATGCTATGCCGCCTGCGGGCGGGTTAGGGATTGGAATTGACCGGCTGATAATGGTCCTGACCGGTGCGGCGAGCATTCGGGACGTAGTACTGTTTCCACTGCTTAAGCCGACGAAGGATTGATTTGCGTAAATTGACCCCGCAATAAACTGCGGGGCTGAATAAAATCAACTTTGGATTTCCCGGAATTGTTATGCTGAAGGTTTTCCTCTGGCTGCGTTATCTTCGCAAGAGAAAGATAGTGCTGTTGAGCATTGCGGCGGTGGCGGTATCGGTAACGCTGATGGTGGTGGTCGATAGCCTGTTTACCGGCTATATCCAGGCGCTTCGACAGATGACGCTTGTGGATACCGGCGACATCAGTTTCTGGCCTCGCGGCGGTACGATAGATGACAATAACGCCTTTTTGGATGAGCTCGAAAAGGACCCGAATATCGCGGCGGCGGCGCAGTTTGTCATGGGCAGCGGCCTGCTGCACATGGAGGGTGGTATCGTTCGGGAGGTCGGAATCTACGGAATAGACCCGCTGCGGGAAGAGGGATTCGCCAACTGGCGGCAAAGATTATTAAGGCAGAAAGACTCAGACAAGGAGCCCGACTTTTCGGTGCCGGATTATAACGATGTACCGGGTGTGTGGCTGGGGATAAACGTCATAGCTGAGCCGAACGAGAATACGGACGAGTATGACTTCGAAGATGCAAAAAAGTTTGTGGGTAAACGCATAGTTCTTACGACCATCGGTTACGGGTCAAAACGTCAGGTGGAGGAATTCAGGGTTTCTGATATTGCATTTACGCAGACCTTTTTCGGAGATAAGACCCTGTATATGCCCTACGAGCAGTTCCACCGGATAAGGTTCGGCGAGCAGGAGGCAAACAGGCCGAGCTTTATTAAAGTCAAATTAAAACAGGGCATCAACCCACGGTCCATGGTCGGCCCAATAGAGCGGAAGTGGTATGATTTTGCGCTAAATCGGATGAAGCTTCCGGCTGAAGAGATTCCGCGGCTTGCGGTACATATGTCGCAGGACTGGTACGCGGACGTGTTTGCCGACCTTCAAAATCAGCTGCGGGTAGTGCTCCTGATATTCGCCGTGATATGCTCTGTGGCGGTCCTTTTGATATTCTGCATTTTCTACATGATAGTAACCGCCAAACAAAAAGACATCGCGGTAATAAAGAGCTGCGGAGCATCGAGCGTCGCGGCTGCTTCGATTTTTGCCGGGTTCGGAATCTGTGCAGGTATAGTGGGAACGGCGCTTGGTGTGATTATGGGTATGGTTATTACCCATAATATTAACATTCTCGAAAAATGGGTGCGAATGATTTTCGGAATCAAGCTGTGGCGGACGAGCTCATACGGACTGGCGACGATACCACATCAGGTGAACTGGTCCGCAGTGCCGTGGATAGCCGCCGCGGCGGTCATAGGATGTCTGGTCGGCGTATTGATACCTGCAATAATTGCAGCGAGGACAAGGCCAGTTGAGATTCTCAGGTACGAATAACAGGAATAAAGGTGTATAAGTTTACTCTGGCATTTAGGTATTTGATAAGACGGCGGATAAGCTACTTCGCGATAGCCGCAGTGGCGCTGTGCGTGTTCGTGGTCTTCGTAGTGATAACCGTACTGACCGGCTTAAGCCGAGATTTCAAACAAAAAGTGCATAGCTCGGTCGGTGACTGTGTGGTTTATACGAAATCACTGGTGGGGTTCGGATATTACGATGAGTTCCTGGATATCCTGCGAAAGGAACCTTACGTAGAGGCCGCGACGCCGGTAGTCAATAGTTATGGGCTTGTCTCTGTGAACGAAACGGGTGGATTGGACGTTTACGGCCAATCCGTGCGAGAGATAGCCGGGGTCGAGCCGGTTTCTTTGAGCAAGGTGATGGGTTTCGGAAAATGGATTGAATACCACAAGAACGACGTCGCAGACGTTTTTCGGCCTGCTTACGATGTGAATCTTCCGGGCTGCGTACCGGGCATAAATATTATTTTCGAAAAGGATATACAGGGCAATTACAACACCACCGGCAGGCCGGTAAAGGCTGCGTTCGAAATAAGCTGTGTACCCCTGACGGCCAAAGGCGCGCTTGCCAGGGTGGGAACTGGAGAGCTTAACAGCAAGACTTTTTATTACAGCGACCACTTCGAGGCCGGCTACAGCCTGGACAGGCGACTGATATTCCTGCCGATTGACGACGTGCAGCTTCTTTGCGGTATGGCGACCGGGCACAAACGCATTACGCACATTCATATCAAATTCAAGAATGGGGTGACACTTAACAAAGGAACGCAGAAAGTCAAAAATCTGTGGGATGGTTTTGTCGCTTCAAAAGCAGGAGCGCCGTATGAGAATCTTCTCGGCCAGGTGCAGGTCCAAAGCTGGAAGGATTTCAGCAAGGTAATCGTGGCGCTGGTTGAGACGCAGCAGACGATGATGATAGTTTGCTTCTCTCTGATAGGGATGATTACGGTGTTTATCGTACTCGTGGTCTTCTATATGATAGTCAGCCACAAGAGCAAGGACATTGGGATACTCAAGAGCGTGGGGGCCAGTGGTTTTAGCATACTTTCCGTATTTTTGAACTTTGCGTTTCTGATAGGCCTGGCCGGTTCGGCAATCGGTGTATTGGTCGGCTGGCGGTTCCTTGTTCATATCAACAAAATTGAAGACTGGATGTTCGAAAAGTTCCAGTTCCAGTTGTGGGACCGGCAGATAAGCTCGATAGGTGACATACCCAACACCGTTGACTTGAAGGTGCTGGCAATAATAATACTCTGTGCGATTGGAGCGTGTCTGCTCGGTGCGCTTTTGCCGAGCTGGCGGGCGGGCAGAATCAAATGTGTTGATACTCTGCAGGTGGCTCAGTTATGAAAAATGATTATCTATTGGAAGCACAGGACGTTCACAAATCGTACCGGATGGGCCAGACCAGGGTTCGCGTCCTAAGGGGTCTGAATCTGAAACTGGCCGGGGGCGAGTTTGCCGCGATTGTGGGCGCGTCGGGCAGCGGCAAGAGTACGCTGCTGCATATACTCGGTGCGCTGGACAGGCCCGATAAGGGACGGGTTTGTTTTAAAGGCAGCGACCTGTCCAGGCAATCAGGACGACGGCTAAACCGGTTTCGCAACAGGACGGTGGGTTTTGTATTTCAGTTTTATCATCTTTTAGACGAACTGAATGTGTTGGAGAACGTGCTGCTGCCGAAGATGGCGGGAAAAAGCCTTGCCGGCTGGCTGGTATGCAGACGGACCGCGAAAAACAGGGCCTCTGAGCTTCTGGAGCAGTTCGGCCTGTCTGAAAGGGTCAGACATAAGCCCTACCAGCTCAGCGGCGGTGAGCGCCAGCGGGTGGCGATAGCCAGAGCCCTGATGAACGAGCCGGAGATTTTGCTGGCTGATGAGCCGACGGGAAACCTTGACTCAGAGACAGGAAATGGTATCCTGAAGGTTCTGGAACGGTTGAACGGGACCGGGCAGACTATTGTAATGGTAACGCATGATGACCGGATAGCAGCCCGGGCAAAACGGATTATCCGATTGGCCGACGGAGTAATCAGGCAGGATAAATAGAATAAAGGCCGCGAGCCGGTCCGAATTTTTTGGAGATTTATATGAGTCTGAAGGTTTGGCTCAATGGTAAGCTGGTTGACGAGGCAGACGCTAAGATAAGCGTTTTCGACCACGGCGTGCTCTACGGAGACGGCGTGTTCGAGGGCATCCGTGTTTATAACGGCAAGGTGTTCGAACTGGCGGCTCATATAGACAGGCTATATGATTCGGCACTGGGCATCCGGCTTGAGATAGCCCTTACGAAGAAGAAGATGACCGAGGCCGTCCTGGAGACGGTCGCGGCCAATGGAATTGTCAACGGGTACGTCCGCCTGGTGACTACGCGCGGTATAGGTACACTCGGTTTGAATCCCTTTATCTGTGAAAATGCGAGCATCTATATAATCGCCGACAACATTCAGCTTTATCCGGAAGAGCTTTATGAAACGGGTATGAAGATAATCAGCGCCACTACGGTTCGCAATCACCCCCTGGCGATACCGCCGCAGATAAAGAGCCTGAACTACCTGAACAACATATTGGCGAAGATTGAGGCCCTGGACAACAACGTACCCGAAGCGATTATGTACAATCATATGGGATATGTTGCCGAGGCGACGGGCGACAATGTTTTTATGGTCAGAGACGGCGCCGTTTTCAGTCCGCCCACAGAAGCCGGCGGCCTCGAAGGTGTCACCCGCAGCGTCGTGATGAAACTTGCGAAAAAGGAAAAAATCAGGGTGGTCGAGACGAACCTGACGAGGTTCGACCTTTATATAAGTGATGAGCTGTTTTTGACGGGAACTGCGGCGGAAGTCATCGGGGTCGTCGAGATTGACGGCAGGAAAATCGGTGACGGCAGGCCCGGTCCAATCACAAAGCTGCTGCGAAAGAAGTTCTTCGAGTACGCCCACTCTCGATAGGGTTCGGTGCTCTGTTTCGCAATACCTGAAATTCAAGTATTCAAAACCTTTGAACAGGAAAGAAAAAATTTAAAATCCTAAATCCTAATTTCTAAACAATTTCAAAATCCAAAAATTCAAATGTCCGAAACCACCATTTGGGGATTTGGAAGATTTGGTCATTAAAATTTGTTTAGGATTTCGAGTTTAGATATTAGAATTTTACTTATCCGCGGTATTTGATGGAATCGGCGAAGCGGTCGCAAATCTCAGCCAATGGGCCTTACCGGGTGATAGAACCATTCTCAATCATCGAAGAGTACCTGCTGAACGTCCAGAAGGTGATTTCCGAACAGCTCTGCGGACACCCGCAGACCGCGGGCATTGAAAGGCTCATCGTGCATATTCGTTCGCAGTCGGGCAAGATGCTCCGGCCGGGACTGGTGCTGCTGAGCGGCCTGTGCGGCGGAAAGATTGTCGAGGAACATATCAAGGTCGCTGCCGTTTTCGAGATTATCCACGAGGCGACGCTGCTGCACGATGACGTTATCGACGAGGCTGAAAAGCGGCGGGGACAGCAGGCACTGAACAGGTTGTACGGGAATGAATCGGCGGTGCTGCTGGGTGATTTTCTTTTGAGCAAGGTCTTCAGCATGTCGGCCCGGCTGCATAGCGACGTAGCAGGAGCGATTGCGGCAGCGGCGGGCAGGACCTGCCAGGGAGAATTGAATCAGAATCTTCAGAAGCAAAACTGGCGGCTAACTCAGGAGCAATACATCGAGATTATAGCCGACAAGTCGGCGGAAATTTTCAGGAGCTGCTGCCGGATTGGAGCTAAACTCGGCGGTGCAGACGCGGATACGACACAAAAGCTCGGTGATTACGGGTTAAATCTCGGTATCGCGTTTCAGATTGCCGATGACGTGCTCGACATCGTAGGTGATGAAGAAAAGGCGGGCAAGACGTTAGGTACGGACTTTGTCGAGACCAAGCCGA
>Ga0315537_1004586_pt1 | contig 10026 bp, 4 predicted proteins | sample SalMarSW160270MG_FD_203091 | JGI IMG/M metagenome (GOLD analysis project Ga0315537, IMG submission 203091) | Salt marsh sediment microbial communities from the Plum Island Ecosystem LTER, Massachusetts, United States - Salt Marsh Sediment SW1602-70 ... | reverse complement strand
ATCGATTGCTCCGAATCTGCTGCGGAAAGCTCCTCTCCGGTTGCCTGAGGTAACAGAGAATCAGGTTGTAAGGCATTACATCAACCTCTCCACGCAGAACCATCATGTGGACAAGGATTTCTATCCTCTCGGTTCTTGTACGATGAAGTACAACCCCAAGGTAAACGACGAAATCGTAGCACACCCCGGATTCTCGTCGCTTCATCCGAAGCAACCTGCCTCGACTGTGCAGGGCGCGTTGCAGCTCATGCACGACCTTTCGCAAGCGCTCTGCGAAATCACGGGCATGGATGCGGTGACGCTGCAACCGGCTGCCGGCGCACAAGGGGAACTGACGGCGCTGCTCATGTTCCGTGCCTATCATCTGAAGAATGAGAAGAGGCCGCGGAGAAAGGTGATTATCCCGGACAGCGCTCACGGCACGAATCCGGCGTCCATTACGATGGCGGGCTATGAGGTCGTTCAGATTGCCTCGGGGCGTGATGGTCTCATCGACCTGAGCGAAATGGACAGAGCTCTGGATGCCGATACCGCCGCTCTAATGATCACCAATCCGAACACTCTGGGGCTTTTTGAGTCCCGGATTTCCGAGATCACGGCTCGAGTGCACCAAGCCGGTGGCCTCGTCTATATGGATGGGGCCAATCTGAATGCTCTGATGGGCATCACTCGGCCGGGGGAGATGGGATTCGATGCGTGTCACTTGAATCTGCACAAGACATTCTCGACTCCGCACGGAGGCGGTGGGCCGGGTAGCGGACCCGTGGTGGTCAAGCAACACTTGGAGCCGTTCCTTCCCAAACCTGTTCTCGGTCGGCGAGACGCGAGCTATTTCTGGGACTGGGAGCGGCCAGATTCCATCGGGCATGTGCACGGCTTCTACGGGAACTTCGCCGTCTTGGCAAAGGCTCTGGCGTACATCCTGATGATGGGTCGAGATGGACTGCGCGCGGTTTCGGAGAACGCAATTATCAATGCGAACTACCTGCGTGTCCGGCTCTCGGAGCATTATGAGCTGCCTTACAAGCAACCCTGCATGCACGAAGTTGTCTTCTCCGGCAACCGACAGAAAGAGCGTGGCGTGAAGACGCTCGACATTGCCAAGCGCCTTCTGGATTTCGGTTTCCATCCTCCGACAGTCTATTTTCCTCTGATTGTCCCTGAAGCGCTGATGATTGAACCGACCGAAACGGAGTCCAAGGAGACGCTGGATCGATTCATCGAGGCGATGATTCAGATCGACCGCGAGTCCCACGACTCGCCCGAGCGACTTCATGATGCTCCCATTCGTACTCCCGTGAGGAGATTGGACGAAGTGGGTGCCGCCCGTCATCTGAATATCAACTTCTTTGCGAAAGGCTCCGACTGAGACTGAACACCGATGAAATCGCCTGCGTTAGGAAACAGGGGAAGATTCCCCGAGTGGCTCTCCGGTCTCGGGTTGCGCGAGTTCGTGGCCCTCGATCTGGAGACCACAGGACTGGATGCGGAGCGCGAGCGAGTCATCGAGGTCGGGTTGGTGCGCTTCCGAGATGGGGTGGAGGAAGCACGCTTCGAACAGCTCGTGGATCCCGGAGAGCCTCTCGATCCGTTTATTACGGATCTGACCGGATTGACTGACGACGATCTGCGCGGACAGCCTCAGTTTTCGGCTATTGCCGGTGAGTTGCTGGAATTCGTTGGAAGCGCTCCGATTGTTGGGCAGAATGTCAACTTCGACTTGGAGTTCGTGCTCGCCGAGAGCGAGCGATTCTCACGCAATCGCCGCGGCGAGAATCCTTTTCGTTTCGTGCAAAACGAAGTCCTCGACACAGCGCAGCTTGCGCGCGTCTTCTGGCCGGAGTGGCCCCGTTTCAGCCTGGCAGCCTTGTCAGAACGCTTCGGCGTGGAGCGAACCGTGGCGCACCGTGCCCTGGAGGATGCTCGAGTGGCCGGTGGCGTTCTGTGCTGCATGGTCGATTCCTTGCCAGACCGTGTGTGGGCAGAGGTGACCCGAGACTTGACATACTTGATTGAAGGCACCTTTGACCGATCAGCCCAGTTTTTCTCGCGCCTTGCCACTATGAGCGAAGGGCTGGCACCGCCGAGTGATGTTGTGCCTCACGCGAGTCGGCGCGCTGATATGGAGGAAGTCGATCTCACGGGCCTGCCGACTTCCGAAGAGGTCTTCGGACCGGACGGACGCTTGCCCAAGGCTCTGCGCAACTACGAGCCACGACCGCTCCAGCTCCAGATGGCCGAAGCAGTACAGGATGCTCTCCGGGAGAACAGAATTCTCCTGTGCGAAGCGCCCACAGGGACAGGAAAATCGCTCGCCTACTTGGTTCCGGCAGCCCTCTGGACCTTGGAAGCTGCTCGAGAGGGGCGGCAGGTGATCGTCTCATCGCACACGAAAGCGCTCCAGGAGCAGTTGCACCGAAAGGAAATCCCGACGGTCGTGGATGATCTGAGGATTCCAGTCCGGAGCGCTGTTCTCAAAGGTCGAGAAAACTACCTCTGCCGAAGGCGCCTGCGGAACCTCATCGGCGATGCGCGGACGAGGCTATCGGATGAAGATCGAAAACGCCTCATGCCGCTTGTCCGCTGGTCGGCTACGACGACAACAGGTGACATTACCGAGATGGGTGGTTTTCAGCCTCGCGCGGCGCCTTGGCTCTGGGCACAGGTTTGCAGTGACGCCGTCGGTTGTTCGGGTTCTAATTGCGGACCTGCTAAGGGGTGTTTCCACCGAATCGCCCAGGATCGGGCGGCGAAAGGACAGATCGTTTTCGTGAATCATGCTCTGCTCTTCAGTGATCTCTCTCGTTTCCTGCAAAAACCAACTCCACTCAGGAAGTTCGTTATCGACGAAGGTCACCATGTGGAGCGGGCTGCTGTCAGTGCCTGGAGTATCACGCTCGATTCTCTCATCTTGCGCAGTCGCCTGACGAGGTTGCTTGAAGAACGCGCCGAGCGAGGGCTCCTGGCGCGGCGCGGTAGCTTCGGACGTCGAGGGCGGCGATTGAGCGATGAGGCCGTGGCTCAGTTGAGTGAGCTTCGCGATAGGATTCGCAATCTCTATGCAACGGTGCAGGCTTGTTTTGATGGCCTGGGTGCAGCCTTGCCGACCGAGGAACAGATCGGCAGCGCCAAACTACGCTTCCGCCATGACGATAGGATTCATCAGATCGTCGTGGCAGCGTGCCGGGATCTTCTTGCAGAGTGGCATCAGCTCGTGGGAGGATTGCAGACACTGCTTCGCCTGCTTCAGGAACCGAATGGCGAGAGCAGAACGCCGCGCGATCTTCTGCTTGAGCTAAGGAGCTCGCTCGACAGCGCGACGGAAGTGGGAGAGAAGATGGCCAATGTTCTTGAGGCTGCCAATGACGAATGGGTTTTCTGGGTCGAAGCGTATGAAGGACGACGAGGACGCGTAGCATCGCTGCACGGGAGTCCGATTTCTGTCGGGGCGATCCTGCAGAAGAGCTTCTGGCCGGTGGCGGACACAGCGGCGTTGACATCGGCAACCTTGGCCGCCGATGGTACTTTTGACCATTGCAAGCGGAGTCTCGGCCTGGCCGATTTACCTTCCGAGCGATTGCAGGAACGAGTCCTAGCCACACCATTTGATCTGCCGCAGCAGATGCGCATTCTGATTCCCGTCTATGTCCCCAGTCCGAGGGGCTCGTCGGAGGGCTGGGTCGATGCGATCGGGGATTTGGTGACGGGAGCTGTCCAGAGATATCGCCGAGGAACCTTCGTGTTGACGACATCGCTTGATCTGTTGAGTCGATTGGCGGCAAAGCTCGCCCCTGTGGCGGAAGTAGAGCGGCGCACGCTCCTGGTGCAGGAGCGGGATGGATCCCCCGCGGAGCTTCTGGAGGAGTTTCGCGAGCGTCGAGATGCCGTTTTGCTCGGCGCGGCCAACTTCTGGGAAGGTGTGGATGTCGTGGGAGAAGCGCTGGAGCTGCTCATTCTCGCGCGGTTGCCCTTCGATGTTCCCACCGAACCCTGGATTGCCGCGCGCCACGAGAAGCTCGCCGAAGAAGGCAAAGATGCTTTCTACGAGCTGAGTCTTCCCGAGGCAATTCTGCGGCTGCGTCAGGGGCTTGGCCGATTGATTCGCCATCGAAAAGATCGAGGTATTGCCATCATCGCCGACTCGCGAGTATTCTCGACGCGATTCGGTGCGGTCATCCGCGCCAATCTGCCTGTGGCAGTCGAGGCGGCGACATCCCCGGCGGAGCTCTGGCAGATGTGTGACGAGTTTTTCGAAGATGGTACCCGCGAACCAGGGGCAGTATTCGCGAAGGCACCGGTAACAGGGTGGACAAAGAGTGAGCCGTAGGTATGTCCAAAAAGCCAGGTCTTTCTTTTCGCGGCATTGACCATGTCGCCATCGCCGTGACGAATTTCGACGAAGCTGTGCGGCTCTGGCGGGATGCGCTCTCTCTGCCGCTCATGGGTGTTGAAGAAGTTCCGAGTCAGAGGGTTAAGGTTGCTGTCTTCGAGGTTGGTGGTGCCCGCATTGAGCTCGTGTCTCCAACTTCGGCGGATTCACCTGTCGCGAAGTTTCTGGCCCGTCGCGGCGACGGCTTGCATCATATCAGCCTGCGAGTCGACGACTGTCAGACAGTTCTGCGCGAGCTTGACAAGCGTGGTCTTCCGCTGGTGGATCGGGAAGCGCGTCAGGGGGCTGGAGGGGCTCGCGTCGGATTTCTTCATCCGAAGGCACTGGGGGGAATCCTCGTGGAAATCGCGCAGCGCAAGTGAGATCACCTTGCGGCATCGCCCAAGACATATGTCCGGCGGAAGCCGGTAGATTTTTCAAGTTTCGAGAAAGGAACAGCAGGAATGGTTAAGCGAGAATGGGGTTTTGCGACTCTGGCAGTTCATGGATCCGGAGGAGTCTGTCCGCATACGGGGGCTGTCTCGATGCCCATTTACCAGAGCTCGACCTTCGCATTTCGATCGGCCGAGCATGGCGAGAAGCTTTTCACAGGCGAGGAGGAAGGCTACATCTACTCCCGGCTCTCCAATCCGACAATCGACGCTCTACAGCGGGAGATGGCCTTTCTTGAGAAAGGGGAGGCGGCGCTGGCATTTGGTTCGGGAATGGCTGCCAGTACGGCGACCGTGCTCGGCTTCTGCCATTCGGGAGACAGCGTCATGTGCACGAAAGTCGTGTATGGAGGCACTTACGCACTCTTTGCCCACATCTTTCCGCGTCTTGGCATCGAAACGATTTTCGTAGACGGCACCAAACTCGATGAAATCGAAGCCGCTGTGAAGCCGAATACGAAACTCCTTTTCGTCGAGACACCGGCGAATCCCACCTTGGATATCGTCGACATCGAAGGTTGTATGGCCATTGCCCGACGCCACAACATGGCGCTGGCGGTCGACAATACTTTTGCCACTCCCTATTATCAACAACCGCTCACCTTTGGTGCTGACCTCGTCGTTCACAGTGCCACCAAGTATATCAGCGGACACGGCGATTGTGTGGCGGGACTTGTTGTCTCCAACAAGGAGATTATTCAGCAGATCCACGATGATATTATGGTGGACATGGGCGCGATAATCAGCCCTTTCAATGCGTGGCTTCTGTTGCGCGGACTCAAAACCCTGCCCGTGCGCATGGATCGCCATTCGGCCAATGCGATGAGGGTCGCGCAATTTCTGAGTTTTCATCCGAAAGTGGAGCAGGTCTACTATCCGGGCTTGTCGATTCATCCACAGTACGAGCTGGCCAAGAAGCAGATGGCCAATTTCGGCGGCATGGTCAGTTTCGATTTGAAAGCCGACCCCGACCAGATCTACCGGTTCCAGGACGCTCTGGAGCTGTGCACGCTGGCCGTCTCGCTCGGAGATTGTGACACGCTGGTTTGCCATCCAGCATCCACGACTCATTCGACCTATTCTCCGGAGGAGCTGAAAGACGCGCGCATCAACCGGAAGCTCGTTCGCATATCGGTGGGTATTGAAGATCCCAAAGATATCATCGACGATTTGCATCAGGCCTTGCGAAAGATATAGTCCTCGATGAGCAATCGTCTGCGCGGAAAACTGGAATCTCTGCCTCGTTCGCCCGGAGTGTACCTGTTTCTCGATAAGGCGGGCAAGGTGATTTACATCGGGAAAGCGCGTGCGCTTCGCCAGCGCGTGCGTCAGTATTTTCAGCAAGGCCACGACGGCCGTTATCAGTTTGACGCGCTCGTTTCGCGCATTGTTGATGTGGAAGTGATTCCCACCGATAGCGAACTGGAAGCGCTGATTCTGGAAAGCAACCTCGTCCGGGAGAAGAAGCCCCGCTACAATATCGAGCTGAGGGATGACAAATCCTTTCCGTTCCTGCGCGTGACACGCGAGCCGTTTCCTCGCATTTTCCTGACGCGCAAGCCTGTGCAGGACAGCTCGCTTTACTTCGGTCCCTTTTCGAATCTTGCCCAACTCAAGCCGTTGATTCATGTTCTGAAGGGGCTACTGAAGATTCGCACCTGCAATCTGCCCCTGACACCGCCAGCTATCACCACGGGCAAGTTCAAGAAGTGCATTGAATATGACATCGGTCGCTGCAACGCGCCGTGCATTGGCCTCGAGGATGAAGCCACCTACAGCCGGCACATCCGAGACTATGTTCAGGTTCTGCAGGGTCACGGGAGCGAGGTGGTCGCGACACTGCACCGGCAAATGGAGGGGCTCGCCGCGGATTTGAAATTCGAGGAAGCCGCTCGGCTGCGGGACCAGTTGAATGTGTTGGCGCGTCTGACGCTGCGGCAAAAGGTCATCAGTCCGCATCCGGTTGATTTCGATGTCGTTGCTCTGGCCATCGAAGATAGCGAAGGATGTGCTCTCGTTTTTCAGGTTCGGGACGGCCGAATGATTGGCCGACTCCACTATATTCTGCGCCGGCTGAAGGGTAGAGAAGAAGGAGAGATCGCATCGGAGTTCATCGAGCAGTACTACTCGGTTTCGACTCTCATCCCGCGGGAGCTCTTCGTCGGCGTAGATGTCCCGGAACCCGATCTCCTTGCCCGCTGGTTGTCGGAGAAGCGGGGCGGCAAGGTAGACGTTCGCAGACCGAAGCGTGGTGAGAAAGCACGACTCTTGCGTCTGGCGTATCGGAATGCCGAGCTCTTGTTAGGCGAATACAAACGAGCCCAGGCTCGCCGAGAGAGAATTCCTGGTTCGCTGTTGGAACTGCAGAAGGCGCTGCACCTGACCCAGCTACCGCGAAGAATTGAGGCATTTGACATTTCAACTTTGCAGGGGCGAGAGAAGGTGGGATCGCTCGTCGTTTTTCAGGACGGACGGCCGGTCAAGGGCGAGTACAGGCGCTTCGCGATAAAGGGAGTCGATGGACAGGACGATTTCGCATCTATGAGCGAGTTGATTGAGCGACGCTATTCACGCATCATCAAAGAAGGACATAAACTCCCGGACCTTGTACTGGTGGATGGTGGGAAAGGGCAACTCTCGGCCGCTCGCGAGGCGCTGCAGTCGGTCGGGATTGCAGAGCAGCCGGTTATTGGCCTCGCCAAGCGTTTGGAAGAGGTGTTCTTGCCCGGCGATCCGCTGCCGCAGAATATACCTCGTACCTCGTCGGCACTCAGGCTCCTTCAGGCGGTTCGGGATGAAGCGCACCGATTCGCGATCACCTATCATCGACTGCTGCGGAAGAAGAGAACGCTCGAATCAACTCTCAATGAAATACCCGGTGTTGGGCCAGCTCGCCGCACAGCGCTTCTGAAACATCTCGGATCGATGTCACGACTCCGGAGCGCTGAAGTGGCAGAGATTGAAGAGGTGCCGGGCATTTCACCGAAACTCGCACATGACATCTTTGAATTTCTGCACAGACCTTCGGGAGACGAGGAGCCCGTGGATAAGCGCGGGTGAATTTCCTGCGCTTTGTGCTGGTTCGCAGCAGACGCACATGAGGAGAGACATTGCAGGAAAGATCGGTCACTTTGGAACTCGCCCATGAACACGGGCTGACAACCGAAGAGTACGAACAAATCTGTGACCTTCTGAAACGCACTCCGACCTTCACGGAGCTCGGACTCTATTCTGTGATGTGGTCGGAGCATTGCTCCTACAAAAGTTCGATACTCGAGCTCAAGACGCTGCCTCGCCGCGGTGGACGCCTGCTCGTGGCAGCCGGTGAGGAGAACGCCGGGTTGGTTGATATCGGCGATGGATTGGCGGTCTGCTTCAAGATCGAAAGCCACAATCATCCGTCGGCCATTGAGCCTTACCAAGGAGCAGCGACGGGAGTCGGTGGCATCCTGCGTGACATCTTCACGATGGGAGCGCGACCGGTCGCGGCATTGAACTCCCTGCGTTTCGGACCGCTTTCTGATCCGCATCAGCGCGCTCTTCTGCGCGGCGTCGTGCGGGGAATCGGCGACTATGGAAACTGCTTCGGTGTTCCAACGGTTGCCGGAGAGGTTTACTTTGACCCCAGCTACAGCGGCAATCCGCTCGTCAATGCCATGGCCGTTGGCATTGTGCCTGTGAATCGGATTGCCCGCGCCGCTGCCAAGGGTGCAGGGAATCCGGTCTTCGTCGTGGGTTCGTCAACTGGCCGCGACGGTATTCATGGAGTGACTTTCGCTTCCGAAGAGCTCTCCGAGCACTCCGAGGAGCGTAGACCATCGGTACAGATTGCCGATCCCTTCAAAGAGAAACTCCTGCTGGAAGCAACCTTGGAACTTGTCGAATCGGGCGCTTTGGTTGGCATCCAGGACATGGGCGGTGCGGGTATTGCCTGCTCCTGTTCGGAGACGGCCGCTCGGGGCAAGGCAGGGATTGAAATTGATGTGGCCAAGGTGCCTCAGCGTGAACCGGGGATGATCCCCTACGAGATTTGCCTGTCGGAATCGCAGGAGCGTATGTTAGTCATCCTTGAGAAAGGCAAAGAAGAAGTTGCCAAGCGGATTTTTGACAAATGGGATCTGCATGCTGAACCGATAGGGGTAGTCGTCGAGGGTGACCGTTTTGTCGTCAAGGAAAACGGGCGAGTTGCCGCTGATATGCCCGCGGCAAGTCTTGTTTTGGGAGGCGGGGCACCACAGTATCGCCGCCCCTACCGGAAGCCGTTTGAGCTGGAAGCCAACGAGCGGTTCGACCCCGCTCATTTGCCGGAGCCCGTGGATTACACGGATGTGCTGAGGCGACTGCTGGCTTCGCCGAATATCGCCTCCAAGCGCTGGGTGTTCGAGCAATATGACCACACGATTGGGGCAGGTACGATTGTGGGACCCGGTTTTTCGGATGCAGCCGTGGTTCGTGTGCCCGGAACAAAGAAGGCGCTCGCTCTGGCCACAGACGGCAACGGGCGTCTTACATCGCTCAGTCCGCGGCGGGGAGCTGCACTGGCGGTGTGCGAAGCGGCGCGCAATGTCGCGTGCGCTGGCGCAGAGCCTCTCGGTCTGACGAATTGCCTCAACTTCGGAAATCCTCTCGACGAGGAGGTTTATTACTTCTTTCACGAAGCCGTTGCCGGAATGGGGGAAGCCTGTCGGGCTCTGGGTATTCCGGTTACTGGCGGCAATGTCTCTTTCTATAACGAGTCGTACGGCGAGGCGGTGATCCCGACTCCCGTGATCGGCATGGTCGGTCTCATTGACGACCTCGCCAATGCCTTGCCGTCCGGATTCCCTGAGGAGGGAGGTTTTGTCGCCCTGTTGGGAACCCTCGAGCCTGACCTGGGCGGCAGCGAGTACTTGCAGGTCATTCATGGCCTCGTTGCCGGAACACCGCCCTCCGTTGATTTCGAACGGCACAAGGCGATATTGAACCTCTTGGCCTACCTCGCTCGCAATCGTCTTGTGTGCTCGGCACATGACATTTCGGACGGAGGCCTGGCGGTCTGCTTGGCGGAAGCGTGCATGGCCAACCATCAGGGCGCTCTGCTGACCTTCCCCTGGCAGGCGCGGCCGTTGGAGGTTTTGTTCGCCGAGAGCGCTCCATGTGTCGTTGTCTCGGTGAAAGGCAGTCTCTGGGGAGATTTCCGGTCAGCATGCACGATGCACGGTGTCC
>Ga0315537_1004584_pt1 | contig 10027 bp, 7 predicted proteins | sample SalMarSW160270MG_FD_203091 | JGI IMG/M metagenome (GOLD analysis project Ga0315537, IMG submission 203091) | Salt marsh sediment microbial communities from the Plum Island Ecosystem LTER, Massachusetts, United States - Salt Marsh Sediment SW1602-70 ... | reverse complement strand
TTTCCCTGGTTTGCCCCATATCAGCCCCACACATTTACTCCTTTGTGGTTTTCCTTCATCCTCGTGATAAATGCCCTGTGCCATAAACGAACCGGGCACTGTATGATGATAGACCGCACACGTTTTTTTCTACTGCTTTTTCCCTTGAGCGCCGCATTTTGGTGGTTCTTTGAATACCTGAACCGGTTTGTACAGAACTGGAGCTATACCGGGGTTCATTATAGTTCCTGGGAGTATTTTTGCTACGCAACACTCTCCTTTTCAACCGTACTTCCCGCAGTTTTGGGAACTCGGGAATGGATGGCCGGTGCTTCCCGGACCCGGCAGAGCGTGGGGAACTTTCGTCCTTTGAGATTCCCGTATCCCAGAATGTTGGCAGGGGCTGCCATACTGATGTCCGGTGCAAGCCTGGCCGGCATCGGTGTCTGGCCGAATTATCTTTTTCCGCTCCTCTGGGTATCTCCTCTAATTGTCATTGTGTCACTTCAAACCCTGACCGGAGAATGCACGATCCTGTCGGGTATAGCCAAAGGAGATTGGCGCCTGATCATCACGTCCGCAGGTGCAGCTCTATTTTGCGGAGGATTCTGGGAGATGTGGAACTATTACAGTTTGGCCCGATGGGAATACAGCGTTCCGTTTGTTCATGGATTTCAAATCTTTGAAATGCCGATTTTGGGGTATGCCGGATATCTCCCCTTTGGATTGGAATGTATGGTTGTCGGAGATTTACTGGAGAAATGAATGAGGTTTCGCAGCACAATATAGTATAGTTTTTTTGTATAGTTATTCAATATATTGAAGTAAAGGCAAAAAAAAATTGATGATTGGTAAAAAGGATTTTGTATCTTTTTCCAATACTCGATAAAATATTTTCTATGAAATAAACCGATCCGTTTCATTTTAAAAAGCTTTTGCGCTATGATAAAGAACATCGGATTTGTTTCAACCCGCTTTGCAGGAATAGACGGCGTCACTCTGGAATCGAGTAAGTGGGCTGATGTTTTTGAAAAAAATGGACACAATTGTTTCTGGTTTGGCGGAGAATTGGATCGGGATAGTGACAAAAGTTATCTTGTTCCCGTAGCGCATTTCCAAAATGAACAAAATAAATGGATCGATAACCAGGTTATGGGCAAAAAAGGCCGCAAACCGCCGGTCACCCAAGCCATCCACGATTTAAGATCACTGCTTAAAGTCCAACTCCATGAATTTATCGAGCATTTCAACATAGACCTTCTGATTGCCGAAAATGTTCTCACTATTCCCATGCATGTCCCCTTGGGGCTGGCATTGACGGAAATCATTGCGGAGACCCAGATTCCAACCATTGCTCACAATCATGATTTTTACTGGGAACGGGTCCGTTTTTCAGTAAATGCCGTTAACGATTACCTTAGAATGGCCTTTCCTCCCAAGCTGGACAATATCAAACATGTGGTGATAAATTCCGAAGCCCAGGAACAACTGGCACTTCGCACGGGAATTTCTTTGATTATCATTCCCAATGTTCTCGACTTTGAAAATCCCCCGGTGATGGATATTGGAGCAGCCCGTGTTTTCCGGGAATCCATGGGGTTAAAACCGGATGACCGGATGATTTTACAGCCGACCCGCATCATTCAACGGAAAGGCATTGAACATGCCATTGAATTGGTCAAGGAGCTGAAAGACCCCCGGAACAAACTGGTGGTGTCCCACGAAGCCGGTGATGAAGGATTCGAATATGTGGAATGGTTGAAAGAATATGCCTGCGAGCATCACATCAATCTTGGACTGTTAACCACCAGAATCGCCGACCCCTGGTGTAACAATGGTAATGGTCGGGCCGGGTATTCTCTCTGGGATGTTTATCCCTTCGCTGATTTTATCACATATCCCAGCCTGTATGAAGGATTCGGCAATGCGTTTCTGGAGGCCATCTACTTTAAAAAGCCCATGCTGATCAATCGGTATTCTACATTTATCAGGGATATTGAGCCTCAAGGTTTTGATCTTGCGGTCATGGACGGGTATCTCTCAAGAAAGACCGTCCAATGCGTTAAAGAAATTATGGACTCGCCGGAGCGAAGGGAAAAAATGGTAAATTATAATTATGAGGTTGCTGCACGGCATTATTCTTACTCTGTTCTTCGGAACCGGCTCAACGATATTATGAACTATTTTTTTGGTGATTCCGTAAAACAACTCTCCGGCAAGGCGCAGTCCCCGGAAAATAAACACTATTTTAATATCGAGTCGCGACAAACCCTGCATCGACAATCTGCCAACCAGCGCTGAAGACGAATTCCTATCATTTAATGAACAATTTCATACGGGTCCATTCTCGTTTCTTATGTTCGGAATCTTCACATGAATTCCGGGACATGGTGATTGGGCAACGGCGAGGGCCGGAAGATTCGCAAACAAAAGTACTGCAAACCATCCGGGAGAGAATAACGCCCGCCTATTTCACGATCAGATCATTCTTTACCGATTTGACCCCTTTGACGCTACGTGCGATTTCACTTGCTTTATCGACGGCCTGTTGAGAATTAACGAAGCCGCTCAGTTGAACGATGCCCTTAAAGGTTTCGACACCGATCTGGAATGACTTAAGAAAATCATTAGCTGCAAGCAGAGATTTGACCTTGGTTGTGATGACCGAATCGTCAACGTATTCCCCTGCGCTTTCCTGTTTGGGTGTCGATGCGCAGGCCACAAAGGCGGCGATCAGCATGAGAAGGACAAAACAGCGGATAAACATATTTCTCTTTTTCATAGCGGTTACTCCTTTTTGTTAGTTTGTGTTGAATTGGTTGATTGCGAGACCTTTTCTACTGAAGGGTTCCTAGATTCGACAAAATCTTTCCGGCCTGCTGAACACTTCCTTTGCAAAGACCTCACCTTTTCCGGCAAGGGTTAAAACCTTACAATGGTCTTCGGCCCTGAATAACCTGGACCAGTACCACAACCATGGCAATGACCAGCAGGATATGTTTGAGTGGTAAGAATAATATGACGTCCCGATTATAGTCGAACCCCTGGCTCCGGAATATGCCCCAGTCTCATTTTCGTCCCCTCGAAATTTTGCAATATGGCAACCGGTTTGTCCATTTCCTTGGCAATCCTTCCAGCTTTAAGCCGTCATAACCGCCGACGAGCCCAAGGGCAACACTCTGCCCGCCCAATTCCCGAAGCACCCTGGACACATCAATGCCTTTGCCGGCAGCATAAGGCGTTTCGGATAGTATGCGAGTGGTGTCTTCCGTAAGCAATTGTTCAACCACAATAAAACGGTCTAATGCAGGATTTAATGTGACGGTATATATCATCTTTGATTCCCTCTATAATTTCCGGGCCATGTGTTCATTTGCTTCCTCGCTAAATCATATAGGGAGCTAAAATATTATGCTTTTCCCTGCCGGGCTATTGTCTCGGTGGCCCGTTTGATCTCATCAGGATCGCCCAGATAATAACTATTAACAGGTTTCAAACGCTCATCCAGTTCGTAGATCAGGGGAATTCCCGTGGGAATATTTATACCCACAATATCGACATCAGATACATCATCGACGTATTTGACAAGAGCCCGAATGCTGTTTCCATGAGCGGAGATGATGACCCGTTTACCTGAGCGAATCAGGGGCACGATGACCTCGTGCCAGTACGGGAGAAACCGCTCCACAGTATCTTTTAGGCATTCCGTTAATGGAATATCCTTGTTGTCCAGGTCCTTATACCTGGGGTCATTACCGGGGGATCTTTCATCTGTATTTTCCAGCGCCGGTGGCCGGATATCATAACTTCTCCTCCATTTCAGGACCTGCTCCTCACCATGTTTTGCGGCCGTTTCGGTCTTGTTCAGACCTTGCAGGGCGCCATAGTGCCGTTCATTCAATCTCCATGAGAGGTTTACCGGTAACCACATGAGATTCATCTCATCCTGGACGATCCACAGGGTCCGGATCGCCCGTTTGAGCACTGAGGTAAAGGCCACATCAAAGGAGTATCCCTCCTTTTTCAAGACCTTCCCGGCCTGCTTTGCTTCCCGGATCCCTTTCTCTGAGAGGTCTACATCCGTCCAGCCTGTGAAACGGTTCTCTTTATTCCAGATGCTCTCACCGTGTCTAAGGAGTACCAAATTTGTCATTACTGTACCTCCATTATGCGACATAGCCCCGTCCCACATACCATCTTTTGTCTCTCAGTCATTCCTGATGGCGATGCTTTGCTCAGGATGGCGATATTTTCCAGCATCCTCTTTCTTTACAAAATAAAGTCGGTCGCCAGGAATTTGCTTTTATGATCCCGTACGATGCGGGTGATGATCTGCTTGTTCAAATTTGTTTGCTTGGCGGCGACCAGTGTTCTAATGGAAAAAACGCGCAGGGCGTCGGATACGGAAAGGGTTCCTTCCGCGGAATCCTTTCGTCCTGTGAAGGGGAATGTGTCCGGTCCCCGCTGGCACTGGCTGTTGATATTGACCCGGCAGACCTGGTTTACCAACGGGTCTATCAATCGCGCAATCTGGTCCGGATCGCTTCCGAAAATGCTGACTTGCTGGCCGTAGCTCGAATTGATCATATACTCAATGGGCTCATCGATCTTGTCGAAAGGCAGGACGGGAATCACCGGTCCGAACTGCTCTTCATGATACACTCTCATTTTATGGTGGACCGGATACAGGACGGCGGGAAAAAAGAAGCTGCCGAAAATCGTTGCCCCGGCGGTATTGACCACCCGGGCACCTTGCGCAACAGCGTCCGACACCAATTCCCGCAGGTAATCCGTCTTGCCTTTTTCCGCGACCGGTGTCACGAAAACCCCTTCCCGCCATGGCATCCCAAAGGACAGGGCGTTAACGGCTGCGCTAAAGCGTTCAAGAAACGCGTCCGCGATGCCGGCTTCCACAAAGAGGATCTTAAGCGCCGTGCAACGCTGCCCATTAAAGGAAAGGCAGCCGAGAACGCATTCCCGTACGGCCAGATCAAGATCGGCACCTTTCAGCACAATGGCCGGATTCTTGGCCTCCAACCCCAGCACACAACGAAGGCGATTAGGAGTTGGGTGCTGCTTTTTCAATGCGTTTGCCGTTTTGCTCGTACCGATCAGCCCCAGCACGCTGATCTTGCCGGATGCCATGAGCGGGGGAATTACTTTTCTCCCCTCACCATAGATGACGTTGATAACGCCTTTCGGGAAAACATCGAAAAAGGCCGCCAGAAGCGGTGCGTAAAGAAGCGCGCCGTGCTTGGGCGGCTTTAAAACCACGGTGTTTCCCATGACAAGCGCCGGCATCAATGTGGTGAATGTCTCGTTGAGCGGATAATTGAACGGTCCCATGCAGAGCACGACGCCCATGGGGGCGCGCCGAATCTGGCCGATGATTCCCTCCTCGATAGTGAACCGGGAAGAAATTCGATCCAGGTCTTTAAGCGCGGCGAGGGTATCGTTAATATATTTAATGGTCCGGTCGAATTCCTTTTCCGAATCCTGAAGAGATTTTCCAACCTCCCACATCAGAAATCGCACGACCCGGTCCTTTGCTTCGATCATTCGAAAAACGAACCTCTCCATGTGATCAATTCGCTCGGCCACGGACAGGGTGGGCCACAACCCCCGACCATGATCATAGGCGGCAACCGCCGCATCAAGGGCCTGAAACGCTTCCGCTTCCGTCAACAGCGGATATTCACCAATGAAAAAAGGCTTCGGATCCGTATCTCCCGCCACCCAAACGGGCGAGAGCACCTCCTGGCGCGGACCGTCCCAGACCCGAATCTCACCGTTTATGAGATAGCTGGTCTGAATGCAGGGAATACCGTTCAAAAGGGTTTTCGGTATATCAGTGGCCCGCGGAAATATGTTTTGGATTTTTTCAATTAACGCCATGTCCGATTTCCTCCGAAAAGATACGAACTAATCTTTCAGTATTTTTTGAATACTTATGGAATAGAACTTTTCAATGTATTCCTTGACCATCCGGCGAGCGGAGAATCCGGCAGAACTGCTTTTCATGGACGCCTTCATCACCTTGATCCAATCGTGGGGAACGCCGCTGTCAGACATTTTATAATAAAGCGGGATGATTTCTTCTTCGAGTGCTCTGTAAATTTTCTCGGCATCGCTACTATCGGGGTTGCCTGAGGCTTCTTCGTGTTCTATAGCCCAACCATTTTTGCCGTTAAATCCTTCCCACCACCAGCCGTCCAGTATGCTTAAATGTGGCACACCATTTAGAGCAGCTTTCATGCCGCTGGTCCCACAGGCCTCGAAAGGAGGCAGCGGATTGTTCAGCCATATATCCACCCCGTGCACCAGGTACTGGGCCAATTGTTCGCCATAATCCTCCACAAAGGCGACTCTGCCCCCAATCCGGGGATCACGTGACAGGTTGATGAGGTTTTGCAGAATCACTTTGCCGGGGTCGTCAGCGGGATGGGCCTTGCCGGCGAAGATGATCTGTATGGGGCGCCAGCGGTCCTTGAAGTGTTTTTTAAGACGTTCCAGATCCTGAAAGATCAACAGGGCTCTTTTGTAAGTGGCGAACCGCCGGGCAAAACCGAGCGTAAGGACCGAGGGGTCAAGGAAGGCGCCTCCGGCAAGCATTACGGATGAGCTGCCCCCTCCGTCGGCCCAGCGCAGGCGAGCACGCTCTCTGATGGCATCGATCAGTTTCACCTTGAGCCAGTAGTGGGTTTGCCACAACTCGGTGTCGGGGATGTTGTCCAGATGCTGCCAGATGGCCGGATCGTCATGCTTATCCGGCCAATCGACCCCGAGGTACTTGTCCAGTAGAAGCTTCATTTTCGGTTCGATCCAGGTGGGCACATGGACGCCGTTGGTGACGTAATCGATGGGAACCTGATCTCCCGGAAGGTCGGGCCAGAGGCTCCTCCACATTTTTTGGGAAACTTGAGCGTGCCGTTTGCTTACAGCGTTCCGACAACCGGATAACCTCAGCGCAAAAGCTGTCATGTTGAATCCCTCACCGGGTTTTTCCGGATGGATTCCTAATTGGAAGAAGGCGTCGCGATCAAGCCCCAGGTCGGGCCAGTAGGAATAAAAATACTTTTCGATCAATTGGAAGGGGAAGACATCGTGACCTGCCGGAACCGGGGTGTGCGTGGTAAAGATTGTAGAATCGATGACTTTTTGGCAAGCTGCAGCAAATTCGCTGCCCGTTTGCATATGCCCTCTGATATGTTCAAGAAGGGCGAAGGCCGCATGGCCTTCGTTCAAGTGTAAGAGGTAATGATCTATCCCTAAAGTCTTAAGCACCTCGGCACCCCCGATTCCCAGGACGATTTCCTGGCGCAGGCGTTGCTCAAGATCGCCGATGTAGAGCCGGGCGGTGATACCTCTGTTCCAGGGATCGTTGATTTGGATATCCGTGTCCATTAGATAGAGGGAAACACGCCCGACGGCGACCTTCCATACCGAGACATAGATGGAGGGATCGGTCAGCGGCACCTTAACCACGAGTTGCCGTCCATCCTTGTCCATCACTTTGGAAATAGGGGCGGCCTCTCGGTTGATGGACTCAACGAGATTCTCCTGCCACCCGTCATCTCGGATCTGTTGCCGGAGATAGCCCTCCGGATACATGAACCCCACAGCCACCAGCGGGACGCATAAGTCGCTGCATTCTTTTATGTAATCTCCCGCCAAAAAGCCCAATCCACCCGCATAAAAGGGTAAGGAGCGATGGAGACCGTATTCGGCGGAAAAGTAGGCCACGGCAAACTTGTGGTCCCGCGAAACAGGCTCCAGCAGTCGGCACTTTTTTTGTTGCATGTACTTACGAAACACATCCATCACATCATCGTACCTGCGAATGTAGTCGGCATCGGCGCCGGCTTTTTCCAAAAGCTCGCGGGGAAACTCCCTGAGCATCTTGTCCGGATTGTGGCCGCTTTCCTTCCAGGCCTGTCGGTCGAGTGTCTTAAAGAGCATTCGTGCGCCCGGATTCCAGCTCCACCAAAGATTTTCCGCCAGATCCTCCAGACCTGCAAGACGTTCCGGCAAATGGGGAAACAGAGGTTTCACGGTATTTATTTTTTTCATATTTTATATTCTTCCTGGCGATGAAGCTGCCATCCCGGGTTTGGATTCAGACAACATCTTTCTGAGCTCCTCTCCCTGGACGCTTTCCTTTTCAGAAAGGAGATGGGCCAAATCATCAAGGACGGTTCGCCGCTCCGATAGGATTTTGCGCACGCGTTGATGGGCTTCCTCGACAAACCGCGTGACCTCTTCGTCAATTTGGGCGGCTTTCGCTTCGCTGTAATTTTTACCGGGAGCAAAACTTTCCGGGAGAAACATGGGCTGGCGCGGGCGCTCATAGCTCACCAGTCCCAGGCGATCGCTCATGCCGTATTCCGTGACCATGGACCGGGCAATGTCTGTAGCCCGCTGCAAGTCGTTTTGGGCGCCGGTGGAGATTTCTTCGAAAACCAGTTCCTCCGCCACCCTTCCGCCTAAAAGAACGGCCAGCCGGTCCAGCAGCTCGGAGCGGGTCATCAGATAGCGATCCTCCGTGGGTTGTTGCTGGGTATATCCGAGCGCTGCAATTCCCCGGGGAATAATGGAGATTTTGTGCACCGGATCGGCATGCTCGACAGACTCGGCCACAATCGCATGTCCGGACTCATGGAAGGCGACAATTTCTTTCTCCTGAGGATTCATCACCCGGTTCTTTTTCTGAAGACCCGCAACCACCCGGTCGATGGCCTCGTCGAAATCCGCCATCTCTACCATTTCTTTATTATTTCGGGCAGCCAGAAGGGCGGCTTCATTGATGATGTTGGCCAGGTCGGCTCCCACAAAGCCCGGGGTGCGGCCGGCGATCTTGCGGAGATCGACTTCGGGACCTAACACCACATTCTTGGAGTGAATTTTCAAGATGGCTTCCCGTCCATTGATATCCGGGCGGTCTACCAGGACCTGCCGGTCCAAGCGCCCCGGACGCAGCAATGCCGGATCCAGAATTTCAGGCCGGTTGGTGGCGGCCATGATGATGACCCCTTTATTTGTTTCAAACCCGTCCATCTCCACCAGGAGCTGGTTAAGCGTTTGCTCGCGTTCGTCATGCCCACCCATAACGTTCATCCCCCGGGCTTTGCCTAAGGCATCCAGTTCATCGATGAAAATGATACAGGGCGCTTGATTGGCGGCCTGAGAAAAAAGATCGCGAACGCGGGCCGCTCCCACGCCGACAAACATCTCCACAAACTCGGACCCACTGATGCTGAAAAAAGGCACTTTGGCCTCCCCGGCCACGGCCCTGGCCAGAAGGGTTTTGCCGGTTCCCGGCGGGCCGACCAGCAGCACCCCTTTGGGTATTCTTCCTCCCAATTTTTGGAATTTCCCGGGAGTGCTTAGAAATTCAACCACTTCCTGGAGTTCTTCTTTAGCCTCATCAATTCCCGCTACATCAGCGAAAGAGACCTTGGTATCGCTCTCTGCAAAAATCTTAGCTTTGCTCTTGCTAAAAGACATGACTCCCATCCCCGGACCCATCTTTTTCATGGCAAATCGCCAGATCAGGAAAAAAACACCCAGATAGATACCCCATGAGAGAATACCGCTCCAGAATTTATTTTCATAACGTCCGGAGTAACTGACTTTGCGTTCATCCAGCTCCTTCACCAGACCGGGATCATTCACCCGAACCGTAGTGAATCCCTGTTCCGGATTTCCTTTTAGTGTTCCATTGATATGTTCCGGACCGATGGTCAATTTGACCACCTTGCCTTCGGTTATGTATTGTTTAAATTGACTATAGGGAATCGTTTCCACTTTTGCAGAAAAAAAGTATTGTTGCAGATAGGCAAATAAAAGTATGACCGCCAGGGCATACCAGATGCTGAATCGAGTCTTCGGTGGCAATGTAGCTTTATTTTTCAGATGATCACTGGAGCCGAAGAGGGAACGAAGCTTATCCATTAGATTGCCTATGGGATCTTTATTTCCATTGGATGGCATTTTTCATTTTCCTATATTTTTCTGCGATGACGTACCATGCATTTTTAAAATTTACGGC
>Ga0315537_1004583_pt1 | contig 10027 bp, 7 predicted proteins | sample SalMarSW160270MG_FD_203091 | JGI IMG/M metagenome (GOLD analysis project Ga0315537, IMG submission 203091) | Salt marsh sediment microbial communities from the Plum Island Ecosystem LTER, Massachusetts, United States - Salt Marsh Sediment SW1602-70 ... | reverse complement strand
CGAAGCGCGCATCCAGCAAGCCCTGCTGCGCTTGATGGCCGGGCGTACTAGTTTCGTGATTGCCCACCGCCTGAGCACGATCCGCGAGGCAGATGAGATGCTGGTGATCAAGGAAGGAGAAATCATCGAACGCGGGGACCACAAGGAACTGCTCGCCAAGCGGGGTTTCTACCATCACTTATATATGAGCCAGTTCAAGGGGCATGCTATCTAGGTAAACGGTCATAAGCAAGATCGCTGGTAATTGGATCCATTTAGTGTTAAGAATCCCAATATCCCATTTCAAATAGCGGGCGGACGATTCGAACGCCCGGCCTTCGGGTTTTAATCCCGGCCCCTAAATCGCACAATTCGGGCCAGCCATTCTAGCCCTGGCTCAGCGATGTCCATCCAAACACACCGAGCGAAAGGCGGAAAAGCATCAGCCATCTCCGGCCAGCGATATTACTGGCAGCCAGGCCCCAATGTGATCGATGTAGGCGGAATAGTCCGGTTGCCGCTGCCCGTATGGCTCTGCCATTAAAGTCGAAGAAATCACCTAGTCCGCAGTCGCCCGATTATAGACGATTGGGATGTTCCACACCACGGCGATACGGAACAGGGCTTTTATATCGGGGTCGTGGGGAAACGGCGAGAGGGGATCCCAAAAGAAGATCAGCAGATTGATGAGCCTTGCCTTGATCGTAGGCGAGATGATAATTTACGCAGTCGCAGCGGGCTGCTGACACCCTTTTGCGTGACCCATTTCAGTGTAGGCAACTTGCATCAAAATTTCGCCCTCACCTTTGGGGTATACAAAATCCGCCAGCCCGCGCCTCTTGCATTCCGGTGAAAAAAACTGTATAGTATATTCAGGTAAAGCGCAGCAATATCCGCCCCAGGGGGCGGAGAACGGGGCAGGCTCTATGGCAGGGGTCTACTTTAGTTTTTCGATCTTTCCGCTACATTTAAGCTGTAGCGGTGCGCCTGCAATTCCACCGCAAGCGCCACCCGGCTACCCCTATCCTTCCCAAGAAGAAAGAAGTTGGTCTTCCTCCACCCCAACAGGGCTTGATATTATAGCCACGCCTTACGGGCGCTTGCGGGTGCTGTTTACCCTTTGACGTAAGATCCTAGATTACTATTAAATATAGAAAAGGTCAGATATACTATCTAAGATAGAAATTATCAGAACGGTTGAAGACGATTCTGCCATAACCCTTCCAAAGTAATATGTTCTTAGCAGTTAATCATTCTTGAAATGATGGTGGACCAAGTGGCCGTCGTGTTCCTTGTAAGAAGGCAGTCTGACTTTCGGATATTCTGAGAGAGAATGATATTTCCTGGGTTCTAGACAGAATCCCACATCTAAAAAAGCTGATCGCAGGGTACGTATTTTGCGAAAAATAGAGGACGAATCGGAGGAATCCAGTTTATGATATCTCTATCTCTTACTGTTGATTTTTTCTTGCCTAATATTCGAGCACAATATTCCGCTCCCGATAAAACAGATGAGCTAAGAATTATGTCGCTCCATGTTGATGAAACCTAGGGAGAATTATGAGTTTGCCAGCGGCCTCCCCAGACCCAATTGATGTCTTTTTGAAAATTGCCCAACTAATTGAATTTGGCTCGAAGATTTATCAATGGGGCTCTAAACGTTTTCAATGGCGGAAGATATCGAAGCAATCACGTGATATCGCTTTTGCTTTCCATAGTTATTCATGGCACAATTTTCAGCAATCGGCTCCTATAATCAACATAATTGGTTCCATCGAAAGACCAGAAATTATCAAGATTCGAGAAATCTGGGAATCCTCTGACATAGCATTACTATTGAAGGGTGACGCTGGAACAGGAAAGTCGGGGATCGTTTTACGTCTTGCACAGACATTTGCAAATGATGATGGCATCCCAGTGTTATTCATTCGAGCGACAGACTTGCCCAAGAATCAAGATCCAGCAGTGGTTATCCGAGAGCGACTGGCTCTGAGTATGCCACTAGGGGAAGCTTTCGCAAAGCTAAGTAAAGAACGTGCTTGTTTGCTCATCGTTGATCAGTTGGACTCGGTTTCGGGCACGGATTTGTGCAAGGGATTGGTCAGCCTGCTAGGGGCGATTTCTGGAATACCAAATATTAAAATTATTGCCGTTTCGCGATCTTTTGAAGCTATACATGATTCTGATATATCATCTCTAAATTTTAGCGTCATAGATAGTGGACACTTAACTACAGACCAAACTATTGCTTACCTCTCCGTCCTTGGGATCACTCAGCCTTCAGAAAAAATCATTGAACTAGCGAGCAACCTTCTCAATCTAAGTCTGATAGCCGACTTAATTCCGATAAGTCCCAACAAAGCAAAAAATATCTTATACGAAGTTGGCCTTTGGGAACAATACTTTACGAGTATAATGAAGCGAGAAGGGGAGGAAATTGCAGCGTTCGCATTAAAGCTATCTCGTGAGATGACTGCCAAAGGTGATCATTCCTTTTCTGCTCCATTCCCTCGTAGAGGGGCTTGGCGAGTGTTAATTAGCCGTGGGGTTCTAACGGAATCTCCAGGAAAAAGACTGGCTTTCCGACACGAACAATTACGAGACTTTTTGTGTGCCTATGCTCTGTTGCCAGAACGTCCAACACTCGCACAGTTATGCAGAGAATTTGGCAACAAGATGCCCAGAAGCGTAATTTCCTGGCTACAAACTCTATATCATTTCGAACGCCTTGATGAAGAGCCCAGTTTTATTGATGATGTCCTAAGAGCAAAAGAACAATTACCATTTTATACTCGAGTCGGCATCCTGGATAATTTAAGGTCGCAAAGCGACCCAACGGATGTGGCCGCCAAGGTGCTAGCAATTCATTTGTCGGAGTGGGCGTATAACCGCTATTTCTTTGATGGCCTGGATAAACCCGATTGGATAGTCCCGTTGTATAGAGCCGGCGTCTTTCACAATCCACCAGCTCCTGTCGAAGTTCAACCGGGCTCTTTTCAAATTCCTCCGTGGCCAGCGGGAGAATACCTGGCTAAGTTTGCGAAGGACCATGAGTCCATAATCGTGGACATCATTCAATCTACAACGACTGAAAACTGGCGGGTACAAGAAATTCTGATTGATGCATTAATCGCTATTTCTCCACAAAATGCTTCCGACCTAATCCATTATATCGATCCCTGGTTAAGCGGCCGTTTCTCTGATATGTTGCCGCCTAAGCTGAGCAAGCTGGCAGATCACTTAATTGAAACCGGTTTTCCCCAGGCATCGCTCCAGGTCACGGAGAGCGTGATAACCCCCATCTTAATTGAGAGCACCAGTGGTGTTAGCAAGTATCCTTCGGAATTACGGTTTCGGTCTGACCATTATTGGGTGAACGAATATTGCGAAAGACAATTGCCAAAATTAACCAGAATTATCCCTGCAGGTATCGTTACTGCCTTCGCTCGTCAGATTGAAAGAGCCATTGAGTTAATAAAAGAAACGAAAGGAGAAGACGCGGAACTTTGGGTTGGTCAGTACTGGCGAATAGATATTCCCAACCGTTTTTCGGAAAGGGGTGATGCAGACCCTCTTGACATCCTCATCGACGGATTGCGGGATGGATTGGCGGGCCTATGTAAACAATCTCCGGAAGAAGGTAACCAATTTCTGACAGCTTATCTCTCGAGCGACCATTTAATTTTCCAGAGAATTGCCTTATACACCCTGCGTATTTGCGGGCAAAGCTATCCGGCGTTAGTGGAAAAGGCTTTATTGCAGAGGGATTACTTTGAGAATGGTAAATGTGCAACTGAATACCAGGGATTATTGAGGGATCAATTTGCCACCGTCTCCGATACCGTTAGAACACAGGTCATATCCCGGATCCTGGCCGGTCCGCTCGATGTTGATTCGCGAGCACAACGACGAGCACAACGGGAAAATCGGGCAGTAATCGATGAAGATAGACAGGAGATTCGACAAATGTGGATCCTCTATCATCTAGAAATTGTGTGTGATCATTTATCTGGGGAGATTCTTGATCGGCTCAACGAGCTGGTATTACGTCATGGTAAGCCAGATATTGATGAGAGACCCCATATCGTAACAACCTCCTGGGGTGGCGCACCAAGTCCTATACCTGTCGATGAATTGGCTAAAAAAACCTTTGATGATCTGAGAAAATTATTCCAGAACTATATCCCGAACGATTTATTCTTGAACACGCGTGAAAGCCTGGCCGTAGCTTTTCAGACTGTCGTTCGAGATAATCCGGATAAATATAGTGATTTCGCACTTCATCTGATCGATCCTGGCATTCGGTTTGTTTATGTGTATCACTTTCTATTTGGCATTCGCGAAGGATTGAAAAAAAGCAGGGGAAGGCTTTCCGAGGCGATAATTTCTCTTTGTGAATATATTGTTACACAAAATGAGGATACTTTTACTGAATCCTCTAGTCAGTACGAACCCCGATTGTCTACAGCTCAATTAGAAGTTGCTAGGCTTTTTGAAGATTCGTTACAATCCGATGAACCATACTTGAGCAAAGAACAATTGGATCGGATCCGTGCTTTACTGTTCATTCTGGCCAACCACTCTGATCCAGAGAAAGAAGATAACGATAGCGGTTTCAATCCTTTTACAAGATCGTTAAATTGTGTTCGTGGGGTGGCAATGCACGCGATAATGCATTACTCGCTTTATATTAATCGCCAGCAAGAGAAAGCCGAAAATGGAAGGCCTCACAAAGGATACCTAGAACCCGAAATTCAAGCAATATTGGAACAAAAATTGAACAAGTCCAGAGATCCGAGCCTGGCGGTCCATTCCGTGTTTGGAGCTTTTACCCCGCAACTCCATTACCTAGATCGTAATTGGTTAAAACAGCACCTCGATGCAATATATCCGGAAACTGAAGACCAGTTTGTTTTTTGGAAAGCTGCCTGGGATGCTTATATCTTTACCTCTAACGTTTACGGAGAAGTTTTCAAGTTGCTGATTCCCCAATACCAACGTGGATTAAAGTTACTAGGCCTTCCGAAAGAAGAAGAGAAGCATATCGGTGGTTCACCCAACGAGCGGTTGGCGCAGCATATAATGTTTGCGTATTTGGCAGGAATGACTGATTTTAATCATGATAACAATTTACTTGACCTTTTCTTTGATAACGCTTCTGACTCTATCAGGGCAACTGGGGTATTTTGGTTAAGCAAGGTCCTAGAAGAACAAAAACCAATACTTAACGATGAATTATGGCAGAAACTTTGGGCATTATGGAAAAAGCGCATTCAAATGGCGGAGGAACATGATCCATGGCAGAACAGTCAGGAAATATCAGATTATATGCGCTGGCTGGAAAATTGCCCTGTAGGTATGGAGAATCTCTTTCCAATCCTTCGTTTGTCTGTGAAATATTTTAATGATGGGTTTGTTATACAACAATTAATTGCTTACGCAGCAAAATATTGCGTGAATTTCCCATTTGAAGCTGTTTCTCTTTTACAAGACACGATTTTATCGGCAAAAGAGCCATGGTGGAAACCAAAAGATGAGGATGAGGAAACAATCCTGAGAGCGGCTATGGCAAGCAACGTTCCTGACGCAAAGCGGATTGCATTGGAAGTCATAAATTTCCGCGGAGAACGAGGTGATTTCCGATGGAAAAGGTTGATTGAATGAATTTGAGTTCACCTTGACCGCGCAGATCTGGCAAAATGGAGCGCATCCCTTGCGAGCAGCGGCAGAGAAGGTCATTAGAGTGCTGGGGAGTGTCAATGAAGGAAATCGCTTAGGGCTGTGAAATATAAAATTTCATCCCAATTGAAGAAATTGTTAATTTATAATTGTTATCGAAGACAATTTCAATGATAGAATTCTGGACCGAACAGAACAGATGTGCTATAATGGTGTGGATAAAGAACATTTGTTTCGCAGTATTCAATCATGCTAATTACTAAAGACGGATTCACGTTCGAGCTGTGAAACGATCCGAAATTAATGAGTTACATTATATTGCACCGATTGAGAATGTACCGTCAATCCTGGTAAATGGAGTTGTCTGTAATACAAGGGCCAAAACAATACCGCACGTTTCAATTGCCATGGAAGAGGTTCAAGAAAGGAGAGCTCATCGAAGAGTACCAGGTGGACATCCATTACATAGCTATGCAAATTTGTACTTTACAGCACGGAACCCGATGTTATACCGTCGACGAGCTAATCATCGCGATTTAGCTATACTACGGGTTGATCCTTCAATATTAGATCTTCCTGATGTAGTTATTGCTGATGGCAATGCTTCTAGTGATTACACTAGATTTTACCCTTCGCCCATAGGTCTAAGCAATCTTAATGAAGAGTTAGTTTTTGCGGATTATTGGACTGATAATGATCTGATCGCATATTGGAACAAGAAGAGAATTAAGTGTTCTGAAGTACTTGTACTAGATCAAGTCGATCCGAGCTTGATTATGGGCTCGCATGTTTCATGTAGAGAATCGGAACTCAAGTTACTCGAATTGGGAGTAACCCATCCCATCGACATAATGCCTTGGCTGTTCTTTATGTAGCAGAAGAGAGGCGAGATGATTAAGGTTTTGGTCGGAGATATTTTCGAATCAAAGGCTCAGACGCTTGTGAACACCGTCAACTGCGTAGGTGTTATGGGTAAAGGGATAGCACTTGAATTCAAAAAGCGATTCCCGGAAATGTATGAGGATTATGCGCGCAGGTGTGAGCGAGGGGAAGTGCAATTGGGCGAACCCTACTTATTTAAGTCGCTTATTCCGCCATGGGTTTTGAATTTTCCGACCAAGGATCATTGGAGGTCATTGGCAAAAATCGAAGACATAATCAATGGACTTGAATACCTGGTTGAGCATTATGAGGAATGGGGGATAACCTCCATAGCAGTTCCTCCGTTGGGAACAGGATTAGGTCAGATTGAATGGCGGGTGGTCGGTCCCATTCTCTACAGGTACTTGAGTAGAATGGATATCAAAGTGGAACTCTATGCGCCCTATGGAACTCCTACAGATGAACTTGAGCTCAGCTTTCTTATTAGAGATGCACAGTCTAGGCAAATTCCATTGAAAGCTCCTCGGCCTTCCTCGATCAGACCATCGTGGGCAGCTCTTGTAGAGATCCTATACCGTATCGAGAGCCAACCATACCATTGGCCGATTGGCAGAACCAGGTTTCAAAAAATGGCTTATATAGCTAAATCAGCGGGCTTACCTCTAGATATTCATTTCCAGAGGAGCAGTTTTGGACCGTATTCGCCGGGTTTGAAGCAAATGATAAGCCATTTGATGAATAATGGTCTGATTCGCGAGGAGCGGTCAGGAAAGATGTTCCAATTGGTTGTCGGCTCCACATATGAGAGCGTGCGTCATATCTACTCGAGTGACATGAATCAATGGAACCATATTATTGATAAGGTAGTGGATCTTTTCATGCGGGTAAATACCCGCCAAGCGGAGATAATTGCTACAGTTATCTACGCCGCGAAAGAACTCCAGTCTTCGAAAAGCAGCAAGTTGACCGAGAGCGATGTAGTAAATGCTGTTATGGAATGGAAGCAAAGAAGGACTCCCCCATTAGATGAAGCGCAAGTTTCATTGACCGTACGCAATCTAGCAGCGCTCAAATGGTTAAATGTTGATGCAAGCAAGGATTTAAGACTTCCAGAACATGAGCTTATTGATGCGTAAGCCAAATCAATAATTGATATTTAATTTCGAAAAGTCAACCGCCTAAGGATATCCCCGATACTAATTCCGTATTGGAAGTACGTAAATGAAACCGGTGGAAGATTCCGATAGGCAAACCAGACAGTCTGGCATCCATCTCCAAATCCTGGTCAACCCAGCAGCAAATGGTTTCATTCCGCAGTTGGCAGGTCATGAGAAATGCGAGCTGAAGCTGAAGGGCAGGAGCAAGCCGTTTAGGTCAAAAGTATTAACGCCATGAGCTCCCTAATTAAACTCCTCATCAGCCTCCTGCTGGCGGGGTTGGCCCTCCTGGCGCTTTCCGTCCTGCCCGGTGCGGGAGTGGCCCCTTCCGATTCAATCGATCCACCCCAATGCGAATTGGTCGTCCTGTTCAGCCCGCTCAACCTCCTGACCGTGTTTACCCTGACAATTTGCGGAGCGCTGATATATTTCCAGGCGCCTTCGTGGATCGGTAAGATTTGTGGATTGTTGGTCGCCACCTTTGTCAGTTGGGCGCCGCTGGTCTTCGGGTTGCTCTTGGTTGCCGCCATCAATATCTTTTTCTCCACGCCTGAAACCGGCACTGCCTTGTACAATTATTCCCTTAGCCTGATACCAGCCGGTTCATTTGCGCTCACCTTCGCGCTTTCCGGGCTGGCTTTTTGGTACGCCAACCGGTGGATAAACCCAGGCGGAAGAGGCCTGGCGCCCACCCCCAGTGACAGTCTGGGCTAGCCCGGAATAATGGAGAGCTGCTATGCCCGGTTTAGCCGAGCTGCTAACCCTCACAAATCGAGGCAAGTGGCGCGAATGGCTTGTGGGTAGCCACCGCCTAGCCAGCGAAGACATCATGGCCCTGATCGAACTGGTTAAAGATCTGAAATCAGTTGATGAGCGCGGCGCCTCCCTGGGCTTGACCGTATAAGAGATCGCCTTCTACGATGCCCTGGCTGCCAATCAAAGCGCGGAGGAAGTGCTAGGGAATGAAACCCTGTCGATCATCGCCCGCCAGGTAATGCGAAATGTCCGGGAAAACGCCACCATTGATTGGACGGTTTAAGAGAGCTGGCGCGCTAATTTATGACAGTTGGTCAAACGGTTGTTGAGGAAGCATGGTTATCCGCCCGATAAGCAGGAGCAGGTTACTCTGACCGTGTCGGAGCAAGCCTAATGAATGGCGAAGGATTGGGTAGTTTAATAAACCTGTTGTGATTTTATAGACGATCCATGACTCGCATAGGTGACTTTTTCTCTGATTATTTCGAATATTTGGGGATCCGCATACCGGAGGAGGCAGTGCCCAACCGGGAGCGCGGAGAGATCCAGTCGCACGGATGGCACCGTCATTAATACGTTATGAGGCGAGATGGTCTGGGGGTTAGGTGATGCGGTCGGTAGCAAGGGTGCCGAATGTTGGAGAGCCCTTCTTATTGATCCAGCGATCTCGGAATAACTGTAATCCCCAGAGTCCTACAAGTCCAAAGATTAAGAAAACCGTCTCCATGATCCATGTGCTGAGGGTTGTGAGATTCTGCACGCCATAGGTGAGCTGAGCAAATCCAGCCACTGCGTCTACTGCAGTTTTATAGAAGAACGAAACCCAGAACCATTTCCATTTTCGGGTTTGTACCGCATAAATAATCAGAACACAAGAAAATGTATGCAGAAGAACCGCGGAAGCCCGCTCTACGATCGGAGCTGGGATAAGCCAGAGTGAATTATTCCCAGAAGACGCCAATTGAAGCAATTCCGGTGACAGTTTATCGGGGACTAGAACGATCAAAGCAACAGTAAGTAAAGAGTACCCGCCAAGAAGAAAAGCCTCTATGGCGCCAAAGCCGAGCCCAAATCCGACTGCCTCGCTCCAGGTAGATGTCCGTATTTTGTTGATCTGGGCAAATCCCAGGGTAGCTCCACCCTCAAAAACACCCGTGAGGAGGCCGATAAACAGCCACAATATCGATTCTGCCAGGAAACCTGGAAGAATGTTGCGAACGTTTGCAACAACCGTTGGAGTTGGGAGAGAAGCGATCGATTTAAGCACAATGCCCACAATCCAGGCCAAAGCGCCCCACAGAAAGAACCTTAAGGCTACCTCGCTTTTCTGTCTCCAGTAGAAAACTGGCACTATAGCGACAGCTATCATCCCGGTTCCTGACAAAAGGAATAAGGGGTTCATTTTATTTTCTCCTTCTTATTTTATAGAACCACTCTATCAGGCCAGGGTTCATGTTTGGATATATCCCAGAGTTTGCTGAGGTAGTCGATAGAGAAAAGGTCTTGCACATAGTGCAGCCAATAAGCCCCTCTGTCCGATAGGGCGATCTGATCCTGGTCGTTCTTCACAAGAC
>Ga0315537_1004582_pt1 | contig 10029 bp, 9 predicted proteins | sample SalMarSW160270MG_FD_203091 | JGI IMG/M metagenome (GOLD analysis project Ga0315537, IMG submission 203091) | Salt marsh sediment microbial communities from the Plum Island Ecosystem LTER, Massachusetts, United States - Salt Marsh Sediment SW1602-70 ... | reverse complement strand
ACTGAAGCCTATATAGTAAATATGGTTTCAGAGACGTACAACTATGCCGACCCAGATGAGTTTCGCACACCCGCGCATGATAATCATATCCCGTATGACTGGAGCCGTAAAGATGGCTAAAGAAGCAAACTTTAGCGAGCCCAGTCGAACCGTGGCCATCCTGGGCGGCAAAGGGATGCTGGGCACAGACCTGGCTGAGACCTGCCGACAGGAAAATCTTGAAGTTAAGGTATTTGATCTTCCGGAATTTGACATAACCAGCCACCAGCAATTAGAGCAAGTTGTCAATCCCACCCAGACAATCGTCAATTGTGCAGCTTATACAGATGTAAATGGTGCCGAAAATGAGAGCGAGCTGGCGTATAAGGTCAACGCCGAAGCAGTGGGACAGCTGGGTGCGCTGGTAAAAGAAACAAATGGGTGGTTGTTACATATCAGCACAGATTTTGTCTTCGATGGTAAATTAAATAGACTGTATGTTGAGACAGATGCGCCGAGTCCCATAAATGAGTACGGCAGAAGCAAGCTGGCCGGTGAGCAGCTTTTAATTGAAAGCGGCTGTCGCAATTGTATAATACGTATCCAGTGGACGTACGGTTTGCATGGCGAAAATTTTGTGACCAAGTTAATCCAACATGCCAAGACTAATAAAACGCTAAAGGTGGTTGATGACCAGATAGGTTCGCCCACAGCCACTACTGAAATTGTAAAAGTAATTTGCAGACTGTTGCCCAAAAAGCCGGAAGGTATATTTCATTTTGCCAGCGCCGGTTACATTAGCCGTTACGAAATGGCGAAATTCATATTTGAGAAGCTGTCAATGGATGTTGAATTGTTACCCTGTAAAAGCAGTGACTATGTCACCGCTGCTGCGAGGCCTTTGAACAGCCGCTTCGATTGCAGTAAAATCAGGGCTTTATTGGATGAACATATTGCTCCCTGGCAGATGCCGTTGGAACGTTTCTTGAGGCAGTTATGAAAAGGCTTTTGGTTACAGGTGGAGCAGGATTTATAGGAAGCAATTTTGTCCGAATGGTGCTTTCAGAGCATCCTGATTGTTCTGTGGTCAATCTTGATAAGCTCACGTATGCCGGCAATCTTGAAAACCTCGCTGGTTTCTTAGACCACCCCAACCACAAATTTATCAAAGGTGACATTTGCAATGAACTATTGTTAGAACAGATCATAGAAAAACATCAAATTGACGCGATCATTAATTTTGCCGCCGAAAGTCATGTTGACCGTTCAATTGCTGAACCGAAGGTCTTTATAGAAACTAATGTCACCGGGACATTGACGCTTCTGGAAGCCGCTCGTGCCAAAAAGCTGGATCGCTTTATCCAAATTTCCACCGATGAAGTTTATGGTGCGCTTGGAGGCAAAGGTAAATTCACCGAGCAAACGCCGTTGGGCCCGAATTCTCCATATTCAGCCAGCAAGGCCGCCGCCGATCACCTGGTAAAGGCCTTTGGACACACCTGGGGCGTCAGATTTAATATCACCAGATGTTCAAATAACTACGGCCCGTACCAGTTTCCTGAGAAATTAATTCCTTTGATGATTAACAACGCTCTCAATAACAAGGAACTGCCGGTTTATGGCGACGGCTTATATGTGCGGGACTGGCTGTACGTATATGACCACTGCACTGCTATCTGGCAGGTTTTGCAAAAGGCACCGCCGGGTGAGATTTATAACATTGGTGGCTGTAACGAAAAGGCAAATCTGGAAGTAATTGATGTGATACTTAAACGCTTGGATAAACCAAAGTCATTGATCAGGCACGTGACCGACAGGCCCGGACACGACAGACGATATGCCATTGACGCCGGAAAAATAATAGCTGAGCTGGGCTGGAAACCATCTGTGGATTTTGAAGAGGGCATGAATAAAACCATCGGCTGGTATCTTCATAATCAGGATTGGCTTAGCAATGTTGTCTCTGGTGACTACCAGAAGTATTATGAATCGATGTACGGTAACCGCTAAGTGGAGAAAGAAAAACCACATTGATGTCAGAATTGATTAGAGGCAAAGCAACGATATGTGTGGTGAGTTATAAAACATTAGACCTTACGCGGCTATGTCTGCGCAGCATTCGCAAATTTACTAAATATCCGTATGAGGTTATTGTTGTCGATAACGATTCACAGGATGATTCGTTGGAGTATCTCAAACGTTTAAGCTGGATTCGTTTGATTGAGCGAAAAGACAGAAACAATCCAAGTGGAGGATACGCTCACGCTGCGGGTCTGGACCTGGGTCTGGCCAATTGCCATACAGAATTTTTTGTCTCGATGCACTCGGACACTTTTGTTCAGAAAGAAAAGTGGCTCTCTAAGCTCATTAGCTGCTTTGGCAATGATGAGAACATAGCTTGTGTTGGCTCAGGCAAAATTGAATTTACGCCGATCTGGAAAATTCTGCTGAAAAGGGCAACTGATTACAGAACCTTCAAACGCAAATTGCTCGGTGAGCCGGACCCAATCGGCAAATTCCGCTACTATAATCGCACGATATGTTGTATCTACCGAACGGACGTTTTACGCCGAGAGAACCTTTTCTTTCTAATGGACAACGATAAGGGCTTAACAGGAGGAAAGAAACTGTATTTTGAATTGATTGACCGTGGCTGCAAAACTGTTGAGCTTGCCCCAAACATAATGGTGCAATACGTAATACACCTTGCCCACGCTACACAGGCTATTAATCCACAGGAATTTACTTTACGAAAAAGAACAATAAAGAAGTACAATAGAATTACTGATAAAGTAATGTCACATGCGCTGGTTCAAAGCATACTTATGGATGAATCATTGGATCGGTAACAAATACTTGTGAAAAAGTATTATGCTAAAAAGATACGCAACGTATTTTTCTTTATTTCGTTCTATTGCTGACATGGCGGTCATCAGCTTCACCTGGATCGCCGTTTACTGCCTTCGATTTTACTCAGGCTTATTCAGTACCCCGAAAGGAATACCAGATTTTAACAGACACCTAACCTTAACACTGCCGGTAATGTGCGTTTGTTATTTAGGCTGCTTGCTCACAGGGCTTTATAAACCAAAACGGATGTGGAGTATGTTTAAGCAGCTTACAGATACAGTCAAAGCCAGCATTCTTTCCGGATTACTGTTGCTGGCATTACTTTATTATATTCAAAGCGAACCCTATTCTCGAAAACTATTGATACTCTTTACCATTATGCTATTCGGTGGATTGACCTTTTCACACATATTTACAATATCCATAATGCGATACTTACGTGCAAAAAGCTATAATCTGCGCTATTATGCAGTCATAGGTGCGGGAAAAATAGGACAGCAGCTCGTTCACGATATAGAACAAACTGATTGGTTGGGATTAAAATGCCGATTCTTCGTGGATAATAATCCTGGTCGTATCGGCATTGAATTGCTCGGTGTTCCCGTATATGGGCCGATTGAGAGATTAACCGAATTGATCAGTCCTAAAGATATAGATGAAGTTTATCTTACCCTTAGCGGGGCAGAAGCTCAACAAGCCTATCCACTTTTGGAGCGTCTACAGTGGGCTGGTATCACAGTACGCATCGTCCCGGATTGGGGAAATCTTACTTCAATAAACCAACCCACAGTGGTAACTATAGGTTCGCAGGTTCTTTTTTCGGCTGCAGATTCTCCCTTAATGGGCGTGAATGTTGTACTAAAAGAAATTTTTGATCACGTAGTAGCTGTAGTACTGCTGATAATATTGGCGATTCCTATCGGCGTGATTGCTTTGCTGATTAAGTGGACGACGAAAGGACCGATCTTTTACAAGCAAACGAGAGTAGGATTAGACAAAAAAGAATTCGAAATACTAAAATTTCGCACAATGAGAGCTGACGCAGAAAGCGAAAACGACCCCCAATGGGCTAAACCTGATGACCCAAGACGCACACGAACCGGTGCATGGCTGAGGAGGACAAGTCTTGATGAGCTGCCTCAGCTTATAAATGTAATAAAAGGAGAAATGAGCCTGGTAGGGCCCAGACCGGAACGACCGAACTTTGTAGAACAGTTTTCTGAAGAATACAAAAAATACATGCTCAGACATAAAGTCAAAACTGGAATAACCGGATGGGCACAAATATATGGCTTCCGCGGCGATACTTCTGTAAGTAAAAGATTACAGTACGATTTATATTATGTTAGAAATTGGTCGTTTGGGCTGGATCTGTGGATCTTGCTCCAGACACCCTGGTACGTTTTAAAAGGCAAAAATGCATACTAAAAGCATCCACGAACAAACCGGCACAAATAAAAATAGCAGCAAAGGGAACCTTCGGGGTAGAAACAACTATTTATCCCTAACATTGATAATGGCGATAACAGATTTTAAAATTAAATATGACAATTCTATCTTAGGATATATGTGGAGTTTGCTTAAGCCATTATTGATGTTCGGTACTTTGTATCTTGTATTCTCGGTATTCATCAGATGGAACGTTGAGAATTATAGACTATATCTTCTTTTAGGGATTATTCTTTGGAATTTCTTATCAGAGGTAACCTTAAACAGCATGGTTTTATTGGAAGGCAAGGCATCGATAATCAAAAAGATTTATTTTCCACGTTGGATCATCGTTGCAGCATCTTCATTAACATCTCTGCTTACCCTGGTGCTCAACATAGGTGTTTTTTTTCTCTTTTTTGTTTTTTCCGGCGCCCATTTTCGAATCAGCGCATTATACCTCATTGTCTATTTAATCGAGCTTTACACACTTGTATTAGGTTTGGCTCTTTTGCTATGCTCGTTATTTCCGAAATTCCGAGATATTCATCATATCTGGGAGGTCTTTGTTCAGCTTGGTTTCTGGGCGACACCGATTGTATATCCTATTTCAATAGTGCCGGTGAAATACCATAAATTTATATTTCTAAATCCTGTGGCCAGAGTAATCCAAAGCTGTAGAGAGGCGCTTATCGGATCAGGCAGTGAGTTCTTAGGCTTTGGAAACCATATTATCATAATCTCTATAGCAGCCTGTTTGTTTGTGGTAGGCTTAGCAATGTTTAACAAATTGTCTCGCAGCTTTGCAGAGGAATTATGATAGTTTTTGAAAAGGTAACTAAAATATTTCGTTTGCCGCACGATAGAAGGGCTACTTTGCGCCAGAGGTTCGTCAGTATTCTGAGGAAAAACACTTACGAAAAGTTGTATGCTCTGCGCGACATAGACATGAAAGTTAATGAGGGCGAATTCATAGGAGTCATCGGCAAAAACGGTGCGGGCAAGTCAACTTTGTTAAAACTTGTAGCCAAGGTACTTGAACCGACGTCAGGTAAAATATCTGTAAACGGAAATGTAGCGCCCTTTCTTGAGTTGGGGGTGGGTTTTCAAGGCGATTTAACCGTCAAAGACAATATTTTCCTTTATGGCGCTTTGTTGGGTATGAACCGAAAGGAAATAGCAGAGAAGTACGACTGGATAATTGACTTTTCCGGACTGGAAAGATTTATGGATGCGAAATTAAAGAATTTGTCATCTGGGATGCTGGTTCGGCTGGGCTTTTCCATCACGGTGAGCATTGAAAGTCCTATACTTTTAGTAGATGAGGTCTTAGCGGTAGGGGATATTGATTTTCAGCAGAAATGTTATAATGTTTTTGAGAATTTCAAGAAAGATGGCCGAACAATTTTATTTGTAAGCCATGATTTGAGTGTTGTTGAACGATTTTGTGACAGGGTAGTTCTGCTCAAAGACGGCTGCATTAACCATCAAGGCTGTTGTCGCGACGTCTTGGCTACTTACAAGATGACAGTTACGTCGGCATAACAAATTTGTAGCATTAGAAAGAATAACTAAGTCCAAATCGATGAATAGCTGAGACACTATGGATTTACATTTACCCTCCAACGCAAAAAAAATCTTGATTTTTCATAATGGCTTAGCTCCAAAAATCGATCAAATAGCTTCATTTGTAAAGAAAGAATGGCCTAAAGCCAAAATACTCTTTATCGCCCCAAAAACTGCTAAAATCGATGGTACAAGAAAGCCGGGAGTACATCTTTATTCCAGAAAAAGCACACTTTCAATCTCTGAAGTTTTCAAACTCGGCTTGCGCCTCAGGCAAATGAAACCCGATATTATTTTAATAAAAAAACATGATCTCACTATCAAGTTCCTTCTTTTAATTCTTGTAAGCAGACCTACAAAGCTATATTCTTGGAGAGCACGTACCAGTACAAACCTAACTTTTTCGGAGATTAGTTGGAGGGGTTTTTTGATTAAACCGTTTAATAAAAAAGGTTTTTGGATGTCTTTATCTTGTTCACTATTCCCGCTTTTCTTACTCATAGCTTTTATCCCAATTTTATGGTTGAAGAAGTGCTCGGGTACTGAAAAAAAACAGTTTTGGTATCTTTTAAAAAGCAATCTACAACAAGGTCCTCTAGGTGATAACCCATGGCTATGGGCCTGGTTACAATTCGTTATGCTTTGTGTGTTTCTTTTCGGTAAAAAACCAAAGTTTAAATATCCATCCCGGTTTCTTGTAATAAGAAACGACCATATTGGAGATGCAATTAACACTGTTCCACTTGTAAAATACCTAAGAAGAGAATATCCGAAAGTCCACATTACAATTCTTTGTGATAGTGGACAATTTTTGTGGAAAGACTGCCCATATATTGATGAGGTTCTGATATATAAAACCAACAATAGGTTGTTCAACCGAAAAAATGGAAGCTTACGTTATATTCTCCGGCCTTTTACCTATTTTTATACATTGCGAAAAAAACAGTTTGATTTTGTAATCGATCCTGTTGGACGCACAGAAACCCATATATTGTCCTATCTTTTTGGTGCCGCGAGGCGATTTAGTAATACTTATTATCCCTACGAGCTTTTTGACATTACAATAGGTTGCCGCCACTATGAATCCGAGCTTCATGAAACTCAACGAGTACTATCATTGGTCAAGCCGGTACATGAAATTACCAAAAGAGAACGTAACTTGGATATTTGGATAAAACCACAAATTAAAGACTGGGCGCAAAATTATTTAGAACTGATAGGTGTTAAAGAACAAGACGCCCTATTAGGTATCCATCCCGGTGCAGTATCTCCACTTCGCTTATGGCCTATAGAACGGTTTGCATCTGTGGCTTGTGAACTTGCAGCCAAGCACAATATGAAAATAATGTTTTTTGAATCACCCGGCAATTCAGATATGACTGAAAAATTCACGTCCATACTCTCGGCTCTTGGCTATAAGGCAACTATCGTGAGAGGTACAGATCCGCTTTCGTTAACAGCCCTTATTTCGAGATGTAACCTTTTTCTCTGCAACGACTCTGGACCCATGCATTTAGCAGCAGCAACAAAAACGCCTACGATAGCAATTTTCGGCCCTGGAGAATACATCCGCTGGCAACCGCAACATCCAAACTCAAAAATAGTAAGAAAACCATTCATTTGTTCTCCATGCTCGCAGAATGACTGCATCAATCCTATGTGCGTCCTCCAGGTAGATATCGAGGATGTCATAAAAGCTGCGGGGGAATTACTGCGCATACCGTTGAATTGCCAGCAAGCACTTGATTCAGCATAGTCCTGCGGCATTTAGACTATATGTAAGAAATTTTTCCCATCTCTTTTTTTCTTTGTTATAGTTGAACTTGGTACATCGTAGTCTTCGAGGAGTAATGCTTGAGACTTTGCCAGCCATTATTATTTTACCGCCACAATATTTGTAAGTCAGGTACCGTGTATCCACGGGTAGCAGAGCAGCAGAAATGGGCATTCCTACGGTGAACATACAGCCATGAACCCGCCCTGATAAGAGTGTTCCAGCTAATATAAGCTTTTGGGCAGTCTCTTCAGGGCTATGCATCAACTTTACGTTCAATCCCAATTCTGTGGCTGTTCTCGCTTCATTCTTGTTTATACAAATGACTTCTGCTCCAACTGTGCGAGCGTAATTCGCCTGTAAAGCTATATAGTGCTGAACAAAATCCTCTTTAAGGACACCCCTTGATAAACCAAACTGTGGAGCATAAAAAAATAGAATATTTGTTTGAGGTTCCCTGTGAGTAAGTCCCACATATTCTTTTGCGAATACTGCTGGGCAGCATAATAATTTAGACATTATTCCCAAAGAGTTACAAATCCTTTTTGCATATTTATCCCGCACAGTTATGCTGGAAAAAAGTTTCAGTATACTGTCTAAATCCGGCATAAATAAGAGCGCCTTTCGAGCTGTTTTAACTCTGTAACCAAAGGGGAAACAAGCACCGATGCCTAATGCTATTTTGGGTGCCTTGGAAGCGCGTAAGACAGTAATAAGATCGCGATATTTGGCAGAAAGCGTGCATTGATCCCATATCCAGGGAGTGCCGGAAAGAACAAACAGATCGTGATCAGGAAGTTTCTTATTGTCTAAAGGTTCAAAATAAACGTTATGAAAACAAATCGAGTTACCTAATAATTCCTTTAGCAGGTATTTGATACCCCATTCTATGAAAGTATCGTTCAGATTAGCTTCCAATCTTGGCCTAAAACAGACAATATTCATAGCTTGTATTGTATTTTTCACTCTTAGGATATGCAAGTTTTGCATTTTACCTGAAATTGTCTTTTCTTGACCATTATTTTCATTTGTTTAAAATCAAGTGTATGAAAATAGCGTTTGTTTGTGACTGGCTGACTGGTATGCGGGGAGGTGAAAGATGCCTTGAAGCTGCTTGTGAGCTTTATCCGGATGCCGACATTTTTACATTAGTATATATCCCTGGCAACATTTCAAAAACCATTGAGTCTCATAAAATCTATACTTCCTATATCCAGCAAATACCTGGAAAAACAAGAGATTTCCGGTGGTACGTGCCGATTTTTCCTCATGCAATAAGACAATTTGACTTAAGCAGCTATGACTGCGTTCTGAGTTTCAGCCATTGTGTGGCAAAGGGCGTGAAAGTGCCTAAAAGAATCCCCCACATCTGTTACTGCCATACTCCGATGCGATATGCCTGGTATATGCGTAATGAATATCTCAGTAAATTTAACAGTATAAAAAAACAGATTGCTGAAGTTATACTCGATTACCTTAAAAATTGGGACAGAAGAACTACTTCAGGAGTAACGCACTTTATAGCTAACAGCAAAAATACCCAAAATCGAATAAAACAGGCCTACAATAGAGATTCAGTTGTCATCTACCCTCCGGTTGATTGTGATCGATTCGCTCTTTCCAATGAGAATGACGGTTACTATCTTATTGTTTCCGCTTTGGTGCCTTATAAACGAATAGACATAGCAATTAAAGCATTTGCAACAGGCAATCAAAAACTTGTAATAGTGGGAAATGGACCAGAGTTGAATTATCTTAAGAGTATAGCATCAGCTAATGTCTTTTTCATAGACAATGCCGATGATACCAAAGTCGTCGAATATATGAAGAAATGCAAGGCCTTGATATTTCCCGGCGAGGAAGATTTCGGTATCGTGCCGCTTGAAGCACAAGCCTGTGGAAAGCCAGTAATTGCATTTGGAAAAGGTGGAGCTTTGGAAACTGTGGTGGGAATTAACCAAACTGCATTAAACAGCTCAGACCCGACTGGATTATTTTTTTACGAGCAAACACCACAGGCTTTGAGAGAAGCAATTTTAACTTTTGAGAATATGCCTGATAAATTCACCCCGGAAAACTGCCGTAATAATGCGCTCAGATTTAACCGCTCAGTCTTTATGCGATCGTTACCATCTTACATAGAAAATATTATAGCTACCCGAGGTAAATCATGGCTCTAATAATATCAGCCATCGTGCTCTCGCAGGTGGAGTGCTCAAAACATCTCTATTCCAAGCCCCTCATTATACAATGTATTGATCTCAGTTCCTGACAATTTTCTGTTAAATATCGTTACATTATCAATTACACCATCAAAATGACGAGCGTCAGGTTTATAGTCCATCCCTATGTACAACGAATCTGAACTTGATAAAATCGACACAGGAGCCGAAGCATCAAATCTATTATTTATATAAATCTTTCCAACACCG
>Ga0315537_1004581_pt1 | contig 10030 bp, 10 predicted proteins | sample SalMarSW160270MG_FD_203091 | JGI IMG/M metagenome (GOLD analysis project Ga0315537, IMG submission 203091) | Salt marsh sediment microbial communities from the Plum Island Ecosystem LTER, Massachusetts, United States - Salt Marsh Sediment SW1602-70 ... | reverse complement strand
CTCTGTTGATGGCCAACTGTCGGACCCTTTCCAGAGCCTGTGCCACAGTCATATCGCTGTGCAGGTCTACGAATAGGGGGGTCATCTCACGCCCGGCCGTTTCTTCATCATAGCCCAGCAATTGCAGGGTGACACGGCGCTGGTCAGGCGAGAGTATCTGTAATAGTCTGCGGGCTACCTTGGCGGGCACCTCGTCGAGCAACTCCGCGCGGTCATCGGGCGGCATTGCTTCGAGGAAATTCCTCGCCGCCTCGTCACTGAATGCCTCAAGCAGCTGGTTCTGAAACGCTCCATTCATATCATCGAAAACAGAAATGGCAAGACTCTTCGGAAGGAGGCGAAACGCTATCACTGCTTCATCTGCCGGTATACTGGCCAGGAGGTCGGCAATATGTGCGGGTTCCGAGTCCGCTAGCTTCTCTCGCAATGCCCTGTATTGCTTGCTTTCCAGCAACTCCTTGAATGTGTCTTCATTCAAAATTTCCAATGCAGCCTCCAAGGAGAATCTTGAGCCATATCATGACAAACAAAAGCCCCACGTCCGGTGGGACGTGGGGCACACACGACTCAATTACAGACCTACACTAAAGCAAGCCCCACCACCATCGAACGAAAATGGCAATCTGTCGCCGTTTATGGTCTGGGTCTGGGGATGATTTCATTTCCGTACCTTATATCTCGTTCCAGAAGTGATTATAGCCCTCTAATATAATCATGTCAATCTAAAAACGCTGGGGTGGCAATAACATATGGTTATTGCTCAGCGAGGATTGTATCGGCTCCAGGCTATGATTCGTACAATTTGTTAAGGAAAGGTTATGTGAAAAGAGTCCTATAATATTAATTTCTTAACATTTCTGTTATAACATTAAAGAAGCATGAAGCATCGCCAGGAGACTAGGGATGGCAAGCAAAAAGGTTTTGGTAGTTGATGACGATGTAAAGACTGTGGAATTGGTCAAGCTCTACTTAGACCGCGACGGCTACCAGGTGCTAACTGCTTATGATGGTATTGAAGCTCTGCGCCTGGCTCGAGAAAGCTGCCCCGACCTCATTGTTCTTGACCTTATGCTGCCTGACATAGATGGACTTGAGGTCTGTCGTATCCTTAGACATGAATCCGATGTACCAGTCATTATGCTTACCGCCAGGTCTACTGACCAGGATAAGCTAACAGGCCTGGGTTTAGGGGCCGACGACTATGTGACCAAGCCTTTTAGCCCTAAGGTGCTAGTGGCTCGGGTACAGGCAGTGCTAAGACGTCTTCCCGGAGAGCGTGGACCTGAAGAGATTAAGCGTGATGAACTTAGTATGAATTTTGCCAAACACGAGGCGTGGTTTGCCGGCGGACCACTGAATTTGACCAGTGTTGAATTTAAGCTACTGGGGGTCCTCGCCAAGGAGCCGGGTAGAGTCTTCAGTCGGGCAAGCCTTATTGAAGAGGCCTTGGGCTACGATTTTGAGGGGTTTGACCGCACCGTTGATGTTCACATTCTCAACCTGCGCCGAAAGCTGGAGAGAGACCCCAGCCACCCCAGATACATAAAGACGGTATATGGAGTCGGCTATAAGTTTGTCGGAGGGGAACGGTGATACATAGGTTGTGGTTTCGTCTCTCGCTGACTTTCGCAGTGATAATATTGGTGACCGTCGGCACCATATATCTCTTCGTCAGTGAGCGTATTGCTGTCGAAATAGAATATTATAGGACCATAAGTACACAATACCGTTCCAATCAAATACGGTACAGACTATATCTCTTCTATTTAGATAAGGGAAGCTGGGAGGGCGTCCAGTCCGTAGTTGAAGATACAGCGCATGTCTCTGGAGCACATATTATATTGGTCGGTACCAACGGGACAGTCATAGCTGATTCACAGGGAGAACTTCTGGTAGGGACGAACTATACTGACTCGTCAGAGAGCCCTCTTGAGTTGTACTGGCTCGAAGAGTTTTTGGGGAAAGTTTACATCAGCGCCGACCCGGCGGCAGAATTATATGTTGCTCCATTTCGAAGACTGTCCGAGTCAATAAATCGCTCTCTTCTCATGGGAGGCTCGCTGGCAATTGCCATCGCTTTAATATTGATTTTTTTCCTGTCGCGAAGGATAACGTCACCCATCGGTGTCCTTGCCAAAGCTGCCAGACGATTGGGGCGGGGAGACTTGTCTCAGAGGGTTCAATTAAAGGGAGAAGGCGAAGTTAAGGTGCTGGCTCAAGCCTTTAACTCTATGGCCACTGACCTGGAGCATGACGAGCAATTACGAAGAAATCTGGTTGCTGATGTCGCTCACGAATTGAGAACCCCTCTTTCCAATATTCAAGGCTATCTGGAGGCGATTCGTGATGGGGTGATGAAGCCAGATACCACTACTATCCGCTCCCTCAATGAAGAAGTAGCCCTGCTGTCACGACTGGTTAATGAACTCCAGGAGCTAAGTCTCGCCGAAGCCGGTGAACTGAAGCTGGTTTATCAGGCGGAAGACATCGCCAACGTAGTTAAGCAAGCAGTAATTTCCTGGCAGCCCCAGGTAGCGGCAAAGGAGATATCGCTGTCACTTGACCTGCCTGATAACCTGCCACTGGTTAACATTGACTGGCAACGGGTCAACCAGGTGCTGCATAACCTTCTGGAAAATGCGGTGGCTCATACTCATAAAGGAGGCACTATCAAAGTGGCTGCTATGGCACAAGGTAATTGGGTAGAGGTTAATGTGTCGGATACCGGCGAAGGTATTCCTGCTAAGGATTTGCCTAATATCTTCGAACGCTTTTATAGAGTGGACAAATCCCGTGCCAGAGTCACCGGAGGCAGTGGTCTGGGCCTCACTATTGCCAAGCGGCTGGTGGAAGCCCATGGCGGAAAAATCACAGTCCAGAGTGAGTTGGGAAAGGGAAGCCGTTTTTCATTCACTCTCCCTATCGCAGAATAATATTCACCATGTTGCATGCTTGGTGTTTGACTATTGAATATAGCGCCAAGCCTTTCCTTTTGTTTGGCGTTCTAGTATTATACAAGACACGTGCCTGGAAGAGATTCTGTATATGAATAAGAAGCTATTGATTTCTTTATTAGCTTTGGGCGTGACAATGCTAGTGGTAGGCCTGGTGATAGTGTTTGTGGGCTTGCCTTAGCTTAACAGCTCTTACAACTTAAATTCGGGTCGAATACCAAACAGCTTACCACTGCACGAACATGGGCATGTTTGCCCTTCCATGCGTATATTTATAAAATGGATGGATAGATGGGTAGGCATGATAGTATTCATAGGGGTATTGCAATTTGTACGTAGAATTACTAGGTTTTTGTGATTTTTTCAACTTTTTCACACTTTTACTTTAGTTTTGTGCCACTTCTCAAATCGGTCTATAATCCCATCTGGAATACTCTTGGTACAAATTACAGGCAGACCAGTAACTTCCTTGATTTTCTCCACTAGTTCAACTTGACCCAATTCGTATATTTGCGTTTCAAATAACAGGGCAAAACCGCCGTTCTCGTATATTAATTTGATGTAAGGCTTTGGCGCATATCTCATTATGAACAACGGCTTTATATTAAAGAAGGCACACATCTCTATTTTGATACCTAACTCTTCTTTGTCAATGTACCCTAGCGTATTTTTTATTTCGCATCCATATTCAATCCTGTCTCTTTTAAAGACGAAATCTAAATCGTGATCAGTTTTTGTCCAGCGTCTCCCTTTATATTCCTTTATTTTTGGCCCTGCTGGCATGAAACCGCGTAACGCTAGAGCCTTGCAAAACAAATCTTCTGCTCGGTGACCGCAACCTCGCGTGATATTATCTTGGGAATAACTGCGAATTACTTTTTCCAATTCGTTTATTGCTCTTTTGGGATACCTATTTGAACGATGAACAAAATAACGAGTTGAAGTGCCGCTTAATTGTTCGATCCTATAATCCTTCAAATAACCAATTTTCAGTAATCCAATCAAAGCATTATTAGTTACCCAGTGAAAGTATTTTTTCTTGAATTTTACTTGCAACTGTCTTAAATAAAAGACGCTATCCTCGTTTTCTTCATATAAATTCCTTATTTCTGCCTGGGCTGCTTCAAAATAGGAATCCGGAAGGTATTGTTCATACTCCTCGGATTCTTCATAAAAATCATAGTCATTTATTACTAACGTCGCTCGCTTATGTTAACCTCAAGGGCAAATTTCTACAGCATCTGTAACAAATTTAGAGGCCCTCGCCATGAAGGTATATGACACACGTAGTAATGTGAATATTCAAGGCATCATCCCGGTGGATATAGTCATAGCTGCACGAACATAGGAATGTTTGCCATTTCACGCGTACATTTGTAAATAAACTTTATCTTTTAAAGAAATGTAGTTGCGAATCTAAGGAGCCAATAATATAGAAATTGTGTTCAAGGAATGCTGCTACTCGGGAGACAAAGTTTAATTCCTCATAAATGACATTTCCAAGTGAATATTCAGAGGTATTAGTCTTGATAGTTTTGTCGCCAAATATACGCAAAGCCTCGTTTTTGTCAATAACAAAACCGTGGTCCTTGTATGAATAGACTAATATGCTAGCAATATTATCTGGTTGTTGTTTGAGATTTGAGGCATGTGCCTTGAGTAACCGTTCTGCGTATTGAACGGCAGATTCTGCAACTCTTTCGTAATATCCAAGCTGGACTGGGTCGAGTGATAAATTGAGATATTTCGCGAACATATCGGAAGCACGAGGATTCTCTTTGACGAGTTCGCAAATATGGGTGACTGAAGCCTTCAATCCAAGAGTGGGCATTCCTTCTATCTGTGGGTCAATTGGTCCGAGTTCACTGAGACTGCCCATGTGAATCTCATCCGCGGCACAGCATAACAAGGTCGCGGATGATTTAGCTCGCCTTGGAACTGCGACGATGAATTTGTCTTTTGTGTATTCTCTGCATAATTGGCCAATAAGGTATGCTGAACCAATGTCACCACCACCGGAATAAAGAACCAAAAGAATAGGCTTACTCTCTTTGAAGGACGTAGCTGCAGAATAGATGTAGTCAGCATCGGTTTTCAGCATCGTTCCTTCATCATATAGAATCAACAAGTTATAGGTGTTAGAGATGTCATGTTGGGATATCTTTTGATTCATGTATTTGCGAATTAATTGGTCACGGTGATTTTCTTTATCCGAACCAGCATCGGGTTGTAGTGAATCGAAAATAGCCTCTATTAGTGTATCCCTGTTGATCTTATCGGTGGGTTTAGTATGTTTATTACTAGTGGGAGATTTGCGATGGTTTTGGCGTCTGTTATTGGTTTTGTCAGTAGCGAGGTGTGAAGGCGTAATTGATTGTTTTTTGGGCGTTATTTTTTTTGGCATATCAATCTCCTAAATAGAAATCAACAAAAGGTTAATCCAAGAATATTACATTGTAGCATAAGCTAAGGACAATAGCTTGCGTCGGATGCTAGAATAGCTTAAGGCATGGAGAAAACGGCGAATTAACAGAAGCTCTAAAAGTTGTGAAGAATGTAGTGGGAAACAATTCATGGTTTAGAGACACTCCCCATTATTGGGCAGAAGCGTTGTTGCCTTTAGCTTATGCACTGGCGTGTGTTGAGGTTGTTTCTGAAAGCTCGGAAAAGGCTGGGGTACTCTATAATTCACTCGCAGCTAGAATTTATTACCACTGCACGAACATGGGGTGTCCATTAGATTTGGATATAGCTTCAATATCGTTTTGTGTAGTGCTGGCAAAGCCACTCTAACTAATTGCCGCCAGGCGTTTCTCGTTCTGGACAGTAATGATGGGGTTCGGATTAGGTTTTGGGATAGGCAGCTTGCTCTCCTTGAGAAGAGCAACATGCTCTTCCATCCCCCATTTTGCCTTGTAAAGGCAGTCCTCTACAGAATGCCCCACGCCGGTGAAGCCTTCCAGGTCTGGAGAGTAAAAGGCAAAGAACGTGGGGTCTTCAGTCGCTTCTATCACCAAGGAATATTTCAAGCCTATCATTCTGTCTGTATGCCCTTGCTAACGGAACTTCTCTTCGGGAATGCCGCTTCCTTCAATAATGCTCCTCAGCGTGCCCAATGGCAGTTGCTTTCCTTTGTGATAGGGGATAACTACCTGTTTGCCGGTATCATTATTCCGCCACTTCTGGTGGCTGCCCCGTTGTGAGATCAGGGTGAATCCGTGCTGTTGGAGTATCTTGATAACCTCACTGGCTTTCAGTCTCGGCAGCTTCCGAGCCATTAGACCGGCACTTCCACCTCAAAGACCTTTTCGTCAGGGTTTAGTTTGACTGGTGCTGGTTCAAGATAGAGAGCGATAGCCTCCCTCGCATTCTTCAATGCCTCTTCCTCGGTATCACCAGCACTGCAACATCCTGGAAGTTCCGGACAATAGGCGGCATAGCTTTTTGTCTCGGAATCATATTCTAAAACAATACGGAACTTCATTTCGCCTCCTCCTTACTAAATTAAAGCACCTACCACTGGACGAACATCGGCATGACTACGTGAACGTAATTGTCCACGCCTATGGGGCGGATGGTTCCCGGGCTGGAGGGGGTGGTAAGTTCCAGAGCGACCTGGGCTTGGGGAAGGACAGATAGAACATCGGAAAGATATTTTACATTGAAGGCGATTTTCGCCTCCTCTCCGTCAGTGAGTGCATCGATTTCACCAACATTGTCTCCAACCTCCTCAGCCTGAGCAGAAACGGTTACCTTTCCCGGACTAAGTTCACTACCCGGGGTAATGACCAGGCGGACTATACCACTGGCATCGCGAGCAAATATGGAGGACATTTTAGTAACACGCAGAAATTCATTGATGTCCAGTACAGCTCGGGTGGTATAGCTTTGGGGAATCACCTGGGAATAATTGGGGAAGGAACCTTGAATAAGCTGAGAAATCAACTCAGCATCCTTGAGGCGGAAGAGAATCTGGCTCCTTTTTTCATTTACGGTGATTTCTACGGGTTCCTCCTGCTCACTAAGAAGGCGGTTCAGTTCATTGAAGGTTCTAGCCGGGACGATAACCGTAGTCTTCACGCTGACTGATGAGCCGAGGGTTGTCTTGTGGACGGCTAGCCTGAAGCCATCGGCAGCTACCAGGTTGAGCTGCTCGCCGTCGAACTCAGTGTTAATTCCGGTTAATACCGGCCGGGATTCTTCAGTGGCAGCAGCAAAGGCGACCTGTGCAATTCCCTCCCTGAGGCTAGCTGCCTCAATGGTGGTAGTTACGCCATCATTTATCTGTGGGATGGGAGGGAAATCTGCAGCATCGATGCCGTGAATATGAGCTTGGAAATGACCGCTCTTAAGCTCCAGAATGCGACTGTTGGCAGGAAGATTGATTTCAATTAAGTCGTTGGGCAAGGAATTAACAAAGTCGATGAGCAAGCGAGCAGGTACAGTTATCTCTCCCTCTTTTTTCACTTCAGCACCAATCCAGCATGTGGTAGCCATTTCCAGATTGGTAGCTGCCAGTTTGAGACGTGATTTCTCAGCAGATAAAAGGATATTTTGGGTGATAGGTAAAGTGGACCTAGCGGCTACAGCTCTCCCTACGATGCTTAGCCCCTTATTTAGATTTTCTTGATGACAAGATAATTTCATGGAATACCTCCCCCTCTGTGTATGATGACAGTATACTATCAACAACTGTAATAATCAATGATTCAATTCGACTTGACATAATACTAGGTTCACTAAGGCACATTACTACTGACTATTATAGTCAAGCTGTCTTATTTCCTTGACTGCAGGCTAGCCTCTTCAACCTGATAAACCTTCCGGTGAGAGACCATCAGGCCGTAATTACCGCCCCTAGAGTGCAGTTAATTCCTTTAACCTGTCTTTGATTGTTCAACGAGGACTTACTGTCTTTTTTTATTATCTACCCCAGTATACAATATAGTATAAAATAAGCTGTAACAAAACCCATTATAGAATGAGCGAGGGTCTGCAAGTTGGGAGAAAATGCTGACGATTTGATTCTGGGCATTGACCTGGGGGGCACCAAAATACTGACGGCCGTGACCGACTCTCAGGGGAACATGCTATCGCGCGAACATAGTATAACGCCAGCCTCAAAGGGTCGTGAGACAGTTATTCAGTCCATTCTGGACTCGGCACATAGTGCCCTGAAGCAGGCAGGTATCGCTATCTCAGAGATTTTTGCCATAGGGATTGGAGCTCCCGGCATCTCCAATCCCGAGACAGGCATTCTGTTTACTTCCCCGAATCTACCAGGATGGCAAGATGTTCCCCTGAGGGATATAATCCAAAGCAGGCTAGGTAAAAAAGCCTTCCTCATCAATGATGCTAACGCTGCGGCCCTGGGCGAATTTTATTTCGGCGCCGCCCGGGGTGCTCGTAACTTCATTTATATCACTCTCAGTACCGGCATCGGCGGAGGCATTGTCATTGATGGTAAGATTTACAGTGGAGCTATTGGTGCCGCCGGTGAGGTAGGACACATGACCATTGATGACAACGGCCCCATCTGCAACTGTGGAAACAGAGGTTGTTGGGAAACGCTGGCCTCGGGGACAGCTCTGGCCAGGGAAGCAAGACAACAGATTAAGGAGGGTGTCAGGACATCCATCCTGGAATATGCCGAAGGCGATATAGAAAAGGTGACAGCACAGGTCATTCATAGCGCTGCCGAGCAGGGTGATAGCCTGGCTAAAGAGCTTATTGCTCGGACTGGCTACTATGTAGGTGTGGGGCTGGCCAATTTAATAAACATATTCAACCCTGAGTTGATAGTTATCGGTGGTGGTTTATCTAACATCGGTGATATGCTGCTCAAGCCAGCCTTCAAGACGGCTGGAGAGAGAGCATATAAAGAGGCTTTCCAGGCTGTGCGCTTTGCCTCTGCTGAACTGGGTCGAAATTCTGGAGTGCTCGGTGCTGCCGCTTTTGGCTTCCGAGAGATGAGGAAGTCCCTTCGCAAGTAAAAAAGACATGAACATAGTTTTGCATAGGAGGTGATGTGATGAACATATCTATCGGCAAGTTAAGAGGACTCCAGCAATTGGCTGATTCCAAGGGCATAATGACAATGTGTGCCATTGACCACAGGGGAGCGCTTAAGCGGGCCCTGAACGAGAAAAACCCTGATGCTGTGAGTTATCAGGATATAGTTGATTTTAAGCTCGACCTCTGTCAAGCAGTAGCGCCTTTTGCCAGTGCCATATTGCTTGACCCGGAATACGGAGCTGGTCAAGCTATAGCGGCGGGTCTCTTGCCCGGACCTAAAGGGCTTCTTGTCAGCGTGGAAAAGACCGGCTATATCGGAGACAGTACGGCTAGAATTACTGAGCCTCTGCCCGACTGGAGCGTAAAAAAAGTAAAAAAAATAGGAGCTTCAGCGGTCAAGCTTTTAATCTACTTCAGGCCCGACCTGAAGGATGTCGCCTCAAAACAGCTCGATTTGGTGGCAAGGCTGGCCGACCAATGTCTTGAAGAAGATATAGCCTTTCTGGTTGAGCCGGTAAGCTATCCTATTGAGGAAGGCGGGGCATCCTCTAAGAAGTTTGCTGAGATAAAGCCTGGTCTGGTAATCGAAACTGCCCGGCAGATTACTGCCTTGCCCATTGATGTATTGAAAGCAGAGTTCCCGGCCGATATTAAATTTGAACAGGATGAGGGGAAGCTGCTGGGGTTTTGCCAGGAGTTAACCCAGGCATCCCAGCTACCCTGGGTGCTGCTCAGTGCCGGTGTTGACTTCGAGTCGTTCAGGAAGCAGGTGAAGATAGCCTGTAAGGCGGGAGCCTCCGGTTTTCTGGCCGGGCGTGCCCTCTGGCAGGAGGGCGCCCAGATTCGTTCTCGGGATGAGAGGATGAATTTTTTCCAGAAGACGGCTGCTCCAAGGCTGGAGGAACTAGCTGAAATAGCTGATAGTTATGGCAAGCCCTGGTATTCCAGGCTGGGGGCTGAAAACGGCAAATTCGCCCCGGTGACTGAGGGCTGGTATCGAAATTATTGAAAGGAGACTCCAGATGTTTCTGCCGGCAGTATTCGGTATTGAGCGACTTTTG
>Ga0315537_1004579_pt1 | contig 10030 bp, 5 predicted proteins | sample SalMarSW160270MG_FD_203091 | JGI IMG/M metagenome (GOLD analysis project Ga0315537, IMG submission 203091) | Salt marsh sediment microbial communities from the Plum Island Ecosystem LTER, Massachusetts, United States - Salt Marsh Sediment SW1602-70 ... | reverse complement strand
GCCGGCCGATCGCAGGCGACGCGAAGGCCCTTCCCCTCCCCGTCCGAAAGCTCGAACCAGCGGGCGTCGAAATGCCCGCCGTTCTCCTGTGGCCGAACGTACGGCACGTACTGTCTCGCCACCGTGGATCGCCAGCGAGCGATCCAGCCGCCCTGCCTGCGATCGGGGTAGGTTTCGACGGGCCCCCGGCCGAGCCACTCCAGGTTCTCCAGGGCAGGGTCGGCCTCCATGACGATCCCAACGCGGGCCAGGTCGGACAGCTCGGCGGGTATCCGAACGGTCTCGTGGGCGAGGAAGCCGCCGCCGGTGAGGGCCCGCACTCGCCGCTCATGGTCGACGACGATCCCGGCGGCAGTTCGCTCCTGGGCCGTCACTACCACGTCGTCTCCATCCTGCGCTACGCCGACGACCCTCCGCTCGAGCCGATCGACGCCCCACTGGCGCCACTGTGACGCCAGGCCGACGATCCGGTCGTTGTCGGTGGGGGCGCGCCACAGGCACAGCCGCGGAGCGGCCGCCAGCAGTGGATGGACGAGCAGCCCTTCGCGGTCCAGCGCAACCGTGGCCCCACCGGTGGGCTGTGCGTACGGCCGCGACAACTCCGGCTCTCCCGCATCGATCGGCAGCTGCGCCCAGCAGACCTCGAAACCCTTCGGGGCCCAGGCCTGGGCCTCGGCCGTGCGGAACGCGATCCGCAGCGATAGCTCGCGGGCGTCCGAGGCGGGCACCTCCCAGCCGGGCAGCCGCGCCTGCGTCCGTCCCCCAGGCCCAACGTCCGGCAACTGCAGCTCGCCGCGGCGGACGACCTCGCCGTCGGCCAGCAGCTCCCAGGCAGCGCGCAACCAGCCCAGGCCGGCGAAGGACTGTCCGTTGCGCAGCTCGACCTCGCCTCGGCAGGCGGCCGCGGGGTCGGCCGTGACGCGCACCGGCGCGGCCAGCTGGCGATGTTCAAACAGGGCCGGCTTGGGCGTTCTGTCGGGCCAGAGCAGGCCGTCCAGGCAGAAGTTGCCGTCATTCGGGCGGTCGCCGAAATCGCCGCCGTAGGCCCAGCGGGTCGTTCCATCGGCCAGCGTCTGGACGAGCCCGTGGTCGAACCACTCCCAGATGAAGCCGCCCTGCAGACCCGGCGTGGACTCGATCGCCTCCCAGTACTCGGCCAGCGTCCCGTTGCTGTTGCCCATGGCATGCGAGTACTCGCACATGATCAACGGGTGGCGCTGCTTCCCTGAAGCAGCATGGGCCGCAAGCGAGGCGATCGGCGGGTACATCGGGCAGGTCAGGTCGCTGACCCGCTGCTCGCCGGCCCAGTCCCAGCGAATCGCTCCCTCATAGTGGAGCGGCCGAGATGGGTCGTAGCGGCGCAACCAACCGGCGGCCGCGTCGTGGTTGACGCCGTGACCTGACTCGTTGCCCAGCGACCAGACGATGACGCAGGCGTGATTCTTGTCGCGGCGGGCCATCCGCGAGACGCGGTCCACCCAGGCGGCCAGGTAGCGCGGGTCGTCACACAGCCGGTCGATGAAGGCGTGCGATTCGATGTCCGCCTCGTCGAAGACGTAGAGGCCAAGCTCGTCGCACAGGTCCAGGAAGCGGGGGTCGTTGGGGTAGTGCGATGTCCGAACGGCATTGAAGCCGAACTGCTTCATGGCCACGACGTCGGCCCGCATCGACTCGGGCGAGATCACCCGCCCGGTGGCCGGGTCGAAGTCGTGACGGTTGACGCCGCGGATCAGGACCCGAGCGCCGTTGACCAGCAGGTCCAGGCCGCGTATCTCCAGTCGCCGGAAGCCCACCTGCAACTCGACCCGCTCGACGGCTTCGCCGGCGGGCGACCGCAACACGACCGTCAGCGGATACAGGCTCGGCTGCTCGGACGACCAGGGCGCGACCTCCGGTATCTCGGTCCTCAGGCTCACCCGGCCGTCCAGGGGCGGCCGAAGGAGACCGGCCATGGCCTCCCAGAGAGTCTTCTCCTCCGCGGTCAGATCCGCCTTGGAGACCACCTTCGCCACCAGCTCGAAGAGATGACGGCTCAGCGGCTCCGAGTCGGCCCGGTTGACACGCGGTCCGGCCCCGAGACCGGCGAAGGGCACCGGCCCCTCGAGTGTCACCTCTTCACCCAGACGCGCCTCGACGGTCCAGCCCGCCTCGGGCGGAAGGCCGTCGAAGACCACCTCGGCCTTCAGGGCCAGCGTTCCGGTGCGCAGATCGTCGGCCAGGCCCGCGTCCGCGCGCACGTCGGCGAAGTGGACCCGCGCCGTGGCGTAGAGGAAGACCGAGCGCGTGATGCCGCCGTGCCACCACTGGTCCTGATCCTCGATGAAGCTGGCGTCGGACCACTTCACGACACGCAGGCGCACCGTGTTGGTGCCGGGCTTCAGGCAGGCCGTCACGTCGAACTCCGAGGCCAGGTGCGAGTCCTTGCCGATCCCGACCTCTCGGCCGTTGACCTCCGCAATGAGCACGCTCTCCGCCGCCCCGACGTGGAGCACGGCGCGGCGACCGGAGAGCCAGGCGGCGGCCACCTCGAAGTCGCGCTCGTACACGCCGGTCGGGTTGTCCGCCGGCGGCTCCGGCGGGTCGCCGGCGAAAGGCATCTGAACGTTGGTGTAGTGCGGGCGATCGTCGAAGCCCTGCATCGTCCAGCAGCCGGGTACGTCGGCGTCCGCCCATTCGGCCGCCGGCTCGGCCTCGGGCGCCGGCAACAGCTGGAAGCGCCATCGGCCGTCCAGCTCGATCCTGTCGAGATGCGGCACGCTGTGCATCGGCAGGCGCTGCGAGGCGGTCAGCTCGGGCTCGGCCCAGGGGCGGAAGGACATCGATCGGCGCTCGCGCTACACGGCTTCGAGGTCGAAGAGGCGGGCAGTGAAGTCGCCCAGCCGGCGCGCCTCGGTCGGGTCCTCGGGGCTCACGAGCAGGCCGATCCGCATCAATTCGTCCCCGCCGCGAAGGCCGGCATTGGCCGCTGCGACCGCATCCTCACCGGCAGGCCAGGTCGACACGCGGTACGAGGCGGCCGCGTCGAGGCCGCGCAGCCGAAGGCGCGACGGACCGAGATTGGGACGGTTCAGAGCCCGATAGTGTCCGGCCACCGCTCGACGCCTGTCCGGTGAGACCGCCATCCAGGCGGTCTCGTTGCCGTCGCCCTCGAAGGGGCTGCGGAGGCGCACGAAGCGGCCGCGCTGGAACAGCTCGCGGCGTTCTTTGTAGTAGGCGACCTGCTCGGCGACTTGAGCTCGCTCGTCCGGCGTCAATGCCGTCGGGTCCAGCTCATAGCCGAGAACTCCGAAGAAGGCGGTCGCCGCCCGTGTCGAAAGCGGCGTGATCCGGCCGACCTGGTGATTCGGCACGGCCGAAACGTGGGCCGCCATGGAGCTGACCGGATAGGCCAGCGAGGTGCCCCACTGGATCTTCAGCCGCTCGACGGCATCGGTCTGGTCGCTCGTCCAGGTCTGAGGCGCGAACGCGAGCATGCCCGGGTCGAACCGGCCGCCGCCACCGGCGCAGGACTCGAACAGAACCTGCGGGAAGGCTCGGGTCAGGCGGTCGTACAGCTCGTACAGGCCGAGCATGTACCGGTGGAAGAACTCGCCCTGGCGGTCAGGCGGGAGGGTCCCGCCGTACGGCTCGGTGATGGTGCGGTTCATGTCCCACTTGACGTACGAGATGGGCGCGCGCCCCAGCAGATCGGACAACGTGCCGAAGAGGTACTGGACAACGTCGCTGCGGGACATGTCGAGCACCAGCTGGTTGCGACCCTGGGTACGGGGCCGCGCCGGCACCCCCACGGCCCAGTCGGCGTGCTCGGCGAAGAGGCGGCTCCGCTGACTGACCATCTCCGGCTCGATCCAGATGCCGAAGCGGAGCCCCAGGGCTTCGATCTGGCGGGCCAACCCTTCGATCCCACCCGGAAGCTTGGCCAAATTCGCGGTCCAGTCGCCCAGAGAGGAGTTGTCGCTGTCTCGCTGGCCAAACCAGCCGTCGTCGAGCACGAACAGCTCGATCCCCAGCTCGGCCGCTGAGGACGCGATCGCCAGCAGCTTCTGCTCGTCGAAGTCGTAGTAGGTCGCCTCCCAGTTGTTGATCACGACCGGCCGCGGGGCATCGCGCCATACCCCGCGCGCGAGCCGATCGCGGTAGAGGGCGTGGAAGGCGTCCGCGAGCGAGCCGAGACCCTCGCCCGAGTAGACCAGGATGGCTTCGGGAGTGCAGAACTCCAGGCCGGGATCCAGCGTCCAGGCGAACCCGTCGGGGTTGATGCCCAGGCGCGCCCGGCTCGTCCCGTAGGCGTCGACTTCCGCTTCCGCCAGGAAGTTCCCCGAGTACACCAGGCTCAGGCCGTAAGCCTCGCCGTGCTCCTCTGTCGTGGTTTCGCGGCGCAGGATCAGCAGCGGATTGTGCTGGTGGCCGGAGGCGCCGTGGCGGCTGCCCACAGACTGGCAGCCGGGCTCGAGCTGCCGCTCCACGATCTGCCGCTCCCGGGCCCAGGCGCCGCTCAGCGAGACGAGCCGCCAATCGGCGTCGGGCAGGTCCAGGGAGGCGCTCATGGCGCACAACACGGCTTGTGGTACCCGGTGGACGCTCCTGATGCGAGCGCTCCGAGACACCACCGGACGATCGGCGAAGATCGTGTAGTAGAGCCGAACCTCGAGATTCGCCGGAGTGTCGGTGAGCAGGATCTCGACCGTCTCGGCTTCCTCATGGGCCTGGACGTAGGTGCTGGGCAGGCCGGGGATGGCCGGCTTGCCCTGGAACGTGCGGTGGCTCGCGTAGCGCAGGTCCAGGACGGTGGCCCCATCGGGCTGACGGACCACCAGGGCCGGAACGCGCTGGTCGCCGATGCCGGCGGTCGGATACTCGAGCGGGATCGGCTCGCCGAGCCGGTTGTCGAAGCCCAGAAACTCCCTCGAGGAGACGTGGGCGTACGAACCCTTGGCGGACAGCGCGCCACCGAAGTAGAGGTGTCCCAGCGTGCCGTTCTCCAGCACCCGCATCAGGTAGCTCACCTGCGCGTTGCGCAGATGGAACGTCCTCGATTGGGCGTCGAAGGCTATGGGCATGATCACTCTCCGCGTGTCGCTGCGGCCGCAGGTCCGGCGGCGTCAAGTATGGACCGGGCTCGGCGGAGACACGCCCCGACGCGGGGTCAGCCCTTGACCGACCCCAGCGTCAAGCCGCTGACGAAGTAGCGCTGGAGCAGGAAGAACACGATGAGTGTCGGGATGACCGCCAGAAAGGCGCCAGCGGCAAGGAGGCTGTAGTCGGAGTAGTACATGCCGTTGAGGTTCTGCAGGAAGGACGTTATCGGCCGCCGGTCGCCGTCCTTCATCAGGAACAGCGCCCAGAAGAAGTCGTTGTAGATGAAGGTGAATTCCAGCGTGGCCATTGCGGCAAGAGCCGGGCGGCAGAGCGGCATGATGACCCCGGCCCAGATCCTGAACACGCCGGCGCCATCGACCTGCGCCGCCTCGACCAGCTCCTTGGGCAGAGTCTTCATGTAGTTGCTCAGGACGAAGATGCAGAACCCCATCTGGAAGATGACGTTGATGAGGATGATGCCGAACAGCTGGTTGAAGAGGAGCCCGGTGTCGCTCAGCGGAGCCGGGACGAAGAAGCCACTCCAGAGGAACATCTTTGACAAGGGGATGATGAAGACCTGCTGGGGGAGCAGGTTGCCTGCGACGAAGATCATCAGCAACGGGATGTTGAAGCGCCACTTGAAGCGAGTAAGGGCGAAGGCCACCATCGACGAGACCAGCAGGGCGACGATCACGGACGGTATCGTGATGACCAGGGTGTTCAGGTAGGCCCGGGGTATCTCCGCTCCGTTCCACGCGTCGATGTAGTTGTCGAGCGTCAGGCCTGATGGCAGCGAGAAGTAGCCGTGCAGGGTCGTGTCCTGGTTGGTCCTCAGAGACGCGTATATGGTCCAGATCAGGGGGAAGATCCAGAGGATCGCCATCAGGATGATGAAGGCGTAGGTCCCGACGTGGCGATGCCGCCGGCGGCGATGCGGCACGGCAGTCTCGGCAGCACGGGCCGCCTTCCTGGGCGTCCGGGTCACTCGAGATCCTCCCTCGCTTGCCAGACCAGGAACGTGACGATCGGAATGATCGAGATCAGAAGGAGAACCACGGCTATCGCCGATCCGAAGCCGACCCGGTTCGCCTCACTCAGCGCGTTGTTCGTGACGAGCGCCGAGAGGAGCTCCAGGCCATTCCGGCCGCGGTTGACGATGTAGACGATGTCGAACGCGCGCAATGCCTCGATGGCCGTGATCACGACGATGATGACGTTGATGGGCCGCATCACGGGAAACACGACCCGGAAGAACGTCTGGCGGGAGGTGGCGCCGTCGATCGCGGCAGCCTCCCGCAGCTGCGGATCGACGCTCTTCAGCCCGGCCAGATACAGGATGCAGATGTAGCCGACGTGGCGCCAGCTGGCAGCGACCAGGCAGGCAAAGAGGTTGATGTTGCCGTCGCCCAGCCAGTCCGTGTGGGACATGTCCGGAAGCGGAAGCGAGATGGGCATCTGCCCCAGCGCGTCCAGGAAGCTGTTGATGAACCCGTTGCCGACGTCCGGCGCGTACAGCAGCTGCCAGATCAAGCCGATGACGGCCAGCGAGAGGACGACGGGCAGGTAGAAGATCGTCTGGTAGACGCGGCTGCCGCGGAGGTTCCCGTCCAGGATCACGGCCACCAGTATCCCGAGCGGCGTCGCGATGCAGGCCAGCCAGGCGAGCCAGATAGCGTTGTGGATCAGGGCCGGCTCGAAGAACGGGTACGACCAGACCTTCTCGTACTCTTCGAGACCCACGAAGTTGATCGCTCCGTAGCCCTTCCAATCCGTGAACGACAGACCCATCGTCGCGAAGCATGGGAGCCAGATGAAGACCAGATCGAAGGCGAGAGGTATGCCGACCATGAGGGCCAGGACGAGCTTGTCACGGCGCGTCAGGAGGGAGAACCGCCGGCGGCGTGGAGCCCTGCGCAGGGGAAGGGAGAACCGCCGGCGGCTCGGAACGTCGGAATCGACGGCCGCCCCTGCCGTGCTGGCGAGGGCCAGTTGCGCAGGGGCGGCGTCGTTCATCTCACGGTCAGCCATCGAGCACCTTCGTGTTGTGGCGGTGACTGGCCTTCAATCTACTGCCAAACGACTAGTCGAGGGAGTCCCAGAACGTCTGGATCTTGCCGAGGAACGAGTCGAGATCCTGGTCCGGCTTCTGGAGGAAGTCGATAAGGAAGGCCTGCATGCCGTTGGGGCCCGCGAATTCGGGCTTGGTGTCGCGATCGAGGAACTGGGTGAGCTTCTGCGCCTTGGCCAGGACGGCGACCTGGGCTTTCTGGAGATCCGTGTACCCGGACGTGTCCGTGTCGTTGGCGCAGGCGATGTTGGCGGGGTTGGCCTTGGCCGCGAGCCCTTGGGCCTCACCTGTGGACAGGTGCTGCATCAGAGCCTTGGCATTCGCCAGATCGGCGGCAAGAGTCGGTGAGTTCGCCGAGATCATGAAGCCGTCGATCGGCGCGTCGAGAGCCTCTTCGGCATCCCACTCCGTGCCGTGGTGCGGCCACGGGAACATGGCCAGCTGAGCGTAGTCGGCATCGCCGGCAGCCGTGAAGGTCTCAGCGACCTGCGGCTGGAGCATCATGCCGGTCCTCTTGGCGACGAGGTTCTTGGCTGCATCCTGCCAAACGCGACCGGCGGAGCCGGACTCGTAGAAGGGCAGGAGGTCTTTCCAGACAGTGAAGACCTTCTTCACTGCCGGGTCGGTCCACTTGACCTTGCCGGCCATGAGGTCGACGTGGAACTGGTAGCCGTTCTCGCGCAGGTTGATGATGTCGAAGTGGCCCATCGCCGGCCAGCCGTCCTTGTCGCCAAGGCCGATCGGAACGAGGCCATCCGCCTTCATCTTCGCGGCGAGGGTCTTCATCTCGTCGAGGGTCGTCGGGATCGCGTAACCCTTGTCCGCCCAGACGTCCTTGCGGTAGTAGACCGTCCATGCGTAGGTCGCCCACGGGACCATGTACATCTTCCCGTCGTCGGCGGTGCAGGCGGTCTTGTAGGCGTCCGTGTAGTTAGAGCTGATGTTTGCCCACACGTCGTCCATCGGGGTGAAGAGACCCTGGGAGACGAACGCCCGCATGCGGTAGCCGGAGAACCAGGTCAGGGTGTCGTCCGGCGTGCTCTGCAGGTAGTTGGTGATGGTGTCCTGGAAAGTCGAGTGGTCAACGGTGTTGATCTTGACGTTGACGTCCGGGTTGGCCGTCGTGAACAGGTCGATGGCGTCCTGCAGCGCCTTCTTCGGCACTGCGTCCGACAGGTTGGACCCGAGAGATACGTTGCCGGACAGAGCCCCCTGGCTCGGAACCGGGGTGGGCGTGGCCCCCGGGGCCTGGGTGGGCTCCGCAGTGGCGGCGGTGGAGCCGCAAGCCGCGATCACCGTGGGCAGAACGGTCAGGCCCGCCCCGGCGACCAATCCCTTCTTCAGGACCTCTCGTCGGGTGACCTGTCCTCCGGTCAGCAGGCCTGGGCTCTTGTCATTGTCAGCCATAGATCCCAACTCCTCCCTGCGGGCGAGCAAATCGCCCGCGACTCAACAGGAACCAACAGGACTCCGCGATTGTCGGGCCGCGATCACCCAGATGTCAAGGGTTTGGTGTGGATTATGTTGTAATTCGTTTGACTTGCGGATTGAACTGCGGCAGGATGGAATCCCGTATGGCACGGTTTGCCGTCCCATCTGGACGAGTAAGGTAGATGCGACCCAATCCAGCGAATCCGGACAAGAAGGCAGCTGCCCCAGGCGCCGCGCCCAGCACGAGGCCCGCCCTCGCCAGGCAGAGGCAGACCTTCATCCTGGAGCGGGTGCGCGAGCAGGGCGGCGTCCGGGTCGCGGACCTGGTCAGGGCGCTGGGCGTGTCGGATATGACCGTGCGGCGCGACCTGGAGCTGCTGCACGAGCGCGGCCTGCTGGAAAAGGTCCACGGCGGAGCGGCTTCGATAGAGGGCAGCTCAAAGTTCGAGCCCGGCTTCACGATCAAGTCCGGCATGATGGAGAGCGAGAAGAACAGCATCGCCGAGGCCGCTGCGGAGCTGGTGGAGCCCGGCACGGCCATCGCCATCTCGGCCGGCACGACCACTTTCGCCCTGGCCAGGCTGCTGGTGGACATCCCCGGCCTGACTGTGGTCACCAACTCGGTGCCGGTTGCCGACGCGCTCTACCGAGACAGACGCACCGACCAGACGGTCATTCTGAGCGGCGGCGTGCGGACGCCTTCGGACGCGCTGGTCGGCCCGTTCGCGGTCGAGGTCATCCGCAGCCTCCACGTGGACACGGTCTTCATGGGCGTCCACGGCATGGACCCCCGGTCCGGCTTCACGACGCCGAACATACTCGAGGCCGAGACCAATCGGGCTCTCATCGACGCCGGGCGACGCCTCGTTCTGATGGCGGACCACACGAAGTGGGGGATCATCGGCATCAGCTCCATCGGCCGGCTCGATGAAGCCGACATCTTGATCACCGACTCGGGGCTGGATCCGGCTGACGTCGCGCAATTGGCCGGGAGCGTCCAAAGGCTGATCCTGGTGGACGTCGAGACGGGAGAGCGTCGCACGCTCGGAGGCGAGGATGGCCCGTCGGCCGGCAACGGGCACGGCGGGCCGGGATCGACGGGAGACGGGGCGTGACGCACCGGCCGGAGAAAGAAGCCGCTTCGCTTCTGGCGCAGCCACATCGCCGCTACAACCCCCTCTGCGACGAGTGGCTGCTGGTCTCGGCCGAGCGCACGCGACGCCCCTGGCAGGGCCTGGAGGAACGGCCCCAGCCCGGCGACCTGCCGCCCTACGACCCCGAATGCTACCTGTGCCCCGGCAACGCCAGGGTCAACGGCCAGCGCAATCCGGCCTACGAGTCGACCTTCGTGTTCACGAACGACTTCTCGGCTCTGCAGCCCGACACGCCAGAAGGCAGCTTCGAGCATGGTCTGCTGCGAGCCCAGGGCGAGCCCGGAACGTGCCTCGTCCT
>Ga0315537_1004578_pt1 | contig 10032 bp, 10 predicted proteins | sample SalMarSW160270MG_FD_203091 | JGI IMG/M metagenome (GOLD analysis project Ga0315537, IMG submission 203091) | Salt marsh sediment microbial communities from the Plum Island Ecosystem LTER, Massachusetts, United States - Salt Marsh Sediment SW1602-70 ... | reverse complement strand
TTTTTTTGTAGTGTGGGTGAAACCACACAAGTGGCAGGGCCAGTGGACCTACGAACAGAAAAGTAACTATAATATTAGATGTTGAAAAGTACCATTTTTTGGGCCGAGGCCTCGAACCGGCACGGCTGGATCCGTCAAGAAACTCGCCACAGTACCGACACTTGACGGCCTCTGCCTGAATCTGCTCGGCACAAAAGGGACATTTCTTCATGCAAGTCGTCTCTTCTGCAGGATGCTGTTTTTGCACCTGCATCGGCTTTTCCGCGCAACAATATATGTCTGATTTTGCTCCCATATTATTGTTTATCGACCATTCAGCAAGGATTCTTTAGCAACTTACTATTCGTTTGTGATTGGTTTCCGGTGGGACTACTCTTAGCCGAGGGCTTCGAAATCTGCCAAATCCTTTTTTCTGCCAAGTGTCCTTTTATTGGCAATGAAACCATCTTTACCTATGAAAAAAACCGGTATGTCACCGTAATTACATGCCACCTTGCCGGTCTGAGCCTCCTGCCAGGAAACATCAGTAAGCTAAGTCATTATATCAACACACACAGGCAGCACTCTAAGCTGAATTACATTTCCATGCGAGGTGAAATCCTTCTGCGACAGATTCGTTAAGCCGAAACCGAATTCATCAAGGGTTGACAGGAATGGCGGGATTGTGCATACTTATCCGCCATAGGCAGACTTGTCTTACAATAATAAATTCTGGGACACTTGTCTCGGCGGCGGCCGAGCCGGAGCAGGAAGCCCCGCTTAAAGTCTGGATTATGTTCAAATAGGAGTTACGCAATGAAAATTACTATCTTCAACGGTTCACCCCGAGCAGAAAACAGCAACACGCACTTTATGGTAGAGCAGTTTACAAAGGGAGCCGAGCAAGCCGGTGCAGAGGTTGAAAATATATTCCTTGCAAAAAAAGAAATAAAGCCCTGCAGAGGTTGCTTTTCCTGCTGGCTGAAAACGCCGGGCCAGTGCATTATTAAAGACGATATGGCTGAATTAATCGAGAAACTCGCAGACTCGGATATTGTCGTTTTCGCAACCCCGCTTTACGTCGATAATGTCACTGGAATTATGAAAAATTTTATGGATAGAATTATTGCTGCTGGTGACCCACATATTGAAAAAGACGAAAACGGAGAGAGTGTGCATGTAAACAAACTTGGAAAGATCCCAAAGCTGGTCGTCATATCAAACTGCGGCTTTCCAGAGCAAAGCCACTTCCAGGTGCTTGAATTGCTATTCAAAAGGATAGCGAGAAATATTCGAACCGAGGTTATCGGCGAAATATACAGAGGAGGAGGCGCTATATTGAAAGATGCCCCTTTAATCTTAAAACCTCTAACTATGAAATATTCAAAGCTGCTTCAAAAAGCAGGCAGAGAAATCGTAGAAAACAATAGACTCTCAAAAGAAACCAGGCAGGAACTTGAAAAGCCGCTTATCCCCGCTGATACATACATTGCAGCGGCAAATAAATACTTTGACCAGTTACTATCAAGTGCCTAAATGATATCGGCTGTGTGATGACACTGTGGCCAGTCTTATTAACTTAAACAGTAAAAGTGTGAGAAAATAAAATTTCAAGCTATACTTTTTGACCTCGACGGCACATTGCTCAATACCCTTGCCGATTTGGCGAACGCGACTAACGCTGCATTGAAGCAACTCAGCCTTCAAACTCATCCGCTCAATGACTATCGATACTTCGTTGGTGATGGTATATATCGGCTGGCAGAACGAATTTTGCCAAAAGAGCATCTTGATGATAAGACCTTAAGTAAGTGCATAACAGCTATAAAGCAGGAGTATGGAAAACGCTGGGCAGAAAATACAAAACCATATCCCGGCATAACGGAATTGCTATCCGAATTAGAAAAAATCGGCATTCTCAAAGCAGTCCTATCGAACAAATTGGATGATTTCACAAAAGTTATGGTGAAGAAATTATTGCCCGGATTTTCCTTTAATATCGTTCGTGGCGCTCAACGATCAATTCCTAATAAGCCTAATCCTGCTGCAGCGCTTCAGATTGCCGATGAACTTCAGATACCGCCCGAACGGTTTATTTATCTCGGCGATACCAATACTGATATGCAAACAGCTAATTCCGCAGGGATGTTTGCAGCAGGAGCGCTGTGGGGTTTTCGCTCTGCTGAAGAACTATTGGCAAACGGAGCAAAAGTCCTGGTAAAAACGCCCCAAGAGGTCCTGACACTACTCGTGGGCGAACATGGATAAAGGGACATCCACCGCGGCGATATAAGCCATAGCAACGGCTGAGTAACGGTCATGTCAGCTCTGACAGGGAACACTCACAACGGAAATGAATATCAACAAAACCCACTTTTTGTACTGCACAGAATTATACATTTTGTCAGTCCCTTTATTCCTCGATTTAGCAAATTATTATACTTTGGATTATGCCGATTTACTAATTTTTTCGACTTGATATGTTTTCTTAAATACCATCGAGGTTTTTCCTTGCCTTTACAGATAATGCCGACAATAATCTGGTAATTGGTAACTGGTATTGGTAAATATGGCTCAGGAAGAACAGGTATTAGTTGTTGAGCGAAAAATCATCGAACAGGTAGGGACGTTTCACGGGCTTGCTTTTAACGTGGATCGTTACCTCCGCGAGATTTTTGTTCAGGGTGTTCCACGTTTTATGCCCAGAGCGCAAGCGGAAAAAGACCAATCATATAAGCAGCTCATTCCATACGTCATAATGGCTTGTCACGGGAAATACCTTAGCTATGTCAGGGGAAAGCGAGCAGGCGAGACACGGCTTGTTGGCCTTAGGTCTATCGGCATAGGAGGCCATATTAATCCCCGTGATGACATGCCTTTATTCAATACCGACTTCTATGAAACCTACATTACCGCTGTCGAGCGAGAAGTAACGGAGGAAGTATCCGTAGAAGCAAATCATACCGATAGAATTGTTGCTTTGCTCAACGATGATTCTACCGAGGTTGGAAGTGTGCATCTCGGAATTGTTCACTATTGGAATCTGGATGCGCCAAAGGTCACCAAGCGGGAACAGATGATTAGCCAGATGTCTTTTGAGACAGCGGCCGAACTGCAGGAAGTCCGAGATACTATGGAGACATGGTCGCAATTATGCCTCGACGGCCTCGCCGAGATGGAAAAATTGTTTATATAAAGTTTTTCAATAACCGTTGTAGAAGCTCCATTGGCATGCCCATTACATTCGTCAGGCTGCCTTCTATTTTCTCGACAAACTCATCGCCGCTCTCTTGTATAGCATAAGCGCCGGCTTTATCCCGCCAGGACTCGCTTTTTATGTGCTCGGCGATTTGCTCAGCAGTCATCTTCTTCGGATAAACAGTCGTGGTGTCACTTTCTACTATTTCGATGCTGTCACTTAGCCGAACAATTGCAAGGCCGGTAATCACTTTATGCGGCGCACTAAAGAGCTTCCTGGTAATCTGCTCTGCTTCTTTCGCACTGGCGGGCTTACCAATAATTTCGCCGTTAAAATCAACAACAGTATCAGCACCAATGACCAAGCAATCTGGATTCTTTTTGGCAACACTCTTAGCTTTTGCTAAAGCCAGCCGTTTGGCATACTCACAGGCTGTATATTGCTCAGCCGGAAAGGCTGACTCATCAATATCAGGGGTAACAGAAATGAATTTATAACCTGCTTCAGCCAACAACTGTTTCCGCCGGGCGGAGGCTGAAGCCAAAATTATCGGTACCGGATACTGTTTAGACATAAATTAATCTTCCTGCAGAAAATATCAGAATATCTATTAAACTTTGTCCAGGCAAAGGATATTTTTCGTGGAGTGGTTTGTTACTGCTGAATTAGTAGATTAAGTGGGGCGTGAATTTGAAGTGTTAAGATAGCGACGCCGTCTTCACGGGAATACCAAGCCACATCGTCTGGCTTACCCCACAATTAGCAAACTGATAAAAGATGTTGACTCTCACATATTTCCGTTGTAAATCGATTAGACTACTCTTGTACCAGCAAAATAATTGCATTATCTATCATTTTGGGAACTGTAGTATTCCTGTCGCCGGACAAGTATTTTTGCCAATTCTCTGGGATAAACATTATTTCAAATGAAAGCTCAATAATCTCGAGGTATTTATTTACTGACTCACTGGCATTGCCGTAAAAATAATGAAGGGTGTGTTTACCATCCATAGGCATAAGCTTTTCGGGAAAAAGAAAATGAAGCAATTTTGAATTAGAAACTAATTTTGCTTTTCCTTTCATCACATGTAATCTTTCGTACGTTTCTCTTAAACACTGCTTCATTTTCTTTATGTCCATATTGCTATTTTCCCAGAAGCTTTCTAAAGATTTGATTTCTTTTTTACAGGAAAGTATACTCTTTTTAAATTCATCGAAGTGTTTCATTTTTGCCGCGCGGCTGTTCATATCCCAAGCTACCAAAGTCGCATATATAATCTCAAGATTGCGATCATCACTCAAGAAGGATCCGATGCTTTTGGAATTATTCCTTAAATGAATTAACTTCTTGTAAAAATACAAATCGGGCCCAGGGCCATTCCTATAGAGGTCATCTATTTCTCGGATGTTATTTTTAATGCGGTTGACTATCTGATCGACTTTTTGATTACGTCTTTTCATGTTAATGGTCCCTTTATTTAATGACCGATTTAATCTGCATCATTGAATTGCATAGATTTTATTGAGAAGATATTCTATCGACTCTCTATTTTTCCAATCACTTCTCAGCTTTCTCTTCCTGAAGCTTCTTGAAGGTCCTTGAGAAATTCTGGAAAATCGTGCAACCCAAAGCTCTGTGCCTTGTGAACATCCTCCCACGCTTTATCAAATTCTCCCTTCTTATAGTAGTCATATCCCCGATTGTAGTAGGCTTCAGCAAACCTTGGGTTTATCTCAACGGCCTTGGTATAATCTGAGATGGCTTGGTCGATCTCACCTTTAGCCGTATGGGCAGCCCCACGATGGCAGTAAACTACTGCATCTTTCGGGTTTATCTCGATGGCCTTGGTATAGTCTGAAATAGCCCGGTCGAACTCGCCTTTAGTCTTATAGGCAATACCCCTAACCAAATAGGCGCCAGCATCCCATGGGTTTATCTGAAGAGCATTGGTAAAATCTGAGATGGCTTCGTCATTACGACCTTTATTAGCATACGCAATTCCGCGACTGCGGTAGGCTTTAGCAAACCTTGGGCTTATCTCAAGGGCCTTGTTTAAGTCTAAGATGCCCTGATCATACTCTTTTTGCATACAAAAGGCATTACCCCGAGTGAAGTAGGCTTCAGCAAATCTTGGGTCTATCTCGATGGCCTTCTCGCAGTCTGAGATCGCTTGATCGTACTTCTTTTGCATACAATAGGTATCTCCCCGAATGGAATAAGCGTTAGGGTCCCTTGGATTTATCTCGATGGCCTTGGTATAATCTGAAATAGCCTGGTCGAGTTCATCTTTAGCCTTATACGCATTCCCGTGAGTTAGGTAGGCATCAGCATCCCTCTCCCGATTTTTGTCGGCGTTGTAATCAGAAACGATCGCGCCCGCTACAACAAAGTAATTTGGATTTCGATCCACCCAATCCTCTAAGATGTAATTTAATTCTGGGTACTCTTTAAGACATTCATTTATAACAACAAATCTTTCTGCTAATAACTTAGTCACCTTACCTTGTAATTCAAGAGTTTGTTTTTTCTTCGATGGATTGTTTTCTACTGTAGAATTACATTGATACCATGAATCAACACCTTCGGGAATAGCTTTTAATGCGTCCTGCAACCGTTCCCTTGCTTTCGTTGCCTTTTCGTATGGTTCCATTGCTTCATTATATTCTTCCATAAACTCAGATTGGGTTTTTTTCATGTCCTCTTCAAACTCTCTTTTAACTCTTCTGTCAAATTGTTCATCCGATTCTATATATCCGTTATTTCCGAGCACTTTACAGCCAATAGGGTATTTCGACTTTGCGGCCATACATGGCATTCCTGTTATCTTGTCTATGTTTACGAAGGTTTCGCTGTATCCAAAAGAGTCCTTTAGTACAATATGGAAAGGAAGGTCAAGATTCGATCCAGTGATGATATGCACAAAGCCAATGCCAATAACTATCAGAATACTTGCAACAAATAAGGTGACCGATGTTTTTTTGTACCACTTCTTTTCTTTAAAAATCTTGTACTTTTCCCCTGGTGCTCCACAATGTGGACATTTTTCTGCTTCTTCACTAACTTGCTTTTTACATTCTTTGCATTGAATGAGTCCCATATTAATTCCACCTTCATAAAATAGGTCTTATTGATAAAGCCATTACTCCTGCCAAAACTTTGGGGGTGCAGGTCAAACCTACCATTTGATAATGGATAATCCGTCTAATACTAAACAAAATTGGTAACGTAGCTGGCGCGATTTTCCCCGTATTCTTAGCAGGATTTTCGGCATAATCATAGTTGCACTTAAATAGAAAAGGCTTTATTCGGACAATACTGAGGGTTTTGCTAAAAGAGGTAAAAACGCAGATCAAAAAGCTGCCTGTGAATTCTTCAATATCTGATACGCTGAGGGATCGAAGCTATATGTCTTTGAAATCGGCACCGAATACTTCTGCGGTGAATAAATAGATTTCGGTTTCCGGGTCACGCCAGGCGTCTGCGGCAAGGCCTGCTTTGTGTGCGCAGCAGTACGAGAGAAATTCCTCTTTGCTCCAGCCGGTCTCGGTGGCCACCTGCGGCAGAAAACAGCCGGAAGCACGTCCCCTCTTTATATAGATGCCGTCAACGCCAAGCCGTAGGCTCAAGGGATTATCCGTCCGGCGTAACGGCGAGAGAACTGATATTTCAACGTCCAAGTCTTTTAATTCACCGGGCCTAATCGGGTCAGCGAAAAACCGTGGGTCGCCTGTTGCCGAGGCCTTTGCCATCTGGCTGACCAACTCAATCAGTGGGCCTTCAGAGATGAATTGGCCAATACAGCCGCGCAGTCGGCCTTTGTTTTTCAATGTCACGAAGCAGCCGCAAGGGGCGTTCAATTCAGGGTCATCCGATTGAGGCTCGGGAATCGGCCCACCGGTAATAACCGCCTCGACAGTGTCACGTGCCACTTTCAGAAGTGTTTGTTTTTGTATATCGTTCATAATCACCATTTTCCTCAATTAACAAACTGACGGCAATTATTGCAAACCTTCATTATAGTGAACTGTTGATTAAGAATAACACCGAATCGAGCGAAAGCCAAACGAAATATTCCTCTATCGTTCGACTGCATAAGGTTACCCTACAAATCGGACGATTTTAAGCTACCTGTGACAATCTATTGCTGTTAGAATATGAGTATGCGTGAAAAAATTCTGATATTTACAAGAGGATTTTTGATGGGTATATGCGATTTAATACCCGGCATTTCAGGCGGCACAATTGCCTTCATAACCGGAATTTACACCCGGCTGATAGATGCGGTAAAGGGATTCTCGCCGAAATTATTCTATGACATTATTACCTATCCGGTCAGCAGGAAAAAAGAAAGCCTGAGAGAGGACATTAGAAAATTAGATTTGATTTTCCTGCTGACTCTGGTGCTGGGGATTACCAGTGCATTATTAGCAGGTTCAAAAATTATCAAGTTCCTTTTAGAGGAGTATGCTGCATATACTTTATCATTTTTCATCGGCCTGATTTTAGCATCTTCGAAGACAATCTTCGATCACATCGAAAATCATAATTTAAAGAACGTCCTGACCTGTTTTTTGGGACTTATATTAGGAGTAATACTCTCAATACCCGGGCATTTAAATGTAACCCCGAATTTAGGATATGTTTTTCTCGGCGGCTTCTGTGCGGTCAGTGCTATGTTTCTGCCGGGTATCTCCGGCGCTTTTATATTATTGATAATGGGATTATACGAGTTTATGATTGGTGTCTTAAACGATATTCGAGGTAATATAAGTTATTTCCTCGTATTTATCGCAGGGGCCATACTGGGGGCGTTTAGTATTTCGAGAGCTATTTCATTTCTTTTTAAAAAGAACAGGTGCAGGACACTTTATTTTCTCCTCGGCCTCGTAATTGGGGCACTGAGCAGCCCTTTGAAAAAGGTAATCGAAACTGCATCTTTTCGTTTATCTTCTTTTGTCATTATGGCCCTTTGGTTCCTGTTCGGTGCATTTTTAGTGATTCTTATAGGAAAGTATCAAAAGACCCTTGAGCAGAAACGGCAGATTAATGCAGAGGAAAATCTGAAAGAAATCGGTGAATGAGAATATATACTCACTTTTTCAGCCGACTCTGAGAAACGTAAGCAATAATGACCGGCAAAAAACTGTTCAAGATCCTCAATAACAGCCTATTAGTACGAGCGCCAGCCAAGATAAACCTGTCTCTGCTTATAGCCGGCAAACGGCCTGACGGCTTTCACGAAATAGAAACCGTTATGGCCAAAATCAACTGGTACGATGAGATTCTTATCGAGCCAAACCCAAAAGCCGGCATCGAACTTATCTGCCAGGGGCCACATTGGGCACCGACAGGAAAAGATAATCTCGTCTACCAAGCTGCTGAGCTGCTTTTCGAAACCTGCAAAACACAGGCCGACATCAAACTCACACTAACTAAAAATATCCCAGCCGGTTCAGGGCTGGGCTCAGCCAGCAGCGATGCAGCAGCAACCCTTATGGGATTGAACGAATATCTGGATATAGGTTTATCCAACCACCAGCTTGCCAAACTGGCTGAGCAATTAGGCAGTGACGTAGCTTTCTTTTTGAATGGGCCGATAGCCCTATGCTGCGGGAAAGGTGAAAAAATTAAAAAAATAAGCAAAAAATTTGACTTTCTGGCTCTTTTAATACTGCCAGATGTAAGTATCTCCACAAAAAAGGTTTACGACAATTACAGGCATAATCAGGCCTTGTATGAGAAGCTTAGTACCCAGATAAATAGCTTTATCACGAAAAACAGGATTGATTTAGTGGTAAAAATGTGCGCAAATATACTGGAAGAAAGTTGTTTCGGCCTTGCAAATGAGCTGGCCATACTGAAAACAAGGATTGAATCGTCAGGTATTCGACCCGTATGTCTGACCGGCAGCGGTTCGGCAATGTTTTGCATCATTGACGACAAAGATATAGAAAAAGCTGAGACATATAGAGCCAGACTTGAGAAAAAGATCGGCTGCAAAAGTATTATCGTGCATAACAATAGATGGTGAAGGGCTTGACGTTACACGACGGCCCGGCTTTTAAGTGAGGCGAAGAAAAATGGAAATCAGTGAGGTCAGAGTCAAATTAGTGGACAACAAAGACGACAGGTTAAAGGCTTTCTGCTCCGTAACGATGGACAATGAGTTTGTGGTTCGCGACATTAAAGTCATAGAAGGTGCCACCGGTCTTTTCGTTGCAATGCCCTCGCGAAAAATGAGCGACCATTGTGAGAAATGCGGAGGCAAAAATCACCTCAGAGCCAAATACTGCAATAACTGCGGCAAGCCGCTGCCGGATAATCGGGCGAGGAAGGACTTCAAAGGCAGAATGAAGCTGCACGCCGACATCGCACACCCAATTAATGCAGAATGCCGCAAGAAAATTCAGGAAAAAGTCATAGCCGGCTTCAAAGAAGAGGTGGAAAGATCAAAACAACCGGGCTATAAGCCCATCGAAATGGATGAACCGGATGATGACGTCCCGGAAGTAGTTTAATAATGAACTCTTATCTGCGATCTTGTCCGACAAGATCGCAATAATAATAAAGACTATTGGGGGAACGTGCAGTAAATATAGTAATAAAAGTCTTTTAAGCAGTTAGGTCCTCAAGGACCTTATCAAGAGCGACGTTTAATCGCGTACTTAGGTCGTATTTGCCTTCGGTAAGCTGCTGGCGGACGCGAAGTATCTTTTCTCTGCGAACATCCGGAAGTGAAGCAATTCTCTTCAATACCTGTCCAAGGGATGTATTGTTGATATTGTCAAGGATCTGCTCCATCGTTATATCCTCACCTGGAATCATACCCTCATTGACAGAGTCTATCTGCCGA
>Ga0315537_1004577_pt1 | contig 10032 bp, 6 predicted proteins | sample SalMarSW160270MG_FD_203091 | JGI IMG/M metagenome (GOLD analysis project Ga0315537, IMG submission 203091) | Salt marsh sediment microbial communities from the Plum Island Ecosystem LTER, Massachusetts, United States - Salt Marsh Sediment SW1602-70 ... | reverse complement strand
GCCTTCGACTCGGCGGGTAAGAGAGCTGTCCGCCTGGTAGAACCTATCGAAGACTTTTCTAACCTGCCTGCGTGTCATTCCTATACCGTTATCCTTCACTGCAAAACAGACACAGCCGTCTTCTCTGAATACTTTCAACTCAATTCGCTTATCATCATTGGAATACTTATAGGCATTATCAAGCAGGTTGACTAATACCGTCACCATCGCGTCCTTGTCGGCTTTTATCATAGGCAGAGGCTTTGCAACGTCGAGGCCGAAGTCGACACCGTTTTTATCGAATTTAGTTCGTACTGCATCGGCGGCCGAGTTCGCGATTTCAACAGGACTAACCTGCGCAATCTCAAAGGCCTGCTTGTTGCGCTCCATCCTGCTGAACGTCAGAAAGTTATCTATGAGGTGACTGAGACGCTCGTTTTCTCTCGATATTAGCTGTAGATATTCGGTAGCTGTTCTTTGGCCTTCGTAGTTGCCATCAAGCAGTGTATCAACCAGAACACGCATCGATGAAAGTGGTGTCTTTAGCTCATGGGTAACTGTCGCGATAAAATCATTCTTGAGCCTGTTGAGTTTTATTTGCCTGCTTATTGACTGCGCCGCGACTGCTCCGCAGATAGCAATAAGCAAAGTCACTAATAAACCTGACCATGTGTACAACACCGCTTGCTTACTTGCTGCACGATCAAAAATCTCTCCGTCCTCGAAGTAAAGCTGCAAACTCCAATCCGGTAAATAATCGCTTAATTTCGTGATAATGAAAGGCTGTATGTCTAACTTAACAGGCCCAAATAATATATCGCCACGCTCATCGGTTAACCTCATCCCGATACCTTCGATTGCAATCTTATCAAGTACAGGCTCGATGCGATAAAGCATACTCTCTTTGGTCCTGATTATCAGTACATCTTTATCATTTACGAAATATCTGAAAGCATAGAGAATCCTGTCTGCTTTAAAAGACTTCCATATCTCCTTAGGCAAACTCTCCAAATTTTTTTGATCGTTAAAATATTCCGACGCAGCCAGCGAAATTGTCTCTCCTTTAATCACGCCTCTGGCATAATCAATGCTTTTACGAAGCCTCTCCTGTTCGCCTTGTTCGATAGCAATGTCGATAATTTTATTCAAGGCCCAGATTGTGGTTTCGGCGCTATATATTTCTTCGCCCGCAAACCAATCCATAAGGTCATGGTACATATCTGGGTGGTCATATGTGTCGTTATTGGCCAGCCACTCGATATGCCTTACCTTTATCATTGCAACCTGTTTCGCAGTGAATCGCTTTCTAAGAGGCGGGTCTTGATATAAAATTTTGTCGAACAAATTCAGTAATTCCTCTTCACGGTTAAGCTTATCCAGACAGCGAATCATACCCATAGAAGCAGCAAACAAACTGCTTACCTTGTTACTCTCTGCAATTTGTTTATACTTCTCCAACGCACCTGAGAAATCTCCGCGGACCTCCATTGCAAATGCGTCTTGTACTTCTTCAAAAGACTCCTGCTCGAGTCGGTAATCAACAACAGGATAAATCAATACGCCGTTAAAGTCATATACTACAAAACCATCGGCTCCGTCCGTGACAGCGTCTATCCATGCCGGATTGTCGTGCTCAATATAACAAACCACGGGAAAATCTTTATCTCTGCGCCTTTCACATTCCGTGTCAAAATCGTTTTTTGCCCCGTCTATCCTGTCGACACACAAGTTTATCAGCTTCTGTCTTACTGCTAAGCGCTCATTTCTTACTGCCTGTACCATAAACCATAGCAAACACACGGTGGGTAATATTACCGCTATCGCAAGCAGCAATATCACCCACCGCAATTGACCGCTCGGATTGTTCTTAATACTGCTCACTTATTTCGCTTCGGCCTCTTGAAGTTCAGTCAGCATTGTAATCGCCGCCTGTACATTGTTCTTCACGTTAAAGTCTTTGTCGTTCAGAGCCTGCTTAAGAATCGGTAAGGCTTCATCATTGCCAAGACAGCCCAAAGCGTAAGCCGCACATCGTCTGGCATAAGCACTGTCATCATTTAGGGTCATATCAGTCAATGCTTCGAAGCTAAGGCTGTCTTTCGCCTCGCCCAAAGTCAACGCCGCCATACCTCGTGTATATTCTTCTTCATTACCGCACAGCTCTCTTAATTTCGGCAGCGCGCTGTCGATACTTTCAAACCCGCCTTTCCACAGAATATAAATCGCCGCCCGTCTGGTTGTCATTGCTTCCGAGTCAAGATGCCCGGTCAATTCGTTGACCGCGATAGACTCGTCAACCTGACTGACCATTTCCATCTGCTCGGCGATTCTCGGGTCGGTCTCTGCGCAGGTCGATATCGTAAGCACCGCCTTTCGAATAATCCCGGATACTTCGTTTACATCGGTAATAATTTCAGCTCTTCTCGCTAAAACTACGTTTTCAAAATGACTTTCACCCTGCTGAACTTCCCTGGTCCACCAATATACATCGAAGTTCAAAAGCTTTTGGGAACCTGTTGGAGGATTGCTTTGCGAAATTTTCAAGACCTTCGGCAGCACGAGAAAGAAGGTTTCAATTACAGGACTGCCGAAATGATTCTGCATCCTCAAAGTAGCAGCTTCACCCGTTTTTGAAGGCAACGCTCGTGAGTTGTCCATGCTCCATCCATAATAAAGCGATTCTCCCGGCGCTAGCGGCTCATCCGGTATCCAGTATATATACCAATGACTGGGCCTGTTTTCAGCAGGGACAATTTCTATATTCAGTTCCTGACCCGTAACGTCATATAATGTCTGGTTGGGATAGCTTGTCCCCGACAGCATGACTTTTTCCGTAATGGTTCGGCCGGTCCAGTTGTAATAAAAACCCATACCCCCGTTATAAAGGACAAAATTGGGGTCCACATAATAGATATGGCTGTTGGCATAAAGATTCTTTTCACCGGCTACAGCAGCCGTCCCGCCATATTTCTCAGAAATAAACCTGATAACCTGTCCGTCTATTTCCCCAAAAACCGACTCCGCCTCCGGCCCGAGCTTATCAAGCTGCTCTGTGGCCTTTTCCACAAGCACCGTTTGGCTTGCATATTTTGAGGCGACCTGTCGAAAATATTCAGCCGCTTTTTCTTCCTGTCCTTTTTTCAGATAGCACACGCCAAGCTGGTAGGTGGCCTTGGCTGCTACCCGTTGCGACTCTGAAAAATCAGCTAAAATCTTCTCATAAATCCCAATCGCTTTATCCAGGTCACCCTCGGTCTGCTCGGCATAAATCCCTTCCTGCAGCAATACACCCGGCGACTCAGCCATCGCCCCGGCCGTCAGAAAAACCACCCCCAGAAAAACCGCAATTTTAACTTGATTGAGCTTTTCCATCTTCTTGTCCTTTCCAAAAATGGTAACAAAAATTCAGTTATCCTGACAGCAGAATCTAAGGATTGACTGTTACCGATTTGTTACGGTTTTGTCCTTTTTTGAAAACTTTCAGACGTGATAAAATTGATGAAAAGGCGTATAGAAACTACCCGTACGTATTTCCGTCCTCGTCAACGTAAATCTCCCCCTTGGTCTTTTGCACTATATCAACTGCCTTAGGCATATCCCCAAGCTGAGGAATCTTAAACAGAACGCCGCAGTAGCGGCAGCGGACTCTGCAATCCACCGCCTCGGCCTTGAGCAGCCACCCCTTACCACAACTCGGACATTGAGCTATAATCTGCACCTGCAGAACCACCGAACAAGCATTATCAGAAGTATTGTCATCTCCTTAACATTCGGCCAAAAGAACCTTTCAGGATGAATTTTCTCCACCCTCCATAATATCAACCCCTGGAACAATAAAAAGAAAAGGCCGGCTTTTTATACCGGCCTTTTTTAAACCCAAAGCGGCAGACAAGGCTGATTTTCAGAACTTATACGTCAAATTCAAACTGGCCCAGGTTTCATCCTTGTCGTCGTTCACCGATTTGTCCATTGTTATCTGGTGATAAATACCGGGTGTAAAAATCAAATTCGGTTTTAGGTCGATATCGGTTGATATTCCAAAAACCGCATTTGACCAGTCCTGGTCCACATTCGCCCCGTTAGGGCCTACGCCGTCATTATAAACCAGCTCGCTGTGCAGGTTAAGCACCCTGTTTTCATTCGTCACCGGACAGGTGATGTTCAATCCGTAGTCGAGCATAAAAATGTGCGCAAAACCCGAAGCGGTTCCACCCACCGGAGATGCGCTTCCGACAAGCGTACCGCTGTTGGAAGGCCACAGCTTAACAAGAACATAAGTGGGCACAAGACCCTTTATCGGCAATATTTTCGGAAAAGAAAATATACCGTGAAACTCCTGAAGGTCTATGCTCCCGTTGAGCATATGCGCGCCGAATGGGTTCCAGGCCCTGTGACTGCTGAGGTCGGGGTAATTATAATACACATAGCCAAACCTGTAATTCATCTGATAAAGCTCATCGACAAATGCACGGTTCTGATAGTACACATTGTAATCCCACCGTTCGGTATCCTCGTGCCCCGACGAATTGGCCCTGTGGGCTGTTATATTAATACCGAAGCCCGTGCCGAACAAATCAATGTCGACAAAAGGATGAATCGCGCTTTTGTCATCATAAACATCGAAGCCTCTCCAGATATACTTGCTCGAATACGTAACGCCGACCCCGCCGTGCAGCTGGCCTTTCTCGGCCCACGACATACCTCCTGCAACAAAAAGAACCACTGCAACTGCAAAAAATGTTCTCTTCATAATAACCTCCTTATGTTAAAAATGTTGTCTCAGGATTTTACCATTTCCCGCTCTTTCTCATTTCCGCCTTGGGATGGTCTTTTATGGCTTTGGTGTACTTCTGTAATTCTTCTTCCGGCAGCTCATAATCGACGAGCTTTCCGCTCAGATACGCATCGTAGCCGGTCAGGTCCATCAAGCCGTGCCCGCTGTAGTTGAACAAAATCACCTTTTCTTTGCCTTCTTCCTTTGCCTTGTTCGCCTCTTCGATAACCGCCGCAAGAGCCTGGCTTGTTTCCGGAGCGGGTATAAATCCTTCGGTATCAGCCCATGTCAACGCAGCCTTGTACGAGTCCAGCTGATGGTACGCCCTCGGCTCCATCAGGCCCTCGACTATCGCCTGGCAAACCAGGGGCGCCATACCGTGGTACCGAAGACCGCCGGCATGAATCGGAGGCGGAATAAACGAATGACCAAGCGTATACATCGCCAGAAGCGGCGTAGTACACGCCGTGTCGCCAAAATCATAAGCAAAGGGCGCACGGGTCATGGTTGGACAGGCCGTCGGCTCGACGGGAATAATCTTGATGTCCGCGCCGTTGATTTTATCTGCGACAAACGGAAATGAAAGTCCCGCGAAGTTACTGCCGCCGCCGGCACACCCTATAACTATATCGGGCAATCTCTCACCGACTATTTCAAGCTGTTTTTTCGCCTCGAGCCCTATGATTGTCTGGTGAAGCAACACGTGATTCAGCACGCTTCCCAGGGAATAGCGGGTCTTGCCGGACTTGTCTGTGACCGCCTCCTCGATAGCCTCACTGATAGCGATTCCAAGACTGCCGGGCGTATCAGGCATCTCTTGAAGAACTTTTCTTCCCGCGTTCGTTTCGTTGCTTGGGCTTGCAACGCAGTTTGCGCCCCAGACCTGCATCATTATCTTCCTGAAGGGCTTCTGGTCGAAACTTATCCTCACCATAAAGACCTTGCACTCGAGTCCAAGCAGCTTACAGGCGAACGCAAGGGCACTGCCCCACTGCCCGGCCCCGGTTTCCGTAGTCAACTTTGTGATACCGAACTGTTTGTTGTACCACGCCTGGGCTACGGCGGTATTCGGCTTATGGCTGCCGGGCGGGCTGGTGCTCTCATCCTTGAAGTATATTTTTGCGGGGGTACCAAGGTGCTTTTCCAGGTAAACCGCCCTTCTCAATGGCGCCGGCCGCCAGCGATAAAGTATGTCAAGTATCCCCTCCGGGATATCTATCCATCTTTCGGCACTGACCTCCTGCTCTATCAAATTCATCGGAAAAACAGGGGCCAGCATGTCCGGGCTGACCGGCTTGCCGTCCGGCCCCAGCGGCGGCAGTAATGGTGTAGGCAGGTCCGCCGCAAGGTTATACCACTGCCGCGGAATATCTTTTTCTCTTAAATGAATCTTAATCTCACCCATTTCATTGTTCCTTTAGCTTAATACAAGTTGCTTGCACCTTCTCGTGTCCGACCGAATCTACGGATTAAAGGGGGGTATTGTACCGGATAGTTACCCGATAATCAATTTTCTTTTTTTAAGGATTTTGCGAGTTAATTTATAGTTGTCACCGTCTCAGCCGACGCCGATTTTGTCTTCAGCTCGCTATTGACCGCTAAAAAACCTCGGCATATATTCCATCTTTTGCCCTATAACATCCACCCGGACAAACTGATAATCAATCAAAATACTTTGTCACGCCAATCCTTAAACGCTGCAGCAGTAATTTGATTGACTTTAGAAACTCATTTTGCTATCATAAATTAATTGGGGGGTGGTGAAATGACCAAGAAAATCTCATGCCGTATTATCGATTCTGCTCCTCTGTCTTCTGACAACCCCGACCTGCACTTAGGCTGGTGCCTCAACGCAAAAATTTATTCTAACAACGACCACCCGTCAACGGCATGTAAGGCTCGCTCCTCAACTCGCAATTCTCAAACCGATTTAAATACCACAGGAAACCTCTTAGACTGCTACGCCTGATGGAGCTCAGGCAGACAGCCCCCTCAAATCACTTGGCAACAAACGGTGACAGCTCACGCAGCCGGTTTATAATCCCAGGCATCTTCTCAATGGTGAAATCTACCTCATCTTCCGTGTTGTATCGACTCAGACTGAATCGTATCGAACCATGAGCCGCTGTAAAAGGCACCCCCATCGCCCGAAGAACGTGCGAAGGCTCAAGCGAACCGCTCGTACACGCCGAGCCGCTGCTCGCGCAAATCCCGTACTTGTCAAGCAGCAGCAAAATCGCCTCGCCTTCGATATACTCAAAGCTGATATTACTCGTATTTGGCAAACGATTATCCGCATCACCGTTCAATCTCGAATCAGGACAGCTCTGCAATATCGTATCCTCCAGCTTGTCACGCAGATGCTTCACTCGATTATTCTCCTGGTCGAAATTCCACATCGCCAGCTCCGCCGCCTTGCCCAGTCCGATTATCCCCGGCACATTTTCCGTACCCGCACGTCTGCCGCCTTCCTGATGACCGCCTAACATAAACGACGTCAGCCTTGTTCCTTTACGCACGAACAGTACACCAATCCCCTTTGGCGCATGCAGTTTATGCCCCGACAAACTAAGCAAATCAATATTACTGTTGGAAAGATTTATCGGTATCTTGCCGACCGCCTGAACCGCGTCCGTATGAAAGACAACGTCTTTTTCCGCGCAAAGCTCGGCAATCCGTTCCACTGGAAAAATTACGCCCGTCTCGTTATTGGCGTACATGATGGTAACGATAGCCGTCTCATCATTCACCTGTTTTTCAAGCTCATCGAAGTCGAGCCTCCCCCGCGAATCAACGCCAACCTCAATCACTTCATAGCCGCGACCTTCCAGCTGCCTGCACACCGAAAGCACTGCAGGGTGCTCAACACGGCTGGTTATTATCTTCCTGCGATTGGGCCTGGCCGACAGTGTCCCCATAATCGCAGTATTATCGCTCTCCGTACCACAGCCGGTAAATATCACCTCGCCCGGTTCACAGCCCAGAAGGCCCGCCACCTTCTCGCGAGCCTCGCGTATCTTTATCCCAACCTGCCCGCCGAAGTTATGCATACTCGACGGATTGCCGTACAGCTCACAGAAGTAAGGCCGGATTTCCTCAAAAACTTCCGGCGCCACCTGCGTCGTCGCGTTATTGTCAAAATATATCGTTCTCATTTTTATTCTCTATGATGATGCGGCTCGTCCGCCGAGTCCTTATCTTCCTCAACGAAAAGATCCTCAGCCACAAACTCCCTTAGTTTCGCTTCAACCACATCCTTCATAGTAAACTCAGTCAGTCTGCACTGGGCGCACATGCCCCGAAAAGCTACTATTACCTTACTGCCCTCTACGTCAATCAGCTCGATATTGCCTCCGTGCGCCCGAAGGGCAGGCCGAATCTGCTCGTTTATCGTCTGCTGAATCAACTGAATCTTCTGTATATTCCTCAGACCTTTACCATGATGCCTCACCGGCTCACGAGGCTCTTTAATCTTATCGCCTTGTATTCTTTCGATTATCTTTTCAATCTCACCCCTACAGCCGCCGCAGCCGCCCCCCGCCTTGCAGTAATTCGTAACCTCTTCAACCGTTCTCAAATCGTTCTCTATTATTACCCGTTCAATTTCTCTATCCGTCACACCGAAGCAGTTACAGACGACTTTTCCTTCGAGTTCATGCTTTTTTGTTCCTCCGCCGCGATAATTCTCTATCGCCGCCTCGAGCGCCTCTCGCCCCATAACGGAACAGTGCATCTTCTGCTCCGGCAGCCCGCCTAAGTACTCAGCTATATCTTTATTCGTAACCTTCGCAGCCTCTTCGAGAGTCATTCCCTTTATGATTTCGGTAAGAACGGAAGAGGTCGCTATCGCGCTTGCACAGCCGAACGTCTTGAACTTTGCGTCCTTTATCCTGCCGTTCTCGTCCAGCTTGAAAGTCAGCTTCAGCGCATCGCCGCACGCAAGCGACCCCACTTCACCCACACCGTCGGGATTCTCAATTTCTCCGACGTTCCGCGGATTAAAGAAGTGGTCTTTAACCTTGTCCGTATATTCCCACATCGTTTTTTACCTCTGACTGGCACTTAGTGCCTGTTCAAAGTCGGCTATTATATCATCAATATGCTCAGTGCCCACCGAAACTCGAACATAATCTTCGGTTACACCCGCCGCTAATTGCTCTTCCCTGCTTAACTGCTGGTGCGTCGTACTCGCCGGATGAATTACCAATGTCTTACTGTCCAAGACGTTAGCCAGATGACTGCACAACTTGACGCTATTGATAAACTTAACGCCCGCTTCTTTGCCTCCTTTGATTCCGAAACCTAAAATCGCACCCTGCCCTTTCGGCAGGTATTTCATCGCCAGCTTATAATTGGGATGCGACTTTAATCCCGGATAATTCACCCACTCAACCGCCTTGTGCCCTTCGAGCCATTTCGCAAGCGCCAGCGCATTGCTGCAGTGACGCGGCACGCGCAGATGTATCGTCTCAAGTCCCTGCAAAAACAAAAACGCATTGAACGGCGACATGCACGCGCCCATATCCCGCAAAAACTGCACTCTCGCCTTTATGATATAGGCCAGGTTGCCGAAGCTCTCGACGTATTTAACGCCGTGATAACTCGCATCCGGCTCGGTTAGCTCCGGGTACCTGCCGTTGGCCCAGTCAAACTTTCCTGAATCGATAACTATCCCGCCTATACTCGTTCCGTGCCCTCCTATTATCTTGGTACAGCTATGCACCACAACATCAACCCCGTGTTCGATTGGCCGAAACAACACCGGCGAAGCAACCGTATTATCACAAAACAGGGGTATTCCGTTATCGTGCGCGACCTTCGCTATCTCTTCGTACTCTAATATATCGTTTTTCGGATTGCCTATCGTCTCGATATAAATCAGCCGCGTATTTTTCTTTATCGCCCTGGCGAAATTGGCCGGCTCTTTCGGGTCAACAAACGTTGTCTCAATTCCGAGTTTCGGGAATGTCTGACTGAACAGCGTCACCGTCCCACCATAAAGCGAATTAGAAGAAACTATATGTTGCCCGCTCCGGCAGATATTCAAAATACTACTGGTTATCGCCGCCATACCGGAAGCAAACGCAAGCCCGCCCACGCCGCCCTCCATCGCCGCAAGTCGCTTTTCCAGTACATCCGTCGTAGGATTCATCAGCCGAGTATAAATGTTGCCGAACTGCTTAAGCGCAAACAGATTACTCGCGTGCTCGGTATCTTTGAACAAATAGCTCGTCGTCTGGTATATCGGCACCGCCCTGCTTAATGTGTCCGAGTCCACC
>Ga0315537_1004576_pt1 | contig 10032 bp, 14 predicted proteins | sample SalMarSW160270MG_FD_203091 | JGI IMG/M metagenome (GOLD analysis project Ga0315537, IMG submission 203091) | Salt marsh sediment microbial communities from the Plum Island Ecosystem LTER, Massachusetts, United States - Salt Marsh Sediment SW1602-70 ... | reverse complement strand
GGAATAGACGCGTTTGTAAACACCGCTTGTCCTCGCCTTTCCTTAGATGATGCAACGAGTTTTCGTAAACCTCTTTTGTATCTTAACGAAGCACTTGTTATGCTGGGAGAAATAAAATGGGAGGAACTGCTCAGAAGAGGCTGGTTCGGAAACGCGACCTAGAGCGGGTGCTGTCAGAGATTGAAGCCCATCCTCTGCCAAACGCTTACCTTGAGCAATACACCACGCCCTCAAAAGTGGCAGCAGAGACCCTCTACCTAGCAGCATACGTTTACGATGATATTATCGATAAAACTGTGATGGATTTAGGTTGCGGCACGGGGAGACTAGCCATAGGCGCCGCTCTGTTAGGTGCAAAAGAAGTCTTCGGCGTCGATGTGGATCCGATTGCGGTGAGGGTGGCGCAAAAAAATGCGGAAATAATGGGTGTGAAAGAAACAACCCATTGGGTTGTAGCAGATATAGATGTTATTAAAGGAACTTTTGACACCGTCCTGCAGAATCCACCATTCGGGGTTCAACGAAAAAGAGCAGATAGAATGTTCATCACCAAATCGCTAGAGTTAAGTAGCACAATCTACTCGTTTCACAAAGGCGGAGAAAGTAACCGAGAATTTATCAAAAGGTTTATTGAGGGGCACGGAGGAAGAGTAACTCACATATTTCCTCTGAAAATGGAAATTCCGAGGATGTTTAAGTTTCACACAAAGAGAAAACGAAGTATCCAAGTTGATCTGTATAGAATAGAAGGAAAAAGCTCATGACAGAATCTGAAAGAAAGAGTGGACTCTTCGTTGTTCCCGGAGACCGTTTAGGCGTCATAGAAGAATTTACTTCTGGACCCGGAACCTACGTGGAAGGCGGAACTATACACTCAAAAGTAACTGGACGCACTCTGCTAGACATGTTAAACAAACAGGTCTCAGTGTATCCCATTGTTCAAACAGCAAGCGTCCCGCAGGTTGGAAACATAGTCACCGGATTGGTTTTAGAGGTGAGAAACAAGAACGCAGTTTTACGCATTTTTCAGATTGGAGACAAAACGCTTTCCGGCTTTTTCAAGGGCGCTTTACACATTTCTGGTGTAAGTCACGGCTATGTAGACAACATGTATAATGTCTGCAAAGCAGGTGACATCATGAGAGCGAAGGTGATTAGCACCGAAAACAGGTCTGTCTTTTTGTCAACAGCAGATAAAGATTTGGGAGTAGTCTATGCCCTCTGTTCGAGATGTGGACAGACGTTGCAACCGGGAAATCGTGGGATGGGATGCTCCAATTGCGGAAACATTGAGAGTCGAAAAACGTCTCCTTATTATGGAAAAGATATAACTCGCGAGGGGGAGCAAAATGAAAGTTAAGGTTCTAAAAAGAACAGACAATGAACTGAAGATTGAAGTAGAGGGAGAGGGCCACTCCCTTCTAAATCTGCTACAAAAGACGCTTTTGGAAGACGACAGCATCGAGATGGCTGGCTATCACGTGCCCCACCCCCTTTTTGACCGCGGGATACTATATGTTCACACAAAAGAACAACAAAAGCCTGAAGACGTTATAAACGAGGCAACCAAAAAAGTTCTTGGTCTCAGCAAGGATTTCCAGAAGTCTTTCAAGAAAGCATCTAAGGCGTATAAACCAAAATAAGCAATTATATGTCAAGCTTCCTCTTTGCAGTTAGGAGAAGGAAGCTGAATGCTTCAATCGTGTCTTCGTTTTGCTCTAGGATTTTCAGCCCTTCCTCCATCGTCATTGAACCCTGTATCCAAGCGTATACAATCAAAGCTTCAGCAGCATCCGCCTGTTTGTGACGGTCAATCCTTGAGGGCAGAAATTTTCGTAACCCCGCTTTTTTGAAGGCATCCGCGAGCAAACGACCTTCAACCTTAGTCCCAGCAGGTTCACCCTTCTTTTTAGATAACGCCAGAGAATAAAGAAAATTCACGTACGCATCTCCCAATTTGGCAAGTTTCTGATCCATCAAAACTTCTCTGAGGCTTTCATATTGTGGTGTGAAGGCAAACATGCGGCTCCCTTCTAACATTCTGTCTAACTCGTAACTTATGTGTGAACAAAATTTAAAGGCTAAGTAAGATGAATTGGAAGATGGATAGTTTTGGTTCCTAAAAGATTTCGTTCCATAAAACCTGAGATTCGAGTGTTGGGTATTGATGATGGAGGATTTGTTCCCCGCACTAAGGGAACCGTAGATGTTGTGGGGGTCGTCTATCGGGGAGGTTACTGGTTTGAAGGAGTTATGCATACCGAGATAACTATTGATGGGCTGGATGCTACAGAAAAAATGGCTGCCATGATCGAAAGCTCTCCTTACTACAAGGAACTTCGGGTTGTAGTCTTAGACGGCGTCACCTTCGCCGGCTTCAATGTGGTAGACATCAGTAAGCTCTCCCGCAGGGTAGACTTGCCTGTTATATCAGTGGTGCGAGAAAAACCTGATTTGAAGGAAATAAGAAGCGCTCTTAAGAATCTCCCGGAATTTGAGATTAGATGGCGAGCTATGGAGAATGCTGGAAAAATATTTGAGGTTGAGACTAGAGAGGGGGAGAACCCCGTTTACATGCACCTAGCAGGTATTCTGCGGGAGGATGCCGAAAAGATTATGAAAAAAGCATCCACACGTAGTCTTATTCCTGAGGCTTTGCGAGTAGCGCATATAATAGCTTCTGGATTGACTCGTTCAAGAGAAAAGATTTAAAAGAGTAAATTGCAATCAAGTTTGCGCAGAAATTGTGGTGCGTGATATGGAATTCTGTCCGAAATGTGGGACGCGTCTGGTTTCAAGTCGCGAAAAAAAGGCAAAAAAAGCCGTTTTTCATCTTGTATGCCCAAAATGTGGCTATAAGAAACAGACGGGAGATAAGCCATCTGTTGCCCCCAAAGCCATAGAACGTTCTCCCCAAGAATCCATAGCTATTATCGGAAAAGCGGAACAAAAACTGCGTACTTTGCCCACCGTCAGGATAGAATGCCCCAAATGCGGAAACAACTTAGCTTATGCTTGGCAGGTTCAAACCAGAGGAACCGACGAGTCATCAACACAGTTTTTCAGATGCACAAAATGCAACTATACCTTCCGCGAATACAGCTGAAATGTCATGCTCTTCCTGCGACATCAGTTAAAAATAGGCTCTCCACTGTGGCTATCGGAGGAATCAAACACCTTAAATTAGAGGTAGCTTAAACATAAATGCTAACGGAGATTTGTTGATGTTCAAGGCTAAAATGGCTGATGCAAAGGTTTTGAAGGATATGATGGGCGCTATTTCAATACTCGTAGACGAAGCCACCTTTGACCTCAATCCCGAAGGGATCAAACTTCGTGCCATGGACCCCTCTCGGGTCGCCATGGTCGATTTTGAGTGGCCGAAAACAGTGTTCGACGAGTATGCTTGCAGTGAAACTATGAAGATGTGCATCAACATAAGCGAAATGCTGAAGTTGCTGAGGAGAACAGGAAAAGACGAATCTGTTGAGTTGTCTCTAGATGAAAAGACTGGGAAACTGAAAATTGCGATCAGAGGCAATTATGCTCGCACCTTTAATATGCCTACTTTGGAGGCCATGGAGGAAGAGGTTCCCACTCCAAAAGTCAACTTCAATGTGAAAGCGAAGACTACGACACAGGGGTTACGGGAGGCTATAGAGGATGCCGCTTTGGTGAGCGATCATGTTCGAATTGAGGCGGATAAAGAAAAGATGGTTATGAACGCCACAGGCGATATTATGGGGGCTAAGATCGAATTTAAGGCAGGAGATGATGTGCTCTTGGAGATGGCGGCGAAGGAGGCTTCTAAGGCTACTTTCAGCTTAAGTTACCTTTCGGAGATAGTTAAGGCTGCTGTGCCGACATCAGAAATCGTTGTCATAGAGTTTTCGACAGATATGCCCATTAAACTGGATTTCCAGCAGGAAAAAGAGGGAAAACTAAAATTTTACTTGGCTCCTCGAATAGAAGTAGAGTAGCAAGAAGTAAGGGGAGGTTAAGCAGGTACTTACTGCTTACGACCGTGCAAAATATCCCTTCATGAAAGAGGCTGCTGAGCACGTAAGAGAAGTGGGGCTAGACATCAACGAGTTAGAAAACGACTTTTTTGTTCCGTTCTTGGACCGGGCAGAGGAGCGCGTTAGAAATGCTTTACTCGACGTATCTGCTTATGCGAAGACTCAACCACGGGATGAACCACGGGAGAACGAAATTGAGATATTCTCTTTTCCAATAGCGGTCATGTTGGTTGCTGCCACAGAGGATTCTCTTGTCAAAAGTAGATATTCGTTAGCTGAAGCAAAACGGGCTTCTGAGCTACTAAAAGCGGAGGAAAAAGAGAAACTGTTGGAGGTTGCCAATAACTTCAACTGGAACATAAGATTGGTCAAGGACATTAACCTACCACATTATGTTTTTGCGCTTCGTTTTCCAGTTTTCTTGAAGAACGCAACGGGCTTTCACGACAAGAACTGGAAACTAGTTAATCACCTTCTGATTAACGGGGAAGTTTACCTTACAGAAAGGGAAGTAAGCCGCCTCCTGGAAGAGGAAGTGCGGAAATATATTGAAGGGAAAGTTGACACGAAAATAAAGTCTCTTCCTCCAAACATCATGGCTCGAGTAACACAATTGAGGCAACTGGCTGCAAAGAAACGAGAACAAATACAGTTTGAAGAGATGCCGAAGCGCGTAGTGATGGAAGCCTTTCCTTCATGTATTAAGGGCATATATGACCGGGTTGCGGCTGCTCGCCCAGCTTCTCACATAGGCCGATTCGCTTTAACTTCATTCCTGTTAAGCATTGGGATGACTGCGGAGGATGTTTTCAAGTTTTTCCGTTCCGTCTCTGACTTCAACGAACGAATGACCCGCTATCAGGTCGAACACATAGCTGGAACCAGAGGGTCTGGGACGAAATATAATCCTCCAAATTGCTCTACGTTACGCACTCATGGTATCTGCATCTCACCAGAACCAGAATGTAAAGGAGCGGTGAATCCGTTGGTTTGCTATAAAAGAAAATTACAAAATTTGCCTGAAGAGAAGCCAGCTGATGATCAATGAGCCTTTTTGGGCTGGTTTATTCATTCTTCTGGTTTTATAATGATGGAAAGCGCAACAGATATGACTATTAGCGCTAAAAAGAGTCCTCCAAATATTGAAAGGGGTATTCTGAAGATAGGCTGTCCATGGAGAACCTGATTTGAGGGAAGGGCAAGCGCGTAAGATGCTAAAAAAACAGCGAAAAATATTGCTCCTATTCCTTGGGTCAAAAAAACAAGCCGAACCAAGTGGTTTCTTTTCAACTGAAGCAACCCTTCTGTGCTAAAACTTCAATTTCTAATAATATTTTAATGTCTTTATAAGAATGCTGCTTGAATGAACTGCGACTTCCCAGATTACCGTAACTGTAATAGCTTCAAATGCTTCATTTCTAGGGCAGATGTGAGAGATGTGGTAGATACGAGGATAGATTGGTCGCTTAGGCTTGGACTGTTTCTGGTTTCCCTCTCTTGGTTCTCTTACATGCTTTATGAGTTTGCCAATGGCATAATCAATCGTGGTCCTCTAACAGTCTTTTGGATTCTTGTAACGGACGTACCCGGATGCATTGGTATTGGCTTCAGGGCGGCAGCGGGTTTTATCGCCTTAGTAACCATTCTATTCTACATCGTCAGAAGAGACCTTTCGAAGCCTGAAGCGTTAATGGCGCTTAGACTGGTTGTACTTTTTGAAGCTGGATACTGGTTCCTTAGTTTCATCATGTCTGGTGTTATGGGGCTTGCTTTGTTTTCGGTTCCCTCTGCTGATGCTTTCGGCGGGGCGCTTTTAATGACGATTGAGAATACTTTGCCTTGTTTCGTGCAGTCAATAGGTCTTGCAGGCGTTTTAGTCAAGTTGTTTTTTGAATCAAGTCCCAACAAACCTGCAAAGAATGCGATAAAATGGGGATTGATTGTGGGCACTTTTTATGTTTTTGTTTTCTGGCTTAATAATACGGGTAACTGGATAGCTGCAGTAATCGATAAGGGAATAGATTATGTATTACTTTATCCGGCTAATCTGTTTAGTTTTGTTTTAACCACTGTTGGTTTGCTTCTGCTTGCTCTATATGCAGCGTATTTCTCGAGAAAATCTATCGGAACAGAATCTTTGGCGAAGCTTAACCTGCACACTGTAGGAGTCATCGTAACGCTTGTTGGTCTGTATTTTGGCGTGCATTATGTTATGTGGATTTTCCTTGGAAGTGTTGGCGGTTGGGGTACTTGGTACGCATGGATTATGGGTCATAACTTGGACTTGTGGGCTATGTCCCTGCCTCTAGTTGGGTTGCCACTGCTATTCCGTAGACGATCCCAAAGTTGAACGCAAAAGTGATTAAATTTTTGTCGGATTAGTCCTCTTCGTATTCGCTTTTCGCAAGTTCAACTGACTGGGTGTCTTCATGTTCTCTTCTCTCTAGCCCTAACCCCTTCTTTTTCTTGCCAACTTTTTCTCTGCCCAGCATGAAACTGTATTCAGCTTCCGTTATCTCATCGTTCTCCAGCATCTCTTCTAGCTGTTTTTCGTCATAAACATCCATTGTCTCGGTTTCTTCTTCATTTTCTTCGCGAACACTTTTCCTTTTTTCTTTTCTCATCTTTTCCTCAAAAGTACTAGATTTTCTGTTTCATATAAAGACATCCAATCAATTATCACCTTCTGTTTTGCGTCGTAAAACAAAAAATTCCAGAAAAGAACGTGCTGACGACCATTTTGATGCGGGTTAACTTGACATTAATTCCGTTTAAATATTGTTGTTGATCTATATATCTAGACGGCATAAGGAATGTTGGGCGGAATCGTATATGTCCTCTTTGTCGCAGAGTTTTATCCGAGACAAATTTGCTGATTATTATAAACAGCATTCTGCGTCTATTCTGCCTCCATCCTCTCTCGAAAGGCGGGAGTTTGGTTTTCTTCTCCTTGAAAAGAGAGTTATGCTTAGGCACAAGGGCTTCAGAGATGTTGAAAGCCTCAGGTCCTCGTTATGCACTATCGTGCCTTCAGATGTTTACTATTCAAGCGCCTATTATGAACGTCCCGAGCAAGAGATGAAGGCAAAAGGATGGTTGGGAGCGGACCTGATTTTTGACATCGACGCAGATCATATTCCGACTCCATGTGCCACGGTTCACGACCTCTGGGTCTGCACTGGTTGTGGCGCTTCTGGCAAGGGTGTGTCTCCCCAGAAATGTCCCGCTTGTGGCGGAATAAAATTCAAGGAAAAGACTTGGCCTTGCGAAATTTGTTTAGAAGCTGCCAAGGCTGAAGCGATTAAACTTATAGATGTTTTGACAGAGGATTTCGGTTTTTCCTCAGAAGTGTTAACTGTTGCATTTTCAGGGCACAGGGGGTACCACGTTCATGTGGAGAGTGAAGCGGTTCGAGGGTTGGATTCGTTGGGTCGTAAAGAGATCGTTGACTACGTCATGGGAATAGGGTTAGAAGCTGAATTTCATGGCTTGGGGAAAAGCGCTACATCCGGGAGAAGGGTTTCTGGTCCAGACCTGAATGATCGAGGGTGGAGGGGGCGAGTAGCTAAGGGAACCTACGACTTCCTGCTAACAGCTTCTAAAGAGGAATTAATGAAAACAGGTCTAAAGACTCAACACATAAATCAATTAATTAGACACAGAGAAGCGCTTCTGAAGAGCTGGAACCTAAAAGGTCCTTGGGGAGTCGTGAAAGGTATAAGTCCAGAAACTTGGAAAAAGATTGCTCAATACGGAGTGGAAAAGCAGTCTGTTAAAATCGATACTGTGGTCACCCCTGACATCAACCGTTTGATAAGACTGTCTAATTCGTTACATGGAAAAACTGGATTAAAAAAAATCGAATTTCCTATCACAGACATCGAAGATTTTGATCCTCTTAAGAGCGCAGTAGCCTTTAAGGGGGGTTCAGTAACTGTTCTTGTTTCAGAGGCTCCTCAATTCAGGGTGGAGGACGAAATCCATGGTCCGTTTGAAAGGCAGAAAGTTGAACTTCCCACTGCGGCAGCATTGATGCTGTTATGTAAGGGTGTGGCAAAGGTTGTGCAGTAAACTTGTATGATGAACTCTATGAAGTGTGGAAAAAGGAAAAAGAAACTCTGGAGATTCAGCGGCTCCCGAAGAACTTCTACGCCAAAATTGCTGCTTATATCAAAAAAATGAAGGCGGACAATCGGATGTTAGACAAAAAAACAACAAAAGCCAAGCTGCTGGATAGTGAGTTCGAAAATGTCAAGATTATTGTTGGCGAGCTTCTTCAATGTCGTTATAAGAAAGTCTTGGAAAAAGCTTTGGCCAGAGAAACTGTACCCAAAGGCGCATTAACTGAAGAGGAAAACAAGTTGTATGGAGAAGTTTTGCCACTACCCGAGGCTTACGGAGCGTTCTCCAAAGATATTCTCCGCGGGCATTTATCAAACATCGAAAAGGATGCGAAAGAAACGATGATGGTTCTGCGTTTTGTTCAGGAAATTCCAGCCTTAGTTGGGTCTGATATGAAAACTTACGGTCCCTTTGCGCCAGAGGACATAGCAACCCTGCCTCCAGGAAATGCTCGAATCCTCATTAAACAAGGGGTAGCCGTAGAAGTAGATTCAAACTAACCGACAGAATAGGTTAACGCTGTAAAATTAGCAATGCAATCTTGCGAAATGCCTAGCCGCGATTTTTGCACTCTTTATTCAGAGCCTGATCCGCATTCGTGATTTGTTTATTTTTCCATCAACCTAAGGTACAAAAATCGGCGAAAATGTATCGAAATGAACAGTGAAGTCTCATCCATTTTTAAGGAAGTGGGCAAAGAATGCATCAAACTTTTAAAGGACTTATCACAAAATACTGTATTATGAAACCGCAAAAGCTCCTTAGACTAGTAAGTGAGATGCTGAAAAATTCTAAGAAAAGCGACAGAGAATTAGCCGGAATCTTAGGAGTCTCGCAGCCCACTGTATCCAGAACTCGAGCTAGAATAGAAAAAGAATACATAAAAACCTACACTATAATTCCAGACTTTGAGAAACTTGGTTACCAAATAATGGCGTTTACCTTCGCAAAGACGAAAGCTTACCCAGACGTATCTGCAGAAATATCACGCAAGTCCAAGGATTGGGTATCCAAACGCCCTAATGTCATCTTCGGTGCTGGTGGCGAAGGTCTTGGAAAAGACTTGGTTCTGATATCATTTCATAAGAAATATTCGGCATACGCTGAGTTCATGCGATCCTTTGCTATGGATTGGGGAAATTACTTGGATAACTTCGAATCGTTCCTTGTCAGCATAGGGGCAGGATACAAGTTAAGAGATTTCGATCTAAAGTATCTGGCAGACGACATATAGGCATCTGCGAGACTGTCTATCTGTGGGCGACTTTCAAAGCATGATTTTCCTAGCAGAGCATTTATTCTTTAACATAGAGAATGCGTCCTCGACAGTTTTTCTGTGGTCAAAGGCGATCTCCAAATTTTTAGTTTCTGCCTCAGAGAAGCTGTTGACTGCCTCAACTTTGGCTCCAGGTTTGGTTTCTCCATCCACAATCTTGCACAAAAATGCGATGCTTATGACATGTTCCCGGGGGTCCCTCTCTGGGTCATCATAGATTCCAACAAGGCTTTCCTTTAAGGAAGGATAGAAAAGCTCGACTTTCAGATTGGTTTTTGTAAAGGCTACTCTCTTCAGGGTGGTTTCAAAAGTTTCCTTAAATTGTACTCTTCCTCCAGGCAGGTGCCATTTTCCTCCTCCGACAATGTCTTTTATTCTTTTGGCGAGAATTATTTTGCCTTCTGAAGTTACTATAACCGGATTAACGTCCACGTACGCGTTTTTCTGGTTGGTCATTTTGATCAGAAATAAAATAACCTAATGTTTGCAGTTAAAATATTCTATTGCATCACGCTCAAAATTCATGTAGCCATTTTTCCATAGAATTAGAAAGCTACGCTACTTTTTCTGGTGTGGATTTCGGTTTCTTTCCAGAAACAGATAAATAGTAATTAA
>Ga0315537_1004572_pt1 | contig 10036 bp, 9 predicted proteins | sample SalMarSW160270MG_FD_203091 | JGI IMG/M metagenome (GOLD analysis project Ga0315537, IMG submission 203091) | Salt marsh sediment microbial communities from the Plum Island Ecosystem LTER, Massachusetts, United States - Salt Marsh Sediment SW1602-70 ... | reverse complement strand
CGGTGTTACCGCGGCGGCCAATAAGTTAGTCTATGATGAGGGAGTTGACTTCATTATAGGGCCAACCGCATTCTTCGCTCCGGCAGCTGGAGCGGTATGCGACCCTGAGCACGTACTTCGTATGCTAACCTGGGTAGTCAATACCCCTGGAGAGTGTGATGCAAGCACACCCTATTCCTTCTTTGCAGGTAATGGGAGTTTGCTGACAACGGCTGCTGCAGCTAAGTACATTAAGGCAAACTACCCTGATGTTAAGAAGGTAGCCATTGTCACGCCGGATGATGGCGCACCACCTTTTGTGATACCCATTGCCACAGATTTGTTGGCGGCACAAGGGATATCTGTCGTTGGCGACCCGGTTATCTACCCTAATGAAGCACAAGACCTGAGCGCTTATGTGGCGCAACTAAACGCCATTAAAGAAGCTGATGCCATATTCATGCAAAACGGTCTTGTTCCGGGCATGGGCGCCCTTGTCAAAGGGCTGCGAGAGTCAGGTAACTACAAGCCTTATGCCGGCTCTCTGCCAGCGCGCATAAGTCAGGTTATGACTATCGCCGGCGAGGAAGCTATGCAAGATGTATTCTCAATTGCCTTGACGCCCGGTGACCCGAATATGCCGCCTGTAGCCAGTGAGATAATCGATAGGGTTGCGGCGGAGTATGGAGCCGATTATCAGTTGGAAATGACGGTTCCCAACTGCCTGTGGGTTCTGAAAGAGGCCATAGAGGCAGCCCAGAGCCTTGACCCAACTGTGGTGAAACAAACATTGGAAACGATGGATGAAATAGAAACCATTTGGGGAACGGCCAAGATATGCGGGGAGCAAACTCTCGGGATTAAACATGTTATAGCTTCACCGCAGACAGTACAGATACTGAAGGATGGAGTTGAGACCTCCGCTGCCTGGATAGATCTCGGCTTTATACCCTGACCCGTTGTTTTTGTTTTGCTATAATACCGGGGTGGGGGTAAATAACCCCTACCCCGGTGTTTGTGGATAAGCCTGGGTTAAAAACTAGCTAGAATGAGAGCCATATGGAACTCGGAGTAGCAACAGTTACCAATTTGCTGATATTGTCATCCATGTACATATTGGTGGCGATGGGGTTTGCTTTTCTTTTTAATATGCTGGGGATACTCAATCTGGCTCATGGTGCCATCTATATGTTGGGCGGTTATATTGGGCTGGCACTTATATCGGCAATGGGCATCAACCAGTGGGCGGCATTAGCGATTACCGCAGTAATAATAGGTGCGTTTGGGGTATTCCTGGAGAGGTTCTGTTTCCGCCCCTTTGTTGGGGATTTTAACCGCGTAATAATGGTATGCGTGGCTGTAGCGGTGATTTTGCAGACCGGCGTTAACATTCTAGTAGGAACCCAGATATTGTCGCTGCCGCCATTTGTCGCAGGCATTTTCAGGGCTGGGCCTGTATCGGTTAGCTATGAGAGGATAGTGACTTTCGCTATCGGCGCTGTTCTACTGGGGACAATAGTCTGGTTCGTGAACGGGACGAAATGGGGCCAGCAAATGCAGGCCATTTCTCAGGATATGCAGGGGGCTTCCTTACAGGGTATAAATGTTAGCCGCGTTTCGGCTCTGGCCAGTTTCATAGGTTGTGCATTGGCGGCAATAGCCGGATGCCTGATAGGGGCTTATCTGGGCTTAGGCCCTTATATGGGAGACTTCATGCTGGTGAAAATCCTTATGTTGGTTTTCCTGGCCGGGATAGGGAGTGTCAGTGGGATCTTCATTGCCGGCCTTGTACTGGGTGCCCTGGATTCGGTATTGCCTCTGTTGGTAAGCGGTGCTGCCAGTGATGCCGTCGCTGTTGCCATAGTCGTCGTTCTTTTACTTATCCGACCCCAGGGCTTCTTTGGGCATGAGGCATGATAGACAGGATGGTAGATGAAGGTTAATCAATGTTATGAGTAATAATCAGTTGTCTGCATCAGCAACTTCTGAGCCTGCAATAGATAAGAGGAAATGGCTCAAGCCGTCTATTCTAGCCGGAATAGTAGTTCTTATAGCCCTGCTGCCTATGATACATGGTTCAAACTATATTATGCATATATTTATCCTGACTTTTATATACATCATTGCCGCTGTCAGCCTGCGCACGATAACTATTTCCGGTCAGTTTCCCCTTGCCCACGCCGCTTTCATGGGTATCGGGGCTTATCTTGCCGGTATGGCGTCAAAGTGGCTGGGATGGCCATCCTGGCTTACTATTCCGTCGGCGGCGATAGTAACGGCCGGTATCGGGATGTTAATAGGGTACCCGTTTGCCAGGCTGAGGGCTCTTTATTATGCCATGGGCAGCCTGTTCTTTGGCATAGGGGTAATTTATATAGTTTACGCCGGTGGAATCTGGTCCGGTGGTTACGCTGGCCTCACTGCCATCGGGCCTCTATTTCCCCTCGGCACCTCTAAGATATATTATTACTATTTCTTCATAGGGTTAACCGTAGTTTGCCTCCTAGCCCTTTATAGGTTTGAGTTTTGCCGCATCGGCACCACTTTGAAGGCGATTGCCCAATCGCACCTAGTCGCCTCCAGTGTCGGTATTAATGAAGGCTGGTATAGAATTTTGGCGGTGGGTGTGGGGTGTTTCTTTGCCGGTTTAGCCGGAGCCAGTTATGCTCATTATAATATGGTACTATCACCTGCCAGCTTTGGCTTCATGGCAACTCTGTGGCTTGTTATGTATGTACTCATCGGTGGTATAGATAGCTTTGCCGGACCTATAATCGGAACCGCTATTCTGGTTTTACTCCCCGAATTTTCCCGCGATTTGAAAGTCTATTCCCCGTTCCTTTCTGCCGTCTTGTTGTTAATTGTCGTCTTCTTGATGCCCCAGGGTCTGGTTGGTTTGCCTCGTCTTATAAGGTCGTGGTACTCTGAACGTAAAAAGGGTAAGAAGATTGCCCATGTTTCTGGAAACTAAAGGATTAACCAAGTATTTTGGTGGCTTAGCCGCTGTTTCCCAATTTGACATGTGGGTTAACGAAGGGGAGATAGTGGGCTTAATCGGCCCCAATGGCGCCGGGAAAACTACTCTCTTTAATTTAATGACCGGTGTCATTCGGCTGACGAAGGGGCAGATAATTTTTGACGGGAAAGACATAACCGGCAAAAAACCCCATCAAGTTGCCGAACTGGGAATAGGCAGAACTTTCCAGCTAAACCCTCTTTTTGCTAATTTTACCGTCCTAGAAAATGTGAGGGCATCGTTCCATCTTCACCCGAGGTCAAGTTTGCTGGATATATATTTTAATACCAAAAAATATCGTCGTAATGAGGCCTATATCTTGGAACAATCTCTGGAAATCTTGCAACTGGTGGGGTTGGATAAGGTTAAGGATGATCTGGCTAAGAATCTACCTCACGGGTATCAGAAGATGCTTGGCATGGCTAGAGCTTTAGCGACTAAGCCCAGATTGCTATTGCTGGATGAGCCTCTAGGCGGGATGAACCCAGATGAAATTGATTTCACAAAGGCAGCTATTAAAAAAACACAGCAGCAAGGGATGACTTTCGTAGTGGTTGAGCACAACATGCAGATAATGGATTTATGTGACCGGGTTGTAGTTATTAACTTTGGGCAGAAAATTGCCGAGGGCTTACCTAAAGAGGTGAGGGAGAACAAAGATGTAATCCAGGCTTACTTTGGGAGGGAACATGCTGCTTAGAGTCGAAGGTCTAACGGTACATTATGGAAAAGCCATGGCATTAGATAGTGTTTCTCTTGGAGTTGCCGAGGGAGCTGTGGTTAGTATTATTGGTGCTAACGGAGCCGGCAAAAGCACTATTATGAGAGCTATCTCTGGGTTGACACCACTAACCTCAGGGGAGATATGGTTTGGGGACAAAAGGATAGACGGAATGGCAGTTAATGAAATTGTGAAACTGGGCATCGTCCACATCCCCGAAGGTCGAAAGCTTTTTCCTTATCTCACTGTTTTGGTCAATCTCAAGCTTGGTGCCAGTTTACGCAAAGATAAGGCTGGCATAAACAAGGACCTAGATGAGATCTTTGAGCACTTCCCTATATTACAGAAGAGGCGCAATCAGAAAGCCGGAACCCTGAGTGGCGGTGAACAGCAGATGTTAGCCATTGCTCGCGGCTTAATGGCCAACCCAAAGCTGCTTTTGATGGATGAGCCTTCGCTGGGATTGGCTCCTATAATGGTTGATGAACTGGTTCCGGTTATTAAGAACATTAATCAAGGGGGAGTTAGCGTCCTCTTGGTAGAACAGAATATTCCTTTAGTCCTCCGGGTAGCCAACAGTGGTTACGCACTTCAGACTGGCAGAGTCGTTCTCGAGGGTGACATTGACGAATTCAAGTCTACTGAGACTGTCAAGAAAGCTTACCTAGGAGCATAGGCCCTACCTAAGCCAATAGGGATTTCATGACGGCAACCTTGGATATGCATTTTAGAGGCAGGATCACTATCTATTCAACACTCGCCGCGGACAAGGTCTCCTAGCAACGGCCTTTATCACAAAGATTATGGTAGTACTGCCACCACAAAGAACTAATAAGGAGATAAAAATGGGGAGAATGGAAGGTAAAGTAGCGATTGTGACCGGTGGCGCATTGGGGATTGGTCGGGCAACCTGTTTGCTTCTGGCAAAAGAAGGCGCGAAGGTGGCTGTGGCAGATATTATAGATGATGCCGGTAAGAAAGTTGTTTCAGATATTGGAAGTAGCGGTGTGGCTCAGTACTGGCATATAGATGTGACTAATGAAAAAGAAGTGGAGCAGGCTTTCGCTGATATCTGCAGGAAGTTTGGGGAAATCGATGTCCTCGTCAACAATGCAGGAATCCACGGGGTGAACAAACCCACTGACGAGATAGAGGAAAGGGAATGGTATGAGGTTATAAATGTGAATGCCAAAGGGGTCTTCCTCTGCACCAAGCATGTGATTCCATACATGAAGAGGGCTGGGGGGGGAAGCATTATCGACCTGTCCTCTATATATGGCAATGTAGGTGCCGAGGATACACCACCCTATCACGCATCCAAAGGTGCTGTACGGTTGATGGCCAAGACGGATGCCATCTTCTACGCAAAGTATAAAATCAGGGTAAACTCAGTTCACCCTGGCTTCATCTGGACTCCGATGGTTGAGCATGTGGCACATACTTATCCAGAGGGAGTTGGGGCTTTCAAGGAACGCATCGCTGGTCTTCTCCCAATAGGTCATTTTGGAGAGCCGGATGATGTTGCTTTCGGTATTCTTTATCTTGCATCTGATGAATCCAAGTTTGTCACCGGTAGTGAATTAATCATAGATGGAGGCTATATAGCCCAATAATGTTTTGCGGATGTACCACAAAACTGCACTCATAGCCTGTAATCAGCCAGAAAAGAGAATCTTTAAGCACGTTGAAACCAGATAAGAAAGTCCCGGCAGTTGAAGTTACTTGACACCAGCACAGTGCCTCTATATCATAATCAAGAGGTAACACTCAGTATTCTACCTGTCGGTTAACCTTCAGTTGGTACCGAGGAGGCTGAGAGATATGAGAAGCGACGCCATAAAGGTGGGGATTGAACGTGCGCCGCAACGTGCCGCACTTTATGCGGTAGGTTGCAGTAAAGATGATCTCAAGAAGCCATTTATCGGGGTTATCAACAGCGCCAGCGAAATTTTCCCCGGCCATGTGCAGCTGGGCCATATTGCCAGCTGGGTAAAAGCGGGTATCCGCAGTGCTGGTGGTATCCCGTTTGAGCTTGGCACCATATCGCTTGGCGAGTGCATCAATGAGGGGACTCCGGGAATGCGCTACAATCTGCCCAGCCGGGAGTTCATTGCTGATTCCGTGGAGATCCTGGCCGAAGCATATCTTTTGGACGGGATTGTTCTTATCCCCAACTGCGACAAGATAGTTCCAGGCATGCTCATGGGGGCAATAAGGGTTAACACCCCCTCCATCTTTGTCAGCGGGGGGCCTATGCTGGCAGGGCGGCTTAATGAGAACGGTGAGACCAGGTTGGTTGACATTTCCACTGCTACTGAAGGCATGGGCAAGGCGATAAGAGGCGAAATCAGTGAGGAAGAACTTGAACGGCTGGAGCATGCTGCCTGCCCGACATGCGGTAGCTGTGCTGGCATGTTCACCGCCAATACAATGAACTGCCTGACGGAAGCGCTGGGAATGGCGCTCCCGGGTAATGGGACTATCCCGGCGGTGGATGTCAGAAGGATCCATCTGGCCAAGGATACCGGTGAGCAGATTATCAAGCTGGTAAAGGGGAATATCTGCCCGCGTGATATTGTGACTGATGAAGCTGTCTACAATGCTTTTGTTGTCACCATGGCGATAGGCGGCAGCACTAACAGTATCCTACATCTGCCAGCGATAGCCCACGAGGCAGGTGTTGATTTCCCTATTTCACGCATAAACGAGATAAGCCGGAAGACCCCCCAGCTCTGTAAGTTCAGCCCGGCATCTCAGCACCGGCTAGAGCATTTGGACTTTGCCGGCGGTATACCGGCAGTAATGAAAGAGCTTGAAAGGCTGTTGAACCTTGAGGTCAAGACGGTTACGGGCAAATCATTGGGCAAGAACATGGCGAAAGCACGGGTAATGGACCATGAAGTGATCCGTCCATTTTCCGACCCCTATGGCAAAACGGGCGGCATCAGCGTACTCTTCGGCAATATAGCTCCCGATAGCGCAGTGGTGAAAAGCGGTGCCGTGGCTCCTGAGATGCTCGTCCACCGCGGGCCGGCGCGGGTTTTCAACTCGGAGGCGGAGGCAACGAAAGCAATTATGAATCGGAACTTTGAGAGCGGCGATGTAATCGTTATCCGCTATGAAGGGCCTAAGGGCAGTCCCGGTATGGTGGAGATGCTCTGGCCCACCGCTATGCTCTGTGGCCTGGGCAGAGACAAGGAAGTCGCCCTCATTACAGATGGCCGCTTCTCCGGGGCAACGCGCGGGCCGGCCATCGGTCACATATCACCGGAAGCGGCAAGCGGCGGACCGATCGCCGCTTTGCAGGATGGCGATATGATAAGGATCGATATCCCTAACCATAAGCTTGAAGTGGAGTTAACCGACAAGGAAATTGGCAATCGTCTGGCACGGTTACCTAGCTTTGAACTCAAAGTTAAAGCTGGCTATCTCAAGCGTTATGCGGAGAGGGTAGGCTCGGCCAGCAGCGGAGCAGTCCTGCTAGATTAAACCCGGCCTTAGCTTTGCCGAGCTGGGGACAATGGTTGCTGTAATTGATGTGGCTCGGGGCTTTCATATCGCTATACTATCTTATACCATCCTAGGAGGGGAAAAATGAAGGCAGCTGTATTCCATGGCGCACGTGATATCACTATTGAAGATGTACCTGAACCCAGGGTTGAACCAGATAACGTCGTTGTCAAGGTAAAAGCCTGCGGGGTATGTGGCTCCGATCTTCATCTCTACAAGTGTGGAGGACAAAATGAGGGTACAATATTAGGGCATGAGTTCAGTGGCGATATAGTAGAAATCGGGGCGAATGTAACAGGTGTCGAAAAAGGAGATCGTGTTACGGCTATAGGCGGCCAAGGATGTGGCCAATGTTACTGGTGCCGACAAGGGCAGTTGCTTCGGTGCCGGAAGTTGGTATTTCTCGGGTGGGGGATTTCAGGGGCCTTTGCTCAATATGTATCAGTGCCATCTTTTCAGATAGGCATGTATGCGGCTAAGCTACCTGATACCATGACATACGAAGAAGGCGCTACGGCGGAGCCTGTAGCAGTCGCGCTGTATGCGGTAACAAAGGCTCAGCCGCAACCTGAGGATACGGTTGTCGTCATCGGAGCTGGTATGATTGGTCTCTGCATCGTACAGGTGTTGAAGGCATTCGGAGTCAATCAAGTCATAGTCAGTGAGCCAAGAGGAAAGCGCTTGGAACTGGCGAAGGAGAGCGGGGCTGATTTGGTGGTGGATACTGCTCGAGAGGACATCGTGTCCATAGTTAGCGAAGTAACTTCTGGTAAAGGAGCTGATATAGTTTTTGAATGTGCTGGCTTATCAACTACATACCAGCAGGCTATTGAGACGGTCCACGGTGGTGGCAGAGTAGAGCTGGTTGGGTTATACGAGCAACCGGTTAGCTGGGACCCGTCTTCTGTCGTAACCAATGATATAACTTTGATAGGTTGCGGTTTACGGTGGGACTTGCCCGGCGCAGTTGACCTTCTTCAAAGCGGTAAAGTCAACACCAAGCCCCTAGTCACTCACGAGTTTCCTCTTGATAAAGCGAAAGAAGCCTTTGAGACTCAGCTTGGGGCTGAAGACGCAGTAAAAGTCCTAGTGAAACCATGAGCATGTGCTAAGAGAGATATCAAAAACAACAAGGTGGATAGGCTTGACACTACTAGAAGTGACCAGGCTCAAAGACATTCCAAATCAAAGGAGGGCGAAGAATATGGGTGATATACTGAAAGGTAAGGTAGCCGTAGTTACCGGATCAGGGCAAGGAATTGGAAGGGCTATCGCCGTGGCCATGGCTAGGGAAGGTGCCAAGGTGGTAACCAACAATCGCAAACCAGGTGGTACCAAATTTGCCATTCTCACCGATGCTCAGTTAGGCGCGCTTACCAAGGAGAAAAAGGAATGGGTGCTTAAACTATCCAAAGAATATTTCGGGGACGCTGAAACCACAGCCCAGAAAATAAGAGAACTGGGTGGTGAGGCTGTACCTTTCTTTGGCGACGTCTCCAATTTCGAGGTAGCTGGCAAACTGATACAGAAAGCTGTGGATAGCTTTGGGAAGGTTGATATATTAGCGAATGTCGCCGGCACTTTCCGTTTCAGTGCAATATGGGAAATGAGCGAGGAGACCTGGGACTATGTTAATGACATTAAGCCCAAGAGCTATTTCAATTGTATCCGCCATGCTGCCCCTTTCATGATGAAGCAGAAGTGGGGGCGAATACTGAACTGTACCTCTCAAGCCTGGGCAGGAGACGTTCTTAAACACGCTGAATATGCGGCAGCTAACGCTGGTGTTGTCGGTCTAACCAGAGCCGTTGCTAGCGAGCTATACCCATATGGTATAACCTGCAATGCCTTCGCACCCTTTGCGAGTACACGGGCTTCTTTTGAGTTGGAAGCCTATGATTTAGCAGTCAATAAGGCGAAGAGTCCCTATGTGGTCGATAAGAAGCTTTCGTTTGAGACTGTCCCCAGCCCGGACGATATAGCTCCGTTTATAGCCTATCTCGCATCTGACGCAGCGGCTAAGGTTAGTGGAACGGTGTTTGGCGTCGGAGGTTCCACCATCGGTATTTACGCTGACCCAGATATTACGAAAAGCATAACCAAGGACAAAGGCGTGTGGACAATGGAAGAACTAAAGCAACAGGTGCCCGGATTACTGGAAGGATACAAGACTCGTGTGGCAAGTCTGATTACTTTCCAAGATGCGGGTAGAACCTAAGCCCTTTACGCCGACCTGCGAATAGGTTTAAAAATGAAGGAGGAATGACTATGGCAGGCACAAAAAAGGTAAAGATAAAGCAGGTGCTGCAGATTGGCGTGGTGGTCAAGGACCTCCAGGAAGCGATGGAGCAATACTGGAACATCTTCGGTATCGGGCCTTGGCATATCTATACTTTCCAGCCCCCATTTGTGAGTAAAACCACCCTCCGCGGCAAGCCAGTGCCGTATACCATGAAACTGGCCCTGACCCAGGTCGGAAACATTCAGTGGGAGCTGATCCAGCCGCTGGCTGGTCCGAGCGTCTACAAGGAGTTCCTGGAGCAGAAGGGGGGTGGCTTGCATCACGTGGCCTGTGATGTGGGGGACTACGACCAGGCTATAGCTACCCTGGAGAAGCATGGCATCGGCGTTGCGATGAGTGGCTCAACGCCAGTTGACACCTTTGCCCAGATGGACACTGAGAAGAAACTGGGGACGGGGATTGAGATCTACAAGAGGACAGCCGATTTTGAGCTGCCTCCACCGGAGGCTATCTATCCGCCGTCTGCCTCTTAGCCGGCACCTGGTGCGGGGTGAATAATCGGCAGATA
>Ga0315537_1004568_pt1 | contig 10042 bp, 9 predicted proteins | sample SalMarSW160270MG_FD_203091 | JGI IMG/M metagenome (GOLD analysis project Ga0315537, IMG submission 203091) | Salt marsh sediment microbial communities from the Plum Island Ecosystem LTER, Massachusetts, United States - Salt Marsh Sediment SW1602-70 ... | reverse complement strand
ACGGCATTTCCGCCGTAAACCGGAATTAGAAAGACGTACCAGATTATTATGTAACTAAAGGAAATCGGGATGAGGATTGCTTGTGGCTTCATTATCTTCTTTTGCATGTTGTCTATCTGCGACTGCTTCTTTTTCAGTTTCTCCATAAGTTTCTTGTCATTAGTGCGTGCGGCCTGCATCATTTGAGACTGATATTCAGATGTTTCCTTTCGCATCACTTTGTATTCTTCCCATCCGCACATGCGGGTGATCAGTAAGCGGTTTATTCCCATGTTAAGAAACGAAACAGTAATCGCGATAAGCATTATCACCAGTGTTGCTAACGGAATATCTGTGATGAGCATTGTCTTATTTCTCCTTGCACTGCCTATTTGTCTTCTCGTTAATAACCATTTTTGCTCTTGGATACGATTCTGTTAATTTATTAGGGATGGCTTTTCTAAAATTACTTGACTAAAAGTCTCCGCAAAAAGAGCGGGTCGATAGAACAAAGAGGTTGGAAGGGTCTGGAGCTAATCCTCTAAATTTGGCAAAACTTCGATAACTTTAGCGAGCCGTTCCACTAATGCATCATCAAACTTTTGGTCTTGTTCTATGTTCGCAAGCGGAAATGGGCGTCTCATACTACAATCCATTCGACTACTACGGTTATAGCAATTCTTGTTGTTCAAACTTCGAACTTCGAAGTAATAAGGGTTTGTTCCCCGAAATTTTTGACGTTTTAATTTAATTTTTTGGCACATTGCTAAACCAAAATTGCCGTATTTGGTATTCTTGTATAGCAAACTTGGAAGGACACGTTTTTTACAACTGCAATTTTCGAACAGTTTTTAGCATATTATTGCGCACGCACATTGAAAATACCTTCTGAACATTCACAGGACTTGCCTCGAATTGTATTTTTAGACTTCTGTATAACATAGACTGGTGGCAAAAACTCATCTAAGATTATTCTTTTATGAACTACCTTGAAATGTTTGTGAAGTGTGGTTTTTGGGAATATTTCGTTTGGGAAATAAAGTATTATGAATTAGATGGAAAGTCTTTCTGTGTAGGTTGCCTATGTCATAGAGAGCTTGGGTTGAAAGATGGCAGTAAAAGAGAAGCCCTATCATAATGATGTGGTGGAGCGTGAGGAGAAGGTTGAGGCTGTTTTGGCTAGGCTTCAGTCTTTGAAATGCAAAGTTTCCGAACTTAGAATGCAATGTGAGGAACTTAAGAAGCTGCAATCAGAAAAACAAAAGAAAGCTTTGGTATGTAACGAGTGTGGCAAGCTGATAAAACAGGGCAAAGAAGTAACGATAAAAGGGTCTCTTGGAGAAGTGAGAAGTTACTATCACAGAGAGTGTTTTAAGGCGCTCTTGTCCTTTTAAAGAAGCATCCAAGATAAATCAACTTACCATTTACATTTTTATCTAAGATGAATGTTTGTGAAGTGAAAGAAGTAAAGAGAGTAATTGAATCATAATTAATCTCAGCCAAGTTTCTAGCTGGCGAAACTGAAAAATATCAGTGGTGACATAGTTATTATTTTGGGAGAATAAGAATGGTAGAGTATGTTAAGGGAACCCCGCCTGACAGATGGCATTGGTGTAAGAATTGCACACAATATCCACTGTACATCTACCAAAGGCGCTTTAATAGACCGCAATCTGACCTCTGTGACCAGTGCAAAGCAAAGGAAGACAAAAAAGGTTGCACAACCTAAAGAGCTAATCAGAGTAGCGAAGAAATCATAGCTAAGCCATCTAAGATAACTTTCAATAAGGTTTGGAACATTCATCTAAGATTACTTCTTTGAATAGCTTGGAATGTTTGTGATTTCTAAGTTTAAAATCTGAAAGATAGGGGGTAACATTTTTTAGAGAGGTTAGTAGTGCTTAGCGTTTCAGGAAGAATAAAAAATGCCTGAAAGCAAGAAATCAAAAAAGGAAGGTTTAGAAAGACATAGGCAAATGCTGAGAGAAAAGAAACTGAAAACTAAAGAGAGAAAAAAGGTATCGTTGCCACAAAAACATCTTAAAGGTAAAAAATGAAATGGTGAACTCTTGCAGTAGAGTTCTCTAGGTTCTTTTTTCTATAAACTTGGATTATTTTATGCTTTAGTTTTGTATTTGTTACTATAGCAATGTTTTCAAGTTTTCTTTTTGATGGCTACTGCAATCGTGCAATTTACAGCAGTTTTCCTGTTTAATGCTTGCGTTTCTTGAAGTAGATCGCTAAGACTGCGCCGATCACAGCCACTGATGCTCCGGAAGCGGTTACGACAAGCGTTGTTGGGAAAGGCACTTCTACGCTGAAGCTTATTGTTTCAGAGGCTCCCATGTTTCCCAAAGTGTCATTCGCGTAAACCGTCAGGTTGTGCAAGCCGTTCTGTAAACCCGTAACTGTCGTGTTACCCGTGACTGTCACGTTATCCCGCCCGTCAAGACTGTAGCCCACCCATTGCGTTGGCTTGTTCACCGCAAACGTCAACGGAACACTGCTCGAATTGTACGTTTTGTTTTCGGGCGAAACAACAGCAACCACGGGCGGGACGGTGCCGTACCCGAAAGGCGTGTACTGCTCATTCGCCGCGCTTGGCGCTATCTGTCCAAATGAGCCATGAAAATGACCTCCAATAGCGTATAACGTGTCGTTTACGACGGCAACTCCCATATTAATACGATTTGTGGGTATAGCAGCGCCAACGGTCCAACTGTTGTTTCTCGGGTCGTAAACCTGAGTGAGGCACGGCGGAGCGGCAAAACCTATCAGCGTGGTTACTCCTAAAACGTAGATTCGTTTAGGAGCCATCACACCAGTTGTCACACCTGCAGACGCATATAACGAATTTGAGGGCGGGGCTACGCCCAGACTCCAACTGTCAGTTTCAGGATCATATATTTGATTCCCATTTGAAAAGCCACCTATAACGTATATCCTATTGTCAACGGCGGCTGAAGCATAAAGATTCGCTCCAGTCGGCATCGGTTCCTTCGTACTCCAAGAATCAGTAGCAGGGTCGTAAACTTCATTCACGTTTAAGAGGTCACTTGCGGTATTCACTCCGCTTATTAAGTAGATTTTTTCGTTTACAACGTTTGCTTGTAGCAGCCATCTGGCTGTAGGCATGGCCGTTTTAGTTTCCCATGTGTCCGTTGCTGGATCATACACTTCATTTACCCCAATGTTGCGACCAGCAGTTCTTCCGCCAAAACAGTAAATCTTGTTATTGTAAACTGCTATGCCAAAACCAGCCCTCGGAGTTGGCATGGGCGCCTTGAAAGTCCATGTGTCCGTTGCTGGATCATACACTTCATTGGTTCCTACGTACATGCTGTATGTATAACCTGTGCTGGTTGGACTAGCAGCAACAGAACCTCCAATAGCGTAAATTTTCCCATTAACCACCGCGACGCCTAAGCCGCCTCTTGCTTGGTGCATCGGCGCTTTCGACGTCCACGAGTCTTCGGCTATGTCAGCGGAGGAAAACGCAGGCTTAACGGCGACTATGCATGAAACTACTAAAAAGGTAAGAACAAGCAGCAGACCGAGGCTTTTTCTCATGCTAATCCCCGATGTCATACTAGGGTTGGTTCTGTGATTAAAGGGTTTTTGTAAAGGTTTCTTGACTAAACAAGCCCGCAACGCCCGTTTTTAGTCAAGATTTCTTGACAAAGAACCAGCAGTTAACTCTACGTTTCATGCTTTATATAAGGGGGGTATAGTCTTGTGTGAGCACCAGAGTCTTCCGACTATTCTCCGAGGATTCGTCTAAAAGCGGGGAACATTTCAGCCGCTCTTTCACGCATTAACAGCTCATAATACTGGTAGATTATGCCAACGGCCAATAAGATGCCGGTTCCTGAGCCGAAAACTCCTAGGAAATCTGAAATTCCAGCGACTAATCCCACAATTATTCCTCCCAGAATTGTGACTACGGGAATATAGCGTTTAAGGATGGACTCGATGGGTCTTCCCGACCGCCTATAACCTGGAATTTGCATGCCTGAATCCATAAGCTGCTGCGCCACTTTAGATGGGCCGAGACCGCCAACTTCAAGCCAAATGAGCGAGAAGACCGCGCAGAAAACCACAAGAATAGCCAAATAAACAGCGGCTCTTATCGGCTCAGCTGCTACGCTCTGGATGTTACGTGGTGGCGTTACAAAATAGGCTAGACCGCCTAATGGTTGATTATCCGTTGCGTTATATTGGCCTAAAATGTCGAGCAAAATGTTCTGTCCTGGAGGAGGACGCCCTTGGGTGCTCCAGAGAAGTTGAGAAAAGAAGAAGACGTTGGCGAAAAGCGCGGATGCGAAAATGACTGGAAGATTTGAAACGTACAGGAGCTTGATTGGATAACGGCTACGGAAACCTTTGTATCCTGCGTAGGTCATCGGAAGCTCAACCCTAACTCCTTCCAAGTAAATTATCACCAGAAACGTTCCAATTGTTGCTATGAACCCGATCACGGATGGATATGCCCCTGCGCCGACTATCCAATTCGTTAATGTTTGTCCACCTCTCAAAAGAGAGTCAAGCGACCCGACGAACAAGCCTGTTCCAGGATTGAACGATTGCCAGAGAATGTTCTGTGCAACTCCAGCCATGATGAAAAGACTGATTCCACTGCCAAGTCCCCAGCCTTTTTGAACCAGCTCGTCCAGCAAAATCACAATTACTCCAGCGCCTAAAAGTTGAAGGAATATAATTATTGTTGTTGGACCTGCGAGGGCGCCGTACATGCCGCTTATTATGTAAGCTGAAGCCTGGATTCCTGTGAGAAGTATAGAGAAGAATTTGCTTGCCACCGTGAACAAGCCTCTGTCTTCAGCCTCGGACATGTCACATTGTATAATGGCAGAGCCAGCTAGTAGCTGCAGTATTAAGCCTGCCGTGACTATGGGGCCTATTCCGAGCTCCATTAGGGTGCCGCGGTTTGAAGCGAAAATCACTCTCAAAGGAGCAAACTGCTCTTGTACACTCGCAGAAATCCCGTAAAGAGAAATCTCGCTCATAACCAGATAGACGATCAGGACCAGCGCGGTCCAGAAAATTTTCTCGTTAAACCCAACTTTGCGTTCAGGAACTTTTATTTCAGGCAAAACTCTTGCGAGAGGTTTGAAAAGGCGTAGGAATCTTCCGGCCATTGATTAATCGTTACTCTCCATGTTCCTGAGATGCGGTTAAGACTTGTCCGCCTGCTTGTTTTATTTTTTCGGCTGCGGATTTTGAGCATGAAGTTACATTTACGATTAGTGCTTTTGATATTTTGCCTGTGCCTAGAAGTTTGGTGTAGCCTAGGCTTGTTAGGTCTATGTGTAATTTGCCTTTTTCTTTTTCAACCGAGAATTTTTGGGCTATTTCGTCGAGTTTTGATACATTGATAATGTTTTCCTTGTGCCTGAGGCTTTGGGGTGAGGTGAAGCCGGTTTTGCCGAAGTAGTCGGGTTCGTAGGTTGCAACGTAGCTCCACAGGTGTTTGTGGCGTCCGACTTTTCGATGTCCTTTTGAGCCTGCGTCTCTGTGTTGACCTACTCTGCCGTAACCGTGAGTTCGGGAACCACGCATTTTTCTGGTTTTCTTGAGTTTATGAGGCATTTTTTAACCAGCTTCTTTGTCAATGGCTTTTTATTTCACAGCTTTTTTCAGTTTGATTTCAAGCACGCCGTTTTTGTACTTGGTGTGCATGATGTTGGGAATGACTACTTTTGGTAGATTTAAACTTTTATAGTATCTGCGGTCTTTGGCTTTAGCAGATAATGTTATTTTCTGGTCTTTCACATTTATGTTTAGAGTTTCCTTATTAAAACCTGCGATTTCGGCGACTATGGTTATCCAGTTTTTTTCTTGGAAAATGTCGATGAGAGGCTTCGGTTCTTTCCATTTTCGTTTGGCATAGTTTTGGGAAAACCTGTAGTTCTGAGGATAAATGCTTCTTGCAGTCCGCATGTTTTCAATACGCAGGATTTTGGAACGACTCTTAGTGCTAGTCAAGTCTAGCCACTTTAGATGTTTTCTGCTTCTCCGCCATTTCGTGCTCAAATTTCTTTCTCCTAGATACAATGGCATTTCCATAGTAACTTTAAAATGTATCGCAAAGGCGCGGATGTTTTTTGTTATCTTAAGTACGTACGCATGCGTGCGTGTTGTGTGTGAGAGAGTATGTGTAAGAGTGAGTAATGGTGAGTGAGCGTTAGAGTAAATTAGAGTGTAAACGTTTGGGTTCGGGATTAAATTTTAATCCGATGCCCAAGGCAGTTTAATTTTGAAGTGAGTAAGCTCTTTATCCTTGTTTCTCTTCAGCTTTCTAGGTGAGTTGATAGTTGCGGGTGTTTCAGTGCAAGAAGTGCGGTCGCAAGAAAGTGGCAGATTACGAAGCATGTTGTTCGCATCCGCACGCGTGCAAGGGAAAGAGACCGCCTGAGTGCTGTGGTGAGCCTATGATCAAGATAATTGACGATTAGCAACCTGACTGCTTTTCAGTAGGTGCGGGTTATTTTTGGATTAACTTGTCCCTTAGGTCGTCAAACTCGGCAGTCTTTTCTTTACCCTCTTAACCTTCTTGAACACTACTCTAAACATGATGAGCATAGACTTTTACTAACCTTCAGTCTTGTCGTTGCGCTTAGATAGGTTTAAATGTGAAAAGCCTAAGTATACATGACATAAAGGTACATGAGGGCTCAAAATGAGTGAAATGACGACCGAAATCCTTGAACAGAACCTGGGCAAAATCGTGCTCGTACGCTTAAAGGGCGGAAAAAGCATGCGGGGACGACTAAAGGGTTTCGACCAGCACCTAAACCTTGTTTTGGAAGAAACTGATGACACCACAAACATCGAGGACACAAGAAAACTAGGGCTTATAATCGTCCGCGGAGACAACGTAGTCCTTATCTCTCCTCCGCCTAGGTGACACCCAGTGGGTAAAGGCACACCATCAATGGGCAAACGCGCAGGCAAAGTCGTGCACATACGCTGTAGGCGCTGCGGAAGACATGCTTATCACGTGCGCAAAAAACGATGCGCAGCCTGCGGCTACGGAGAAACCACTGCTATAAGAAAATATAGTTGGCAGACGAAAACGCTTCAAAAGCAAAGAGTAGCCTAAAACGTTTTCCGTTGAAAATTTAAGTGTGCGTTTCCGCGTTTAACATTCTTTGCAGTAAGATAAGTGGCTAAACGAAAAAGGAGTGCTTGTTTGCTAGTGTGTCACGCCGTAGTAGCCTTTGTCGATTTTAACGAAGATAAGCGGCCCTTTGCTTTGAGCCATACCCCGTGCTTTTCTCAAGGTGTTGTTTACGACGGTGAGGACTCGTTCTTCGTCTTTGAGGTGTTGTACGCGTTTTTCGCCAAGCTCCATCTTTAGAAGGTTCTCTGAGAGGATTTCGGTGCCGCATATTTCTCCATTTTTTATTAGAGTAGCCACTACAACTTCCTGAATTTCTTGTTTGCTTTCAAGTTTTCTCCATAGGGGCTCGGCTTTGCTGATGTTCTTTGAAACTTTGCTCCATTTGTTCGTGCTTTGGTCGCCTATGAGCAGTTTGACGCGTTCTTTCCATTTCTTGAGCCACACGCCAGTCCAGACGGTTAAGAATTCCTCTAGTTCAACAGGGTTTTCTTTGAAGAGTTTTTCGAGTTTTTCTACGAGTTCGCATTGGCTTGCTTCTTTTCCGATGAGGTTCCAGTGGTATTTGAGGTAGTTTGTGAAGTCTTGGCAGGCTACTTGTAGAACTTTGCGGTCTGAGTGTGTTACGTCTAAGGCTGGGTCTGCTTCTTTTAGTTTTTCTGCTAACATTATTTCTAGGAAGTTCATTTGAATTCCCGCTCTGAAGCCTTCTCCACTGTGATTTAAGTTGGAGGGTTATATTAAACTTTATTTTGTTTGGGCATATAACTGCTTTAGGCGGTTTTTGGCAATATGTCGTTTGTAGAAATATGATTAGTCCGTGAGCGGGTGTTTATTCGATGAAGTTTGGGAGGGCTGTGGCGTCTTTTAGGATTAGGTCGGGTTTTTCGTTGGCGAGTTCCTCGTGCGAAAAAAGTCCTGATAGAACTGCTACGGTTTTGGCGCCTGCGGCTTTTCCTGCTTTTATGTCGTTGACGGAGTCGCCGACGATGATGCAGTCGCACATTTGAACATCTAAGGCTTTTATGCATTTTGTTAGGGCTTCGGGTGAAGGTTTTGGTTTGTGTGTGTCTAGGGCTGTGACGACGTGTGTGAAGTATTTTGCTATGCCGAAGTGTTGTAGTTCTTTTGTGATGGTTTTTTTTGGGACGCTACGCATGGTTATCAGGGCGAGTTTGGCTTTTTTAGAAAGGGTTTGCAGGGTGGTTGAGATGTTGGGTATGGGTTTGGTTTTCTGCTTTGATATGGCGTAGTAGGTTTTCAGGTATACGTCTAAGAATTTGTGTATGTCGCCTTTGACGATGTCGTTGATTGGCTGCTTCTGTTCGAGTCTTCGGGGAATCTCCAGTGCGGCTTTTGGTTCGGGCGGTTCAAGTCCCATTGTTTGAAACGCGGTTCGTGCTGCTTCCACGTAAGCTTCTCGTGAATCCACGATGGTGCCGTCTAGGTCGAAGAAGATGCCTTTTGCTTTAAGCTTGGCTTCGCTCATGTGCAACGTCTCTGTTTTTGTCTTGTGTTGATTGGCTGTTTCTTTCATAAACCTTTCCCGTGTTGAGGAAACTGTTGTGCTCTCGGAGACTATACCCCCCTTATTTAAAGGCGGAAATGCTGAGTGAATAGCGGGTTCTAGGCGGTGTGCTTTGCTTATGTCACCTCCTTTACAAGCTGGTTGGAACGTGTTGTTCAGCATAGGCTTCTCAACAAGCAGGAAAAGCCAGAAACCACTATAAGAACCTCAACGAAATTCACCAATAAATTTACCAATTCACAAACTCGAAAAAGTCCTTATGGTCATCAAACTTTCATTGCAAAGAAAAAAAGCCTACGTAGGTATTTGAAGTAAATTCTTGAGAAAAGCTTCATTATCCTCCAGTACGTCTGAGAACGTTTTAATTGTATACATGCTCCTCACCGAGTTGTTATGCGTATCCAACTTTTTCCTTTCTTCCTGAGTCAAATATGACCCGATAATTAGTAGTCCCGTAGTGTTATCCGCTGTCAGATTTTCAAGACCCCGCTTTCTAAGAAATTGTTTGTCCTCTATTGCCCATCTGATATATCCTCTAACTTGTTCCTCTGCGTGTGATAATTCTTGTGAAGGGTCTCCTCGCTTAGTATAAAGCTTGACACCAGGTTTCTCTAATTCTACAATTACGTAACTTCTATTCTTTAGAAATAGTATAAGGTCAGGAAATTGCTCACCACCAAATGACTTTTCAGCGAGGAACTTAGTAACTTGCCAATTGAGAAACATGGGATTTTTTTCAAAAAAAGCTTGGAACTTTGGTTCTTCGGCGGTATCCTTTATCAGTTTTCGATATTCATCAATTCGCTTTTGAAATTCAGTTAGTGTTGGTCGGCGTTCAGGGACTATTTCAACCTTTTCTCTGAGTTTTAGCTCTGAAGAGGAGTATTTGTACAGAATATGAAGCCCTTGGATTGACGTCTCATTTCTTTCAATAAACCCAATATCAAGAAGAAACTCGCAAATTATGGCAACTTTCTCAATCTCATCTGTTGAACCATAATTTACCACATCTTCATTTAATTCAATTTCTATGTTATCTAGTGAAGGAATAAACTCATAGATATATGGATCGTTTATGAATTTCAGCGAGGCCAATGAAGATAACATTTTGATTTTATTTGCATTAATTACTTGATTGTTTTTGAAGAAGTAATATAGAATTACTACATTTGCTGAAATAGAACCTTTTCCCAAGTGGATCAATTCTTCAAGAGACATTTTTCGCAATGTTGGATAAATAGCCCCGATAAGGTCTTTCCTGAATGCTGGATCGCCAAAGACAAATATTGTGTTAATTTTTTCAAAGAACCCCCTAATTAATGACCTTTTACCTTCTTTAATTGCCCTTTCTATTAGTCTCTTGCAGAAATTAACGTCTTTTAACTCTTCATCGGAAA
>Ga0315537_1004559_pt1 | contig 10055 bp, 9 predicted proteins | sample SalMarSW160270MG_FD_203091 | JGI IMG/M metagenome (GOLD analysis project Ga0315537, IMG submission 203091) | Salt marsh sediment microbial communities from the Plum Island Ecosystem LTER, Massachusetts, United States - Salt Marsh Sediment SW1602-70 ... | reverse complement strand
CGTTGATTTCTACCGCCAGCTACCAACTTATGGTTATAAGCTCATCATCTTTCGTGCCCATTCCGGCATATTGGAACAAGACGGGGAGGTAATACCGAGGACAGTGCTGTTCACCAATGAGGAATACACCGAGTCGAGATATGCTCTCGAGCAGGTATACGAGCAACTGGTTATGGGCGGCGCCTGCCAAGGTTGTCCAATGATGTTCGGGATAACCCCGGAATTCGTGAGGGCTCAAAGCGTGGTAGGGCAGGCCACGGACATGGACGGCAGATTTGATGATACCGTCGTCATAATGATGGGCTGTTCCGGCATCGCCATGGACGATATGGCTCGAGCATTTGTCGACAAAGGCGCCTCGGTCTATCTGGCCTGGGACCGCAGCGTGGAATTGTATTACGTGGATAATGCAACCCCCTATCTGATGAACCAGTTATGCTCTGAAGAACTGACCATTAGAGAGGCGGTCGCTAACACCATGGATTTCGTAGGCCCAGACCCGAATTACGGGGCGGAGCTCAAATGCTACTACGACCCAGCGTCACACAATGGTGACAAGACGTTGGAGGAACTAATAAAATAATCGAGGGTAGAGACTGTGTCCCAGCTGGTGTTCACTGTTGGCCTTACCGCAAAGGTATGCTACAGTAGCGCAATACACGAGCTTTCCCTGTCGCCAACGAGAGAGAATGGTCAGGCGAGCTTGTCGGCCCGGGCGAGCCGGTGGTCATGACGAGAGCGCTTGGCGGGGGAAAAGCTTGAGACAGAACCGTGAGCACAGGAAAGGCTAAGAAACAGAGCAAAGGGAAGCCCCCGAAGAAGGGCTTGCCCTGGTTTGCCTGGGTGCTTATAGCACTAGGCATTGCCGGCATTGTTGTCTTTGTCCGTTTCTACCTCATGGGCCAGCCGTCCCCAAATAACGGGGGAGAACTCAAAGCAGTCATCGTTGACCAGCTTTCTAGCTTTCAGGAAAACGAGACATTTGTTGCAAACGTCACTAAGGAGCTGGAAGACTACGGCTTTGAAGTTGACCTCTACCAGGGCGATAACGTCAGAGTGGATTTTTACGGCGAGCTAGCCACTCATGGCTATAAGCTCATCATCTTTCGAGCTCATTCCGGCCTGCTGGCAAAAGATGAGGTGACAATTGCGCAGACCACCCTGTTTACAAATGAGGAATATAGCCCGTTGAAACACTATGCCGAACAACTGGATGACCGACTGGTTATGGCCAGGGTTAGCGAAGATTATCCTATGGTATTTGGCATACCCCCAAAATTCATCAGGGAGAGTATGAAAGGGAAATTTGATGATGCGGTTGTCATAATGATGGGCTGTTCAGGGCTTTTTTTGAGAGACCTGGCTGAAGCATTTGTTGATAAAGGCGCCTCGGTCTATGTTGCCTGGAATGGCAGTGTGGAGTTGTATTACGTAGACGAAGCTACTGCCTATCTGGTGGGACAGTTATGCTCAAGCAATCTCACGATTAAAGAGTCGGTGGATAGCACCATGGAGGTCATAGGCCCAGACCCGGAACACAAGGCAGGGCTCGAATACTACCCATCGGGCAGTGGTGATAAGACACTGAAGCAACTAATAGGATAGTTGACCGTAAGGACTTCGCCTGGGCTTCTGCTCGCCCTCGGGCGACGTGACGGTCCCGATGCAATCAACATCACCTACGTTCTCTATCATGACCGCGTCTTCTATCAGGGTTGGAGTGACGGATATTGCATCGTCGCCTACGGAAAGTTCCAGTGCAGCCTCTGGGGCACACGACAAGCCGACCAAAACAAGAGCAATAATACAACAAATCAAAAATGTTGATTTCATAAGCGCCTAATCATATCCATAGTAAGCCAACTGGCGGTAGCAATCAATGCCACTCTTGTACACAGGAGTTAATATTGTTGGCTCGCTTTCCGCTATATTGCTACGTTAGAGGTAACAAGACAAGCGATTGTTACTTCGGGCACACTTTCCGGACATTTGTATCATACGATAGCCATGCCAGATACAGTTGTCTGACCCTTTTGTTATAATCCCTGGTAGAGGAAATCGGACATGGCTAAATTAACAGCCAAAGAAGTGAAAACATTGCTTGATTCAACCAAGAAAGTCCGTACCTACAAACTCATGCAGTCTATCGGTTATCAAAGGCTTATTAAGAAGGCTGTTGACGAAAGGACTAAGCAGCTCCTAGCAGAAATTAGTGACAATGAGCTTAGCGATGCCAGATCGTGGTCACAAAGGATTGAACAATTGGCAGGCGGCGGCACGAAATCTGGCGGAGCTAATTTTCTAAATCAAAGGGTTAAGCTTATGATGGGTATTCTGGGTACAACAGGCTTTTTTGAGTGGGCCATCATTGCTGAGGATGAGACTGTTGAAGACCTCGCCATCCAGGCAGCCAATATCGGCGACCTGACCATCTCGGAGGAATGGACCAGGATAGCCTCTGATGAGCGATTACATATAGAGAGGACGAAAAAAGAGATCCTGGGTATGGAAGGCTGGGAGATGGGAGGTGGTGGTGGGGTGAGAGATGTCATCTTTGGGGCTAATGATGGTCTGGTATCAATATTGGCACTGGTTGCTGGAGTTTATGGGGCAACTACTGAGAGCCATCCTATTCTTATTGCTGGCATTGCCGGGGCAGTTGCCGGGGCTATATCTATGGGGGCTGGCTCCTACCTGTCAGCTAAGTCGGAGAAAGAGGTAACAGAGAAGGAAAGCGACAGAAAAGGGATTAAGAGAAAGGGTACTCCTGAACAGGAGAAAGAGAGATTAATCAGGTTCTACCAGGCGAGAGGATTTAAGAGGCGAGATGCAGAGGCTGTGGCGGACAGGGTAGCTCAGCACGTTGAGTCAGACGAATCCTATACGATCGGAGAGGAAATCGGGCTAACCTGGGGAGAATCATGGCCTCCGGTCAAGGCGGCCCTTTTTACAGGGCTATCTTTCGCGGTTGTGTCTGTGATTCCGATCCTCCCATTCGCCTTTTTGCAGGTAAACCCGGCCGTGATAACGGCGGCAATTGCCAGCATAAGCTGTCTTTTCGTAGTCGGAGCCAGCAAAGCTATCTTCAGCAGAAAGAGTTGGGTTCGGAGCGGGATTGAGATGATGCTTATCGGCACGCTGGCTGCGGGGGCAACATATGCCATAGGTCTGGCAATCCCCGTCTAGTTCTATTGAAACTAAACAATCTCCCACTCACAATAAGGGTCTCCGGCGGCGATACACTTTACTTCCCTGACATGCTGGTTTTTAGCTGCTGAGAAAAGGCCGTTCAGGAAACCGGTGGTGAAGAAGCATTGTGGCTCCTCCCACGTCACAATATAGGCTTTGGACCAGAAACTCTCGCAATTCTCTACTATTTTTATTCTTTCATCCATGGTAACCTTGCCCACCTTGCAGTAATTCATGAAATCTACAACCCTCTTTATAGCCTCATGCTCACTTAACCCCATTTCCAACAGGCGTTCCCCAACCTGTTTCCCCGACCTGGCTCCTCCCATCCCCAACACCATTCGGAACCTCTCACCAGCTAGAGCGGGAAGGACCATGGCATGTCCGACCCTGTCCATATCAACCATGCTTCCCAGCGTAGGCCTCTCCAAGAGAGGCTTTCCGTTCAGCAGAAACTCCATGAGGTGATGCATCAAACGTTGATGTATCCTTTCGATAACAGAGACGTCCTTCTCTAAAGAATCCTTCAGCCCATCAATTTCCCCAGGCACAAGTTTGACTTCGCAGTAGGGATCCCCCAGCCCAATGCACTTTGTCTCAACACAATTCCAGTCCCTCTCAAGCCCCTGCCAGCTCTCAAAACCCTTAATTACCCCTGTCCACAAAGGCGGAGAATAGAAAGCCATCGGGGCGCCGACGTTTTCGAATCCCCAGCATTCAGAGCTTTCGTAACATCTAAAGTAGTGTTCATCGGTCTTCGATGCGGCTTCAAGGTATTCCACGATGCCGATGCGCTCCTGTTTCAGGACGCCAGGTGATCTCTCCAGCCCTTTTACCAGTTTCTTCATGTCTTTGACCTTGCTGAAGCTCTTCGGCATGAATCTGAGAAGAAGTCGCATGTGCCAGGGAAACATGGCGCGCTTGACCGCTTCATTCTGCCTCATGATCTTGAACATGGAGGGCATGTCATCCTTATTCATCTCGTACACCATCATTGGGAACCGTTTGGGGTCCCAGAGCATCCCGCTCCAGTGGGCGAGGTTCGGCCAGAACAGGTTCACGAAGTCTCCAAGCTCCCTCCTGAACACTGCTTCCTCTCCCCGAATGTACGGTGCCAGCACATCGGGATTGAAGACACACTCTTCGTATCCAATCCTTTCGGGTTTAATGGGGACCTCAATTTTTGTCGGTCTCACTTTCGGGTGCTTCACGACATTGAAGAGCCGCTTATCCTCCTTTGTTTCTATCTTGACGATGCCGTCCGCTGTGCTCATCATGGCTGTAAGGTCCTCCTCTTTGCCACAGCCCTCATCCATCAAGGCTAATACTGAATTCCCTTCAGAAGCGAACCTCGCCAGACAGAGCCTCATAAATCTGAACACTTCCTTCTCGTTGAAAAGGTATGGGGATGGCAAGGAATCAAAAGCAAGGAAAACATCGCGCCTGCCAATACGCTCCTGCAGCTTGGCTATAGCCATACTTATACTGTTCAGGTCTTCGCAGTTGGCCCCTATAGTGTCTGGGCGCTCTGGCGTTGTCACTCCCAGAGTTTCCCCGAAGGCATCAATGAAACTGATCGCATTAGGCGGAAGTTCGCCCATGCCCTTTTCTCTTAAAAGACCTATGACCTCAGTAGGCCCGTGCTCGGTAGTCACGAATATGACTGGCTTGTCCATGGCCAGGCCATTGAGCACCACTTGATGGCAGAAGGTTGATTTTCCAGCTCCTGGAGGCCCTGACAATAGAATCAGGTTGTTCTTCGGTACCTCCTGAATTTAGGCTAGTGACAATCCGCTTCTCTCCATCCCGCCACCTCCTTACTTAAAGACAGTCAGGGTAGGATATACCTCTATGCCACTACTGGTAATATCATAGGGGCGTGGCTGATTGTCAACCGCCAGGCCACGCATTTTCTCTACCTGAAACATCCGGGTCAACTTGTCGTCTTTCATGACGGTACGAAGCAGGATAACGCCTTGTGCTAGATACTCCTCAAATTGATGCTCTCTTTCCAGGCCTGTGCCTCTTAGTTCGGAGATCAACAGGTTGGTGCAGCCAGTCTTTCTGAAATCAGCTATCAAGTCTCTCATAGCGTATATACGCTCAACCTCATCTGGGTATTGGAGAGTGAAGATAGTGATAGGGTCGATCACCACCCTCCTGGCTTGAACCCCTTCGATACCTTGTCTGATTGCCTCCAGCAGCTTAATAAGCTTGAACTCCTTCATGCCCAGCTGAATGAGGCCGGCCTTTTCCGATGATGTCACTCGAACTGGAGAAACATTGATGAAGGCAAGCTTTTTCTCTTGTTCAAGCTTGCCCAGGTCCCACCCGAATTTCGACATGTTCTTTTTCACATCCTCGGGGTCTTCATCCAGTGATATATAGATGCCCGGCTCGTTGTACTCCATAGCTCCTTTATACAGGAACTGGATTGCGAAGGTAGTCTTCCCACTACCAGGTCCCCCAGCTATAAGGATGCTATGGCCCCTCGGTATCCCTTTCTGTCCGAGGATCTTATCGGCGCCGGCGATGCCTGTTGAGGTATAATCATCACTCATATCCACCTCCAAAACCGTCAAGGCAATTCTAGGGTTGTATTCAATTATAAGTCCAATGCGAAAAGATAACAATAGTGTGTTGGCTGACCACGTGGGTAACACTAGACAGTGCTTCATCATATTAATCACGGTTATTGAGCAAACATCGGGATGTCCGCACGTTGATAACAAATCTCTGACATTCATTGACCAGCCCGATTAGCAAGGGGCTAACAAAGACCTCTATGATGGCGATGGCTATCGGAACATTGGCTGCGACGACAACTTATGCTGTGGGACTGGCAATTCCTATGTAGTCTCAGTTTACGAACTCCGCTCCTCCCTCATAAAGACTACCTAGCGTATGCCACAATGCCATCATGCCGCATAACTGCTCTTTGAGTGAACAGTAGTGTGCCTCTTCGCAAAGGGTCGTTGAGGAAGCCTGTGGTGAGGGACCATAGTTGAGTCCTCACTCGTGGCTACCACCCATAGTCGCCCTTCTGCGCAATTCTTCCGGCTTATGGATGAGGTAACGGTGGTTTTCTATGCTCATGATGCCGGCTGCTCGCAAATCGCGCAACAAGCGCCTGATTGTCCCTGTAGTTACTCTAACCATTTCGGCAAGCTCCGACTGCGTGAGAGGGATTGAGATCTTCCATCCCCCCGGAATTTCGCTGCCGTAGGTACTTACCAGCTTCAGCAAGGTCTGAGCCAGGCGAGCTTGCGGTCTGAACAAGATGACGCTCTCCAACTGAGAATTTAGGTTCCTGATCCTTTGTGCCAACACGGCCAGAATACTAACTGCCACGTCCGGATACAACTTCACGAAGTCGAGAAAATCCTCACGCTCCAGGGCCAAAGTCTCGGTAGAATCTGTCGTGATAGCTGTGGCAGAACGCGGTCTCTCATCTAGCAAAGCCAATTCACCGAAGAAGTCGCCGGGTCCCAAGTGGGCCAGGAACACATCCACTCCCTCTTCTGAAGGGATGCTCAGTTTGACCTCCCCGGTATTGATTATGTGGAACGTGGAACCGAAGTCACCCTTGTGGAAGATGATTTCGCCCTTACGATAGCGACGCTTCGTGAATTGGCGAGAAAGGCTCGAGAGGTCGTCTGCAGACACGGACGAGAAGAGGGGTATGCCCTTCAGTGTACTTCCCACTGCCTCAGCCCCGCCTTCACGTTGCCCGAACATGCTTTTGGCAAATCGCCTCACCACACTCGGGTCAAAATGCGTTGTCGCTTTGATTCTCGTCCTGGGTTCTATGAGAACTTCAACTCTTGTCGGTTTCACCTTTGGGTGCTTCACGACGTTAAAGACTTGCCTATTCTCCTCCGTCTTCATCTTTATCACACCGTCCGCGACGCTCATCATGGCCACCAAGTCCTCAGACTTGCCACAACCCTCATCCATCAGGGCCAATACCGAGTTCCCTTCGGCAGCGAGCTTCGATAGAAAAAGCCTCATGAACTTGGCAATCTCAGCGCCGCTAAACAAGTATGGAGAAGTCAGTGAATCGAAAGCGAGCAATATGCCTTCTTGTCCCATTCTCTCCTGTAACCTTGTGGTAGCGATGCTTATGCTGTTTAAGTCGGCGCAATCGGCACATATCGTATCTGGTCGGTCCGAAGTCTCTATGCCCACCGTCTGGCTGAACGCGTCGACAAAGCTCAGTACTTCAGACTTGGGACCTCTTATGCCCTTCTCTACCAGAAGTTGCACGACCCCAGAGGGACTTTGCTCCGTAGTTACGAATATTACCGGCCTATTTTCAGCTATGCTGTTGAGAACCACCTGATGGCAGAAGGCAGATTTCCCCGCTCCCGGAGGTCCAATCACCAGTGTCAAGCTGTCCCTCGGTATCTCCTGTATCTCAGCTAATGACAATTCCCGTTTCTCCATCCCGCCGCCTCCTTACTTGAGAACAGTCAGCGTAGGATACACCTCTATGCCGCTTTTGGTGATATTATACGGCTCGCTTTATTTTATAGTGATTCCTCCATCTTGAATCGTGAATATTATAGCTTGACCGAGGTCGGAGCTGTTATACTCAAATCTCTTTCCTGATGAACCTTCGGGAGCAATACTATGAACACTGGCACCAAGGCTATATGTTCCGTCTCCCATTTCACTAAGTGAAAGTCCCCAATCTTTTCCTTCAACGAAGTCTGCCTCGTCTCGGGGAATAAGATGAGGGGACGCGGATATACTGCTAGCCCCATAAACCGACTCCCCTGTTTCGACTCTGTTTATCCACAACTGATAAAAACCAAGTTGAGGCTCAGCTGCCGGTTCAAAGGAGCCCGGTATTATCGGACTCTCATCCCAGCTAACTAAGATCCCATCTTCAGTTGCTTCAGCTTGTACATTAGTCGGTGGGTCCGGTGGCTCAACCCCTACCCAGATGTCCGTGGTTCTCGCTCCTGGTATTGGCTCACCAGCCAGATCAAGACCAGTAAAAGTGTACTCTCCACCAGCTATGGGCATTCCTGGTACACAAGTTGAAAAACGAAACAAGGTTGTCCAATCAACCCCAGGGCTAAACACATCGGTATATCGTGGAATAATTATTGACCTACCATCAGGCAGGTCCACCCGAACGCTATCCATGATTACATTGGTCATAGTCTGTAGAATAACACAGGGGTTTCGTTCCTCCGGTGGCAAAGTTGCCGGCCCCTCCAAGCCAAGATAGGCATCCGTTTGAAAATAAAGCTCAAGGAGCTCAGGTGGCTGACCAGGTCTGGTAATGCATTGGCGCCCTTCAGGGATCTGCACCTCCACACCCTGTGCAACGGCCCGTATATCCCCTTCCAGATTAATTGCCCAGGTTGTGCCATCTTCGATGACGTAAACCTGCATAACACTACCCCTCACCGCTACCACACCAGTCGGTGTTTCAACTTCGTAGTGAGACGCTGGATCAACAAGCTTTGTCACGCGGCTTATGGTATTCCCTATTGTCTGTTCAAGAGTAATAGTTGTAGAGCCAGTGTCTGTGGAAATATCGAGTGAAGCAATTTCTATCTCGGTGCCAGCCTGTAGTTCGATAGTGCTACCATCAAAGAAAGTGATTTCGGCGGTAGAATTATCGCCTGTTTTTACACTATCTCCCGGTTCTAGAGACATCCCGGCCTGCGCTTCTGTCCAACTGCCCGTGCCTGCCTTCATTACGGATACATTTCCCTCGGTTATTGAAAGTACAGTGAGTGTAGAAAGAGAAGGAGCACAGCCAACCAAAGTTGAGGCCACTAGAATGGACAAAACAAGTATTGACAGCAGTTTCTTACGCATGGCGCGGTTCCCGTAAATGCCCAGAGTGTCTTGTCAGCAGCATAGGCTTTTGAAGGTGTCTATTGTTTATCTGTAATGCGTCATCCAGCGTCTCGGTCTTGATGAGGGCAAAGGCCACGTCACGGACAGGGATGGTATCATGGACAAGGTAGGCCTTCTTGTTGCCGCCCTCACCCAGGAATTCCTTGACCTGACAACGGCCACTGGGAAATGAGGTGAGCTCAGGTGAGGGTGGGGGTGTTTCACGTACTGGCTCAACCAGAGGATGGCCACATTTATTGCAGAATTTGTTACCTTGAGGATTTGCATGTCCGCACTGATGGCAGGTTTTCTCGGGGATGAATGGCTGGCCGCAGCCTCCGCAGAACTTTGCTCCTTCACGGTTCTCGTATCCATACTTCGGGCGCTTCATCAGCTCTGTCCTCTTCCCGAGCTAAAGTCTATGACCACTGCACAAGAATGTCAAGTATCTCGTGTGTGACTCATTCTGCCATCGAGAGTCACAAACCGCTCCTATGAAAGAGTAATGCAAGCCCCTTGTTTATTCAGCTGTCCATGTGCTGGTGAAGAATTTGCTCAATCTCCTATTCGTACCACTTCTGACGCACACTGTAACTTCCGACCGGAGCCCCTTAGCCTAAATTAAACAGCGCAATCCACCTCTTGCGGATTCGCTAAGCGTAATAGAAGGCGGCCCCTCTCTTTGACTAGCTTGTTATAGGCTCTAATATACGGTCTCCTGTCCTTAGGCACATGGGACACGACTTTAAGCAGCCACCTGGCCATTGCCATCTTGGCTACATTGGCACCTTTTTTCTTTCTGAAAGTGTCCAGTCGCTCTTTTATCTCGGCGTCGGCGTAGGATGCGGACACAGTGGGCTCTACCAAAGCCCACCTCAGCCAGCGATTACCCTCTGATGTGATCTTACCAGGGTATGTCTTTCCGCCTGATGAATGAGTTGAAGGCACCAATCCGGCATAACAACACAACTTGGAAGGGGAAGCGCTCTTTCATGATACCTATGTTG
>Ga0315537_1004556_pt1 | contig 10059 bp, 8 predicted proteins | sample SalMarSW160270MG_FD_203091 | JGI IMG/M metagenome (GOLD analysis project Ga0315537, IMG submission 203091) | Salt marsh sediment microbial communities from the Plum Island Ecosystem LTER, Massachusetts, United States - Salt Marsh Sediment SW1602-70 ... | reverse complement strand
ACTAAATATCCCTTGATCTTTATCGATGCCGACGCTGTGATAATAAATAAGATGGACCTTCTTCCCCATGTTGATTTCGATATTGCCGCCTTTCGCCGTTCCATCGAAGGACTAAATCCTAAAGCCGGGGTTTTCCAAGTTTCCTGCAAGACTGATGAGGGGATAGAAAAGTGGTGCTCCTGGGTATTAGAACAAGTAGAAATCAATGCAACGAAGCTATAGAAGTTCCACGTACCTAGTAAACCTTCCCATCCTGAGAAAGTTAAGCGCGCCAGCGTAACTAGCTGATATTCTGCCTCTGTGCCAAGTCGAAAAGAATCCACCATCCCTGTCCTGTAACTAAACCTTTACAATGCTTGCCGCCACAAACTATAATTCGCTGTCATGTCCTCCATAAAAAGCGACAATTTACCTGCCACCCTGGCTAAGATATCCCAACTGCTAGCTATCCAGAAAAAGCAAAGCTATATCGTTGGTGGCTTCATCCGCGATTGGCTTTTGGAAAGGAAGACCAACGATATAGATATTGCTGTAAGCGGTGCTACCATAACCATAGCTCGGGAAGTAGCCGAAGAGTTAGGAGGCAAATTTGTGCTACTTGATGATGTCAACAACATAGCTAGAGTGGTGGTGACTGAAGATGGGCAGCCAAGAGAGGTTTCGCAAAACCAGGAATTGCGTAGTGCAGAGTGGCATTTTGATTTCTCACCTTTTACCGGAGATATTGAATCTGATCTCGCCCGCCGTGATTTCACCATAAATGCCATGGCTCTGGAACTCAGCCAATTTGTCACTGCCAGCAAAGCCACCAAGATGAGCCCCCGAAAATCGGCAAGCTTTTTGACTAAAAAGCAATCCTTACTAAAGCTTATCGACCCCTTTTCCGGTGAGGAGGATTTAAAGGACAAGATAGTACGGGGGGTAAGCGAGCAAATATTTGAAGCCGATGCCGCTAGACTCTTGCGGGCAGTGAGGTTAGCTGCCGAGCTTGACTTCACTATAGAGCCCAACACAGAATCTTTAGTTCGCCGCCATTCCCAGACTATCACGGAGGTCTCGGGGGAGAGGGTTAGAGAAGAGTTGCTTCGCTTGCTAACTCTGCCCCGAGCTACTCACCATCTGAGATACTTAGATAAACTTGGCTTGCTGCTAGCTTTAATCCCCGAGCTAGAAGAGAGCAAGGGAGTAGAGCAACCAACAGTGCACTTCTGGGATGTCTTCGAACACTCTTTACAGACCGTAGCTGCCATAGAATTCCTCATTAGAGAAAGCGACTGGGAGTACAGCAACGACGATATGCTAACTACTGCTCCCTGGTCTGACACAATAGACAGGCACTTATCACAGGAGGTTTCCAGCGGAAGTAATCACAAGGTACTACTCAAGTTAGCCGGGCTATTCCATGACATTGCTAAACCGATGACAAAGTCTATTGATGATACAGGTAGAGCCAGATTTTTAGGGCATACCAAAGAAGGAGCAGCTATGACTGCGAACATTCTGGAACGGTTGCGATTTAGCAATCGAGAAATAAGACTGGTGGAAAGCCTTGTCTATCATCACCTCCGCCCAGTTCAGATGGCAAATGATGGATTCCCTACCCAACGGGCAATTTATCGCTACTTTCGGGATACCGGCGAGGCCGGTATCGATATTCTAGTTCTAGCTTTAGCCGACTATTTGGCCAGCCGTGGGCCCCTGGTGTCTATGGAGGAATGGAAAAACCATTGCCGCTTAATAAACTACATACTGACAGAGCATGAAAAGCAGCAAGCCAAAATCCTGCCGATGAAACTCATTGATGGCCATGATATAATGAACAACTTTGACTTAGCACCAGGACCATTGATTGGCAACCTCCTCGCCATAGTCAAAGAGGCTCATGCCAGCGGTGAGTTAAGCACCAAGGAAGAAGCATTAGCCCTGGTTAGAAGGGAGCTGTCAGCTGTGAGCAAGCAGCAAATAAGTATCCACAAAAAATCCCGGGATTCTGGTGCAAAAACAATTCCAAACGCAAAGTAGACTAAATTGAGAAGTAGAAACGTTTATTTATTAATTCTCATCCTCGCGGTGTTCGGCTTCGCCTTATGGTCCATAGTCCCGCTGGACAGGAATGTCCTCGGCAGAGAAGGACTAAGGCTGGGACTTGACCTTGCCGGCGGCAGCTACCTGGTTTACCAGGCTGATCTCAGCGGTATCAATGGCACAGAGGATGAGATTATGGATGGTGTGAAGGGAGTTATAGAAAGGCGTATCAACGCTTTGGGCGTCACTGAGCCCGTCGTCGAAATACAGAAACACGAGGGGGAATATAGTATCGCCATCCAACTGCCCGGCATAGCTGACATTGAGAAGGCCAGGGAGACGATCGGGCTCTTCACCGTGCTCGAATTCCGGGAGCAGGATAATGAAGGAAATTGGGTTCCTGCTACCGGGATAGTCACAGTCAATGGCACGGAAAAAGAGTTGGTTCTCAGTAGTAGATATTTTAAGGAAAACACTTACGTTACAGTAAGCCAAACCACCACCGAAATATTACTGGTATTTGAGATGGACGAAACCGGAGCGAAACTTTTTAAACAAATAAGCACCCGCCTTCTCGGAAAACAGCTGGCTATCTTTCTTGGTGACGAACCACTACGGGGTGAAGATGGCACTATTATAGCCCCAACTGTACAGGCAGTGATAGAAGACAGGGGACAAATTACAGGACTAAGCCTTACTGATGCTGAGGAATTACGTCGGGTGCTCAACGCCGGGCGTATCCCTGTTCCACTGGGGAGTTATGTAAATGGAGTATTTGAACCCAGTGTTCCGCTCTATGAAAGGACTGTGGACGCCACCTTGGGAGCCGATTCTATACATAAGAGCATATTGGCGGCGGTGATTGGGATAGTGTTATTGCTGCTATTCATGATCCTCTACTATCGTCTACCTGGCCTGGTGGCCTGCCTCAGTTTAGGGATTTATGGCGTGGTGCTTTTAGCCATTTTTAAGCTTGTACCTGTAACCCTGACTTTGCCTGGCGTGGCCGGCTTTATCCTATCGCTGGGCATGGCCGTAGATGCCAACGTCCTTATCTTTGAGCGTATGAAGGAGGAGCTGCGAGGGGGGCGCAGCTTAGCGGCTGCCGTTGAGGCTGGGTTCAACCGTGCCTGGCCCGCCATCAGGGATAGCAACATCACCACTTTTATTGCCTGCATCGTCCTCTTCTGGCTTGGCGGCACGCTTGGCGCTTTTATGGTCAGGGGCTTTGCCCTGACCCTGTTTATCGGTGTAGCCTTATCCATGTTCACTGCCATCGTTATTACCAGAACCTTCCTCCGCCTGATTACAGGTAGCCAATTGATTACCAATCCGGCAGCGTATGGAGTAACGCAATTCCCAGCGAAGCGAGGAACCTGAGATGATAGACCTTGTCGGTAAGAAACAGTGGTTTTTCCTTATTTCAGGAATACTTATTGTTGCCGGGATAATTTCTCTGGCCGTTTTCGGCTTGAAGCCGGGAACCGATTTTGCCGGTGGTACATCTATGACTTTTCAGTTTAGCCCGCCGGTTGAACAAAGCCAGTTGCGAGAGGAAATGGCTAAGCTGGGATATGATAAGGCAACCATTCAAAATGCGGGTGAGGGCAGTTTCATCATCCACATCGGGGAAATAACCTCAGATGAGGCAAATGATCTGGCAGAGAAACTCGGGGCAGAATTAGATTCCCAGGTTGAAATAACCGATTACTATTCGGCCTCACCCACGGTAGGTGCGGAAACAGCACGGAATGCTGGCATCGCCGTAATAATAGCTGCTGTGGCTATGCTCTTTTACATTGTCTGGGCGTTTCGCCGCATGCCCAGTCCCTTTCGCTGGGGCACCTGTGCCGTCATCGCCCTTATCCATGATGTGTTCATAATAGTAGGTATTTTCTCCATCCTGGGTTGGCTTGCCGGGGTGGAGATTGATGCCCTGTTTATCACCGGACTGCTTGCGGTTGTGGGCTACAGCATCAACAACACTGTGGTTATCTTTGACCGCATTCGGGAAAATACATCAAGACATATCAGCCCCGACTTTGCCGTGACAGTAAATTCCAGCATTGTGGAAACACTGGGGCGCTCCTTAAATACCAGCTTAACTACACTATTCGTCATCCTGGCTCTGTTCCTTTTTGGCGGAGCCACCATACACTATTTCGTCCTGGTGCTGCTCCTCGGCGTTATCATCGGCACCTACAGTTCTATCTGCATCTCCAGCCAGCTTCTCGTGGTGTGGGAAAAGAGGGAGTGGAGGGCACTCTTGCCCTTTGCTAAGAGAACTGCACAATAGTCGTAGGCCGAGAACTGTCACTGAATATGGTGTATTCTTTTTATTGCCTCGATATGCTCGTCAAACCCCTCGGTCCTTCTTGCTGCTGGTGCTTTCCCCAAAGGGTCATCTAGTTCTGAATTACCCAAAAGTACATCAAAAACAGCTTTTACGGAAGAAGCAACTACTTGAAGGTTATAGCCACCTTCCAGGGTAAAAACTAGACGTCCCTGACATAGTTCAGCAGCCAGTCTTTTCAATATCATTACCATTTGAGCAAAACCTTTAACACTCGCCTTCATCATAGCCAGATAGTCAGCCCAATGAGCATCGAAGCCAGCAGAAACCAGGATAAGCTGTGGCTGAAATCTCCGGGCTACTGGAACCAGAACCTCATTGAAAGCTCTCGAGTATTCTTCATCGCCCCAGCCAGCGGCCATGGGAAAGTTAACCGTAGTTCCTTCTCCTTCACCTGTTCCAGTTTCATCCATCCATCCTGTCCCGGGATAAAAGGGATACTGATGGGTGGAAAAGTAAAGGACTTCGGGGTCGGCATAAAAAGCTTCCTGAGTCCCATTACCATGATGGACATCAAAATCAGCGATAAGAACATGGTTGAGACTGAACTTACTCAGGGCAAATTTAGCGGCGATTGCCATATTATTGAAAATGCAGAAGCCCTTTGCTCGATCACGAAGGGCATGGTGCCCTGGTGGTCTAACCAGAGCAAAGGCGCTATCCACCTCCCCCTTCATCACCACTTCCACAGCCACCATGAACCCACCGGCAGCATATAAAGCTGTTTCGTAAGACTTCGGAGACATTACGGTATCAGGATCAAGCCAACCTCCACCCTTTTCCGCTTTGCTCTTAACGTAGGAGATGTACTCCGGCGTATGTATCATCTCCAGCTCTTCTAGCGAGGCAGGGCGCACAGGCAGACAGGTGAGCTTCGCCTCAATTCCAGTTTCTTTCAAATAAGACACTGCGGCCACCAGCCTCTGAGAATTCTCCACGTGGTCGCCGGTATCGTGTTCCAAATAGATTGGGTCATAAACCAGACCGGCTTTCATACTCGCATCATATCAAAGGCATTCAAGCAAAAACAATTATGGCGAGCTTTCCAGAGCAAGTGTTGCTTTTTATCACGGAAAACATCTATGCTGTGGGATGCATAGTTCCGCGAAGGAAAGCTTTGTCCTGTGACCAGAGAAGAGATAAAAGAGTTACTCAACGAGGCGGAGAAGAGGTTTGCCTCGGAAGCAAAGTTAATACAGGTAGAATCAGGCAAAATCATTTTCGTTGGCGATACTCATGGTGACCTCGAAGCCACGGAGAAAATTATCCACAGGTATCTCAAATCGGAAAATAAGCTGGTTTTTCTGGGGGACTATGTCGACCGGGGACCAGCTTCTCTGGAGAACATTAATTTTTTGCTTGGGCAAAAAACTGAGCACCCCGATTCTCTTTACCTGCTTATGGGAAATCACGAGGGCCATGCTGTAATTAGCTTCCACCCTGCTGATTTCTGGGAAGGACTGGATGCCGAACTTCGCCAGCGATATAGTGAGGTTCTTTCCAAGTTGCCGCTGGCAGTGTCCACGCCAAATGGAATCATTGCTCTGCATGGAGCACTCCCCGACGTGTCAGGTTTAGAAGATATAAGTAGGATAAAGCCAGGTAGTGCAGAATGGCATCAAATAACCTGGGGGGACTGGCAAGAAAGGGAAGGGGAGTTCCTGGGGATCGACCCCTATACCGGTAGACCTCAATTCGGGCGAGGCTGGTTCGAGGAAATCATGTCACGCTTGGGCAAAAATGTCTTGATAAGATCTCACCAGCCAGATGCCCAACCCACAATATATGGCAGAAGATGCCTTACTATATTCACCTCTTCAGCTTATAGACATTATATCTCTGAGCGCACCATAGCCTTGGTTGATTTGCAAAGGGAAGTTAAGAGCGTGGATGATATAGAGATAGAGATTGTCTAAAGCCTCCTCAATCCTCAAGACTTCAGCCTACCATGGTTAGTTTCGTAATTTACCTCATTGTTATTATCTGAAGCTTATGCGACAACAATCTTGACATGCTTTCCTCGGGCATCTACACTATTAAAATCACCTGATGAGGTCTGAAAGTAATGATATGCCCTGTTTGTAAATACGATATGATAGTCGTTGAGTATCAAAATATTGAGCTCGATTATTGTAATAATTGTAAAGGGGTGTGGTTTGACTCTGGAGAGCTTGAGCTTCTGCTTAAGTCGTATGGGCTTGAAGAGCCAAAGGCGTTCTTTAATGGCATCTTCAACTCTCAGGAATCCGTTTCATCGGAAAAGAAACGGAATTGCCCCATCTGTGGCCATAAGATGAAAAAAACGGCGATAGGAGGACAGCCTGAAATCCTCATCGATGTATGCCGTGATAATCATGGACTGTGGTTTGACGGGGGTGAGGTGACTCAACTCATAGGACGTCTGGCTGGAGAACATCCGCCAAAGCGTGATTCCAGGGAACACGTTATGAGTTTCTTGGGAGAAGTATTCGGAGCCTCGCAGTAAGGCAGCGATGGCGATTAAGTAATTAAGTAATAATGAGAAAATAGGATTTAAGGAGGTGTAATATGCCAATAGCAGCTTGGGTGGTTATCGGTATTGTTGTGGTTCTTCTCATCATATTCATAGCGATCTACAATGGTTTGGTCAGGCTGCGTAATCAGGTCAAGAACGCCTGGGCACAGATTGACGTTCAGCTAAAACGGCGCCACGATCTCATTCCCAACCTGGTAGAGACTACCAAAGGCTACATGAAATACGAGCGGGAAACCCTGGAAGCAGTAACCAAGGCCCGTAATATTGCCCTGCAAGCGTCGTCTGCGGGAGCCGGTGAGCGAGCCAAAGCAGAAGGCGAGCTGAGCTCGGCGTTATCCCGCCTGCTGGCTGTAGTGGAACGCTACCCCGACCTTAAAGCCGACCAGAACTTCCTGGCTCTCCAAGAAGAACTTACCTCAACCGAAAACAAGATAGCTTTTTCTCGCCAGTTCTACAATGATTCGGTCCTGAGATACAACAACCAGACACAGATGTTTCCGTCTAACGTTGTAGCCAGCATGACCGGGTTTAAGGCCGGTGAATTCTTTGAGGTTACTGTGGCCGCTGAAAAAGAACCAGTCAAGGTCAGTTTCACTGAGTAAAAAGACTCTTCAGCCGTGTGGGAACAGATTAGGTCTAACCAAATAAGGTCGGTAGTGCTGACAATAGGCATGGGAGCATTACTGATCCTCATTGGCTATTTCCTGGGCCTGTACTTCTTTGATAGTGCTACCGGGGGCTTGATCATCGCCATATTGGTATGGGCAATCTTAAGTTTAATCGGCTATTTTCAGGGTGATAGCATCCTGCTTGGCATGTCGAGGGCCAAGAAAATTAGCCGTGATGACCACCCTCGCCTGTACAATGTGGTCGAGGAAATGAAGATCGCCTCCGGTCTGGAGAAAGTGCCCGATATATATATCATTGATGACCCGGCACTGAATGCCTTTGCTACCGGTCGTGACCCCAATCGAGCATCCGTAGCTATTACCTCAGGATTGCTCCAAAAACTAAACCGCGATGAGTTACAGGGGGTCATTGGCCACGAGATATCCCACATCAAGAACCGCGATGTCTTGCTCATGGCCATGTGCAGTATCTTACTCGGCACTATCGTACTCCTGGCCTGGTATGGTTCTCGTTTACTGTTTTTTGGCGGCGCTGGCTCAAGAAGAAGTTCCTCATCAGGAGGGGGTGGGCAGGCCCAGATAATAATTCTGGTCGTGGCGCTCGTATTTATGATACTGGCGCCGATTTTTGCGCAGCTCATTTACTTTGCCATCTCCCGAAAGAGGGAGTACCTGGCAGATGCCTCGTCAGCCCTCTACACCAGAAACCCTGAAGGACTGGCTTCAGCCCTGGAAAAGCTGGGTGCCTCAACCGGGCAGCTAAAATCAGCCAATAAGGCCACAGCTCCTATGTATATCATCAATCCTTTCCGCCGGAAAGGCATGGCAGCCAGCGACCTTACCAGTACCCACCCCCCCATATCAGAGAGGATACGCATCCTGCGTGCTATGGCTGGCGCCTCTTTTAACGATTATGACCAGGCTTACCGCCAGGTCCACCGCGGGGGCAGGGGGGTTGTACCCGCTGCCAGCCTTGCCGCCGGAACAGTCCCGATATCAACGGTAAAGCTAGAGGGTGAAGCAGGTGAACCAAACGAGATACAGAGGGCTCGGGAGACCTCAGATGCAATGTGGCGGCTGAGTAACTATAACACTATTACATGTGACTGCGGTGCTAAGTTGCGAGTGCCACCTACGTTCAAAGAGCCGACCATCAAGTGCCCGCATTGTGGTAGAACACACCAGGTCTGAGAAGACGGATTATTGTTGACCAGATCTCCTAATGTGTCCCCCGGCGTCAGGTATGTCGTCAGCCACAAGCGAATCCTTGACAGTTCATTCCGGCAGCGGCATCCCCTCATCTTGAGGCTAATATAAGGGTGATGGCGTTCAAAGGTACAGAATATTAATGACTAAAGCAGCTTAGAGTTCTGAATTTCGACATTTAGATTCTGGCATTTGGAATTTCAGCCGGTAAAATTGCCACCCTTCCTTGAATTTTAACGAGATCTTAACATTCATGTGCTATATTTCACACAAAGAACAAGGTGCGGAGAGAAGAAAATAATGTGGTTGACAAGTGCGTGTCCTGGCGTTGGGCGCCGCAGTATTTGCGACAATGCGTTGCGCATCCGTATATAAGTTGGTGCTTCGAGAGGCTGCGGAGCAATTAAGAGGGACAGAATGATGCAAACTTTGTTAGAGAGCCCGGATAAGACTTTGAGAGGAGGTGAAATATGAATAAGAAGTTGATAGCTGTACCGCTTGCCGTTATTTTGTTTCTTTTGATGACGGCTACTCCAGTCCTTGCCGACGGATGTTTCTTTCCAGATTCGATGTACCGTGACCTTTACGAATCGGCTCAGAAAGCTGTCATCCTATATGGGAATAGTACCGGTAATTATACCGAGCACTTGATCTTATCGGTCAGCTTTGAGGGTGATGCCGAGGACTTCGCCTGGGTTATCCCTGTGCCTAATATGCCTGAGATAGCAGTCACCGACGCCGAGCTGTTCTGGGAGTTGTCCGAGTTCACCGCAGTAGAAGTCCCCGGAGGTGGGGGCGGGTTCGGGTGTTTTGGCGGCGGCGCTGCTGGTCCACCCGAGGATGGAGTGGATGTCATCGAGGAAAAGGTGGTCGGTCCTTATGCTACGGCCATTTTGTCAGCGACCAACGCGACAGCGCTAGTGGACTGGTTGAACACAAACGGTTACGTTTTCCCGGCAGAGGGTGAGGAAATCGTAAGTGAGTACATCGAGAAGGAATGGTATTTTGTAGCCACCAAAATCAACGCAATTGAAGAAGGTACCGGCTATGCCCTAGCGGAGGGGGCCATTGAGCCCATAGTACTTAGCTTTGCATCGAACGAGACAGTCTACCCATTACTAATCAGCTCGCTTAGTGCAACGGATGCTACACCGCCTGAAGTGCTTTTGTATGTGTTTGCTGACCACATAATGGTGCCCGAACAATACCCATTATATATTGGATATGGTAACTGGACAGACAACGCGTTTACCATAGAATTCGGGAACAACGTGTCTGTTGAGGACCTGTCTGATTATGAGATACTGCCTGAGCTGGTTTCTACTTATTTG
>Ga0315537_1004551_pt1 | contig 10065 bp, 11 predicted proteins | sample SalMarSW160270MG_FD_203091 | JGI IMG/M metagenome (GOLD analysis project Ga0315537, IMG submission 203091) | Salt marsh sediment microbial communities from the Plum Island Ecosystem LTER, Massachusetts, United States - Salt Marsh Sediment SW1602-70 ... | reverse complement strand
TCCTGCTAAACACTTCAAAACTGGTCATGGACTACCCAGAAATCAAAGAGTTAGACTTGAATCCTATAATGGTTTACGAGAACGGAGCAAAAACGGTGGACGCGCGAATCATACTCGAATAAAAGACGCAGTAACTAGCTGTGAAAGCGTGTATAGCCCCCCTTATATAAGGACTGAAACCCGACGACGACGATGTTGTGAGTCGGGAAAATGAAGTGCCTGAGGAAAAGGTAAGCGTAAAGGTTTGTGTACAGGCTAATTGTGAATACCTTAAAGTGCAAGCAGGAGACAGGCTACTGCACATACCCCCAGCAATTAATTGTGAGAATTACATAGAGGAAGCAAGAGGTAAACATAAGCCTACTCGGTATAGCAGGGAGAGAAGGATTTACAGGAGAGGAGTAGCAGGCGGATGGCACTACAGAGACATATGCTTGCACAAAGAATCGCTCATTTTCCTTCACCTTTTTACAAACCAAAAATCAGGCATTTCGATAACTGGTACTTGACGAATTTCTGATGCAAACTCTAAAACCGCACGGATTACTCTACTCTGATAATCAATCGTAAAATCATGACCGCCCACAAATCCGCCAGACTTAACAACTGAAAAAGCACCACGCAAGTCTTTGAGAACAAAGTTGTATTCGTGGTTTCCGTCAATATATACAAAATCCAAGTTTTTCGGTAACTCTTTGAAACCCTGTTCGCTTGGCAACTTTACAAAAGTGACTCTACTATCCCGCTTTAACTGTGCATACTTATTCAGTTCCGCATCCGCATGTCCCGACATAAGCTGTTCTCCCTCATAATACGGTTGCATAATGAAAGGGTCTATGCAGTAAAGGCGTTTCATGTTCAATGTTTTTAACATGTTTTCAGCGTTGTCACCGTAGCCAAACCCAATCTCTGCGCCTCTTAAAGATTTATTACCGAATCTGCGTAAAAGAAACCTTGTAAACGGTCTTGGAACTCCTGAAACAAAGCAACTTAGATGGTCTTCTATGTCGGCTGCTAACCTCGGTGTTAAAACCTTCATAGGCAATAATACAAGTTGCCTTCGCAACCGTCCTGTTTTCTCAGCGATACATCCAGCCATTTCTATGGCGCCTTTTCCTTTTGAGCATTCAAGATTTTCTGAACAGTTAAGGAACAAGGCGTTTGGTTAGAAAAGAATTATGAATTCTAAGTTCGGATTTGGAATATAGTTGCCTCACTATCGCGCACCTTAGAATGAAAAAACCCTTCCACTTGCACCCCTTTTTCCACCCCTGCACGCCTATTTTTTAGCTTGCAGGCTAAAAAAAGACTATATACCTATACTATAGTAGATAATAATACATAACAAGTCTCTCAACGAGGCACTCAAGCCTTTTCTCAAGCCATTTCAAGCCTCAGGGTATGCCTTTCATGCGAAAAAGCACGCATAGCACGCCCTCAAGAGTGCCTTTCAGCACACACCACTCACTTTTTCGTGCTATCTGCTCTCTGAAATGTGTGCGCGCGTTAAAATTTAATCCCCAAACCCCATGTTTCAGAAATAGCTAAAAAATTATGCTATTGGTTTCCAACCTGAATCTTTGATCGTCTCAAGAAGATAGGCGTGTATGCCTCTTGGAATGTTCCTAAAAAATCGGTACTCTGAATGTTCCTCGTTTAAGGTAACTTCATCATCAAAACACCTGCAAAGAAAAACGATAGTAATATCATGTCTATCAGGAAAGATTCTACTATAAACGCCAACAAATTTGATTACATCAACAGCTAGACCTGTTTCTTCTTTTACTTCACGATACAGTGTTTCTTTGAATGTTTCACCCTTCCACATTCTTCCGCCAGGAAACCACCATTGTCCTCTGGCTGGGTTGTTCTTTCTTTTCAGAAACAATAGCGAGTTGTCTTTCAAAATAATCGCTTCTACAGAGGGAATTGGCATCAATGACATAATTTGCCTATGAATCGGTGAAGGAATCATTTTTCATGCAACTGCTGTTCAATATGTGAATCTAGACATATTTATTTCCTATCGAGTAGTAAACAAGCCAGCTTGTGAATAGTCGAACGCTACTTAAAAGCTGAATCTGGTGTTTCTATGAGTCAAAAAAACACAAGGACAAGTTGAATTGCAGACTCGCAACTTTTGGTTCCCATTTGTTTCTCTCGCTTCTCAGGTATTTTGCGGACAGCAACGCTTCTTAATTAATTCATGTTTCACAATTTTGATGTTTGAGGTTGTGCGCCGAGGGAGAGGCTCGGAGGACAAGGGCTTCCCTTCTAGGGATTGCTCCCGCATCGAATTTCCCGAGGCGCTTAACCGTCGCCTGCGAGCAAAGCGAGCACTTAACTTGATAGTTACTGACAAAACTGTACGCTGATTGTCAATAGAAGAATGCCAGAGATGGACGGAAAAAGCTGTTTAGGAAGCGACAGTGATGACCAGAGTATATGCATCTAGTAAAAATCAATAAAACAGTTTATATTCTATACCGTTCTAACTTCACAATAAGAGAATGCGAAAGGTGGAAAAGGCTTGACGGAATTGGAAACTAAAGTCCGCGAAGAAGTAGGCAAAGTAAAGGACCCTGAAACAGGCATGACTCTCGCTGAAATGCAGATGATCACAGGTGTGAAGGAAGAAGAGCCAGGAGTCGTCAAAGTAGAATTCATTCCAACCAGCCCCTTCTGCCCAATAGCCTTCAAACTAGCCAGCGACCTAAAGAACGCGGCGAAAAAGGTGCCAGGCGTGAAGAAAGCGTTGGTTTACTGTCGCGGGCACGCAATGGAACAGCAGATCAACGAAATGACCAACAAGTAACCGCGGAAAACGCGATTTTCTTCTGATTTTCTTTTTATAATCCAGCCAACGCCAGCGCTTTTCAGCGAACATTCTAACCTAACGTAATTTTAGAATTTCATGTCTGTTATTTCATTCGGGTAAACGCCCAAGTTCCGATGATTATCATGATCAAGTCGAAAGCTCCCACTACAGCAAGGTTTGCGTATAGCGGTTGAAGCTGAAGAGGCTCCCAAGCTCCGCCTAAAATTATAGTCCTCAAAGCGTCAACTCCATAAGTCAGCGGGTTAACCCTTGAAGCGAATTGCAGCCATCCCGGAATGCCGGGACCAGTAAGCGGGAACAAGGCGCCGCTTAGGAAGAATAGGGGCAGGTTTATGAAGCTCTGGATTGCTCCGAAACTCTCCAGGCTTCCCATGAAGCTGGCTATTGTTAACCCTATGCTGACTAAGCCGAAAGTGATAAGCACCATCACTGGCAGGGCTGCGAGATACGTTATGGGGTCTACTTTTATTCCCAACAGTACGGCGAGAAGGAATACGATTGTTCCCTGAAGCACGGCGTCGGTGCTGTCACCAATCATTTTCCCCAAGAAAATGGACACCCGCGAAACCGGCGCCACCAAGATTTCTTTCATGAAACCGAACTCTTTGTCCCAGATAACGGATATGCCCATGAACATGGAAGTGAACAGCAACGCTTGTCCGATGATGCCTGGAAAAATGTATTCCTGATAGTTAAGCCCCCCGATCTGACCGGAAAAACGCACGCCAGTGCCGAATATGACTAGCCACAAGAGTGGCTGGAAGAAGCTGCTGACAATTCGTATTCGGTCACGCAGGTACCGTTTGACCTCGCGGAACCAGAGCGTGTAGAAACCTCTGAGTTCGGTCATCTTATTCTTCTCCTTTTTATGGCGGCTATGCCATGCGGTTCTCTGGTGCTGTCTGCGCGTATTGTCCTGCCTGTGTAGTGCAGGAAAACGTCCTCGAGGTTCGGTTCACGTAGTGATATTGACTCAACGAAAATGTTGTTCTGCGTCGCCGTTTCCACTATCCTCGGCAGCATGCTTTTCCCGTTCTTCACCGTAACCTCAACGTTTCCGTTGACTACGTGGGCGTGCGATAGCCCCATTTTTTCAGTAACCAGCGACAAAACAGCGTCAGGATTATTCGCCTTAATAATAATCACGTCGCCTTCCAGTGTGTCTTTCAGTTGAGACGATGTGTCAAGAGCGATGATTCTGCCGTAATCCATTATGGCTATGCGGTCAGAAAGCCTGTCCGCCTCATCCATGTAATGCGTGGTCAAGACAACAGTTATGTCATGGGCTTCCTTCAACTCACGAATGTACTTCCACACGTGATCCCTCGTCTGCGGGTCAAGCCCCAGCGTCGGCTCATCCAGAAAGAGCACCTTGGGATAATGAATAAGCCCGCGTGCAAGTTCTAACCTGCGCCTCATTCCACCCGAGTAAGTCCGCATAAGGTCATCCGCCCTGTCCTCCAGCTCCACAAGCTTCAGGACGCTGTCGATGCGGTTTTTCTGCTCGCTTGCGGGAATCCCGTAAAGATTCGCGTGCATGAAAAGGTTCTCTCGCCCAGTCAGCCTATCGTCAATGCTTGGGTCTTGAAAGACGATGCCTATCGACCTGCGCACTTGCATGGCTTCCTTAACGATGTCGAAACCATTGACTTTTGCAGTGCCAGAAGTAGGCTTTAAAATGGTGCACAACATCGAGATGGTTGTGGTTTTGCCCGCGCCGTTGGGTCCGAGCAGAGCAAAAATCTCTCCCGACTCAACGTTGATGTCGAGCTTGTCAACTGCTGTAAGCCCGTTGAATGATCGTGTCAGTTTGAAGGTTTCGATAACGCTGGTCATCTATTTTTCAGCAAGATAGCAGAGTTGCATGGACTCCGATTTAAGGTTATTTGGTGGCAACGGGCTTTTCGCAAGTAAAATGGAGCAGACGCCGCCGCCTGAATGAACCTGACGTGAAAAGCCCACGTTAGGCTTAAATATTGTTCTCCATCTTTATTGCAGCGAGGGGTTATTGACCATGAACGATGCCGTAGCTGTTGAACTGAAAGGCGTTGTGAAACGTTACAACGAGATTTTAGCGGTGAATCAGCTTGACTTAAGCATAAACACGGGCGAAATCTTCGGGCTCTTAGGACCAAACGGTTCCGGCAAGTCCACCACTCTAAAAATGCTTCTAGGTTTGGTTACACCCGACGTGGGATCAATCAGCGTATTGGGGAAAGACGTTCAAAAAGACCCTGTAGCCGTAAAGCAGCAGGTGGGTTACGTTCCCGAATCTCCCCGCCTATACGAGTTCTTGACTGGAATTGAATACTTGGACTTCATAGGCGACATATACGGCATGCAAACAGAAGAAAAGAAGAACAGAATCACCGAGTACCTAAAAGCCCTGCAGCTTGAAGGACGGGAAGGCGACATGATAAACGGTTACTCGGAAGGAATGAAACAGAAAATCGCTTTGATCTCGGCGTTTTTGCACAGACCAAAACTCCTAATCCTCGACGAACCCTTAAGCGCTTTGGATCCACGCTCGGCACGTATAGTTAAAGATTTTCTACACCAACTGAAAACGCAAGGCGTAACCACTATAATGTCCACCCACGTGTTAGAGATAGCCCAAGCGGTATGCGACCGCATAGGCATCATGTACCAAGGAAGAATCTTGGCGTTAGGCAACATGAAAGAGTTGAGGCAAATGTCGAAACTGCCAGACTCTGGCCTAGAGGATATTTTCTTGAAACTAACTGGTACGGATGACATAAGAGCCGTGGTTGAGGAACTCTTGAAATGAATTGGAAGAACGTACTTCGCCTCATACGAGTTGAAAGAAAATCTGGCAGGCTTATCAGAGGAAGAAAACTCACAAAGTATCGCGAGAGCGGTTTCCTCGCTTACTGGCCTTACTGGGCTGGTCTAGCGCTCGGCATAGTCACTGGCTTGTTGGCTGGCATGATTTATAACGTTGCCTCAGCAGCTGACCCAAGCATCTCAAAGCCATTCCAAGACGGTGCGCTGAGCGTTTTCCTGTCATTACCAACCCTCGTCTTGGTTTACAGTTTGGTTTTCACCACGATGCAGCAAATTCAGCGTAGCGGCGTTAAAACCTCGTCTCAGGTGCCTTATTGGCTGCCTGTAACTTGGCAAGAACACACCTTGGCATCAATCTTAGCTAGTTTGTTGGGCTTTCCGCTTGCCTCAGTGGTATTTATCACATCAGCCATCACAATACTCTCAGTGTTTATCGGCCAATTTCTTCCCGCCGTGATGGCCTCACTTGCTGTATTCGCCGCTGCTTTCATGGCAAGCGCCATCACAGAAGTTTTGAGAATCCTGCAAGTGAGATTCATAGGTGCAGTCTATAAGTCATCGGGTCGAGCGGCAGTGTGGGTGAGGTTTATCGGCTCACTGCTATTCTTCTTAGTATTTTACATCATTTATTTCTACATGACTTCTGGAGGAGCTGTAACATTCATCCAAACTATTGCCTCGGCTCAGACGGCAGCTTGGTTCATACCTTTCGTGTGGTTAGGCATGACCCTTTACTCCTTCACAAGCGGCCTCTTGCTACAAGGCTTCATCTTTCTAGCTCTTTCTATTCTGTTTATCGCTGGCTTGTTTTTCCTCGCCACCTTGCTGAACAGGCGATTTGGGCTTTATGAGCCGCCAGCGATAACGATTTCGCGTGGAGTTTACGCTCCCAGAACTGGTTTTTTAGGCAAGTTTGGTTTTTCCACCGCTGAAGCATCCTTAATCAGAAAAGACTTACGGGCATTCACGCGCCGACGAGAACTGATGACAATCTTCATAATTCCCATTGTAATCATCCTGGTGCAGGTCATGCAGACTTTGGGTTCGACGACGGCAAATGTTCCAGCTCAGTTTTTCGTGTACTTTGCTGCTTCGGCTTTTCTTTTGCCAGCCTCCGTCATGGCTATGAGCTTGGGTAGCTTCATGATAGGTGAAGAAGGCCAAGCTGTTTGGCGAATTTATGCCTCCCCACTTTCCGCCAAGACTTTGGTTAAAAGCAAGTACTTTTTTATAATTTTCTTTTCGATTGTAGTCTTGGCGATTACGGGAATTTTCGGGTTTGTAGTATATCACCCGTCATTGCGAGCCACAGTTGTGTCTTACTGTGAGGCAGTTTTCTTAATCTTCGCCCTAGGCGCAATTTCACTGTCAAATGGGATAAAAGGAGCCGACTTTACCGAGACCCCGAGGGCTAGAATGATACACCTGTCATGGAGCATGATTAACGTAGGTGTTTGTCTCCTAGCGGGGGTAGCGATATTGGCGCCGTTTTTCCCATATGCGATATCATCCATGCTCTCAGAAATTATGCCTGGTTTAACAGGAGTAGCGCTCTTGGATCCTCTTCTGGCAGTTGTAGTGAGCGCAATTATCGCTATCATTTTAACGGCAATTTTCTACCGAATCGCTCTCAAAAACGCAAGAGAACTCCTAACAAAAGCAGAAATGTAAGATTCTGCATCACGGTGAAGCCCCATCTGAAGTTAGCTTCTTCCAGATGCGGCTCTACAAAAAATCGATATGTTCCTAGAATTTATTAGTCTTAGCTGGAATCAGCGTCTTCGTGATGCTTGCGCATTTTTTGTGAGCAATTACTGCAAACGTTATCACTGTCAATAAACAATGGCAAAATGAGGCTGACGGGAACTATGTGACGGCCCAAACGTTTGTGTCTCTGATTTTCCATAAAACTGTTAGCGTCATTTGCGGATTGTTATATACAGATAGGTTGCGCAACTCAACAAGTATCCCCGTCTGTCTATCAAAGTAGGTATAAGCAAATTCGGTGTAAGTGGTGCTTAAGGTAGGGTCGTCAACGTCGTAATACTGGGTGGTAATTATCAAACGGTTTGTTTCTCTTGTGCCGCTTGCACCATAACCTCTAGTTATGGTCTCGTTAACAGTAGATCGGTCTAGTCCATTAGGACGAACTCGGTCATTTGCCCTAAGATTAGCAGCGTAAATCGCCCAAAATCCCCCATAAGAAATTCCTGTTTCTACATTCACAGTACCAGTTCCCGCAAGTTCAGTTCCATTTTTAAAACGCCAAGTAGTGCTAATTTTGACCTCTACGCCAGATACTTCTGTTATCGTAACTCTGTACCATTCCGTCATATTTAATTGCAAAAACTGCTCTGGTACTGTTACATTGGGGTCGTTGGAACTCCAGAGACCCATAACGTCGTAAGTGAACACATCCCCTTCAGTAACTCCTGGCACCACAACTTGAGCGGGCTGTAATCCTAAATTTGTGAAGACTATAATAGCAAGAATAATTATGGTGGATAATAAAATAACTAGAAAAAAGGCTACGTGGGATCGCTTTTTAATCATAGTGAATCATTGCAGTTATTCGCAATATTTAGTTTTTATGTTTTGTGGAAAAATTTCCAGATGGACATCACTGTAGCGCGTTAGCGAGTTTTTTGGGTATTTTTTCCGGCTTCTTGCGTCCGTCAATAACGTGATGTATCGCTAGAAGTGGATGATGCAAAAGCATGCGCGGGCCTGAGTGCCTCATAACTTTCTTTACTTTTTCTCTCATTTGAGGCTGGTAGCAATGTACTAACCCTCAAATACGGAGTACCAGCCCAACTTCATACCTTCTTAGAAGAACAAAGACTCAACGGACTAAAACCAGAAACCATAACACAAGAAAAATACAAACTATTCACAATAGCAAAACATTGCGACATAAACAACCCATACGAAGCCAAAGAATTCTTAGCCAACTTCAAAAATTGGTGTAACAACACAAAAAGAGTAGCAGTACACCACCTAAACAGCTATTACGAATACTTAGGCAAAAAATGGAAACCACCAAAATACAAAAAAGAAGATAAACTACCATTCATACCAACAGAACAAGAATTAGACATCTTAATCGCATCAGCAACAAAAAAAGACATCGTAGCACTTCTACAAATGCTCAAAGAAACAGGAATAAGAACAGACGAAAGCAGAAAACTACAATGGACAGACATAAACCCAAACAACACAATCAACATAACACCATCAAAAAACAGCAATGGAAGAATACTCCCAATAAGCAACAAACTCTTAGCAATGCTATCAAAACTAAACCACACATCAAAATACATATTCCCAACAACAAAAAAATCAGCAAGAAACACCTTTGCAAGACTAAGAACACGACAAGCAAACAAACTAAACAACCCAAGACTAAAACAAATCACACTACACACATTCCGACACTGGAAAGGAACAATGGAATACCACAAACTAAGAGACCTAAGAGCAGTACAAAAAATCTTAGGACACAAAACAATCACATCAACCGAAATCTACGAAAACACCGAAGCCGCACTATTCCTAACAGAAAACGATGAATGGATATGCAAAGCAGTATCCACCAAAGAAGAAGCCATAAAACTCATAGAACAAGGATTCACCAAAGCAGACGAATTCACAAACGGAACAAAACTGTACAAAAAGCGAAAATAGTATTATTCTCCCTTTTTTTCAAGGATACATATCAAGCAACTTCCATTTCGGCTCGTTGCGCTGCTCATGCTTGCGCTGCTCGCTCGCAGCCAAAAACCGAATGATAAATAACGATGAAGAAGCACCTGTAACGAAATCATTGTAAACCAAAGCAACATGATAGACACCATAATCAACAAAAGTGGTTAACAAACACTCATCGCATAAGTAACCAAGAACTTTAATATCAATTTTACCCCAAACTTCACGAAGCTTCAAGCACAAGCCACACTCCATTCTCAGCCTGCTCAATTCTCCAATTACGATAACTGTCTTTAAACATTTTAGTCAACTGTTTTACAGGAACAGATGCAATATAAGAACCTTGTTTCCGAACTCGAATAAACAAACGCAAACGCTCAATAGGCTTCAAAACAGAAGACTTTTCAGCGAATAAACGCGATTTACCCACGAAAACCAAGCTCCGCTCCGCTATCCACCTTCATGCACTTCAAGAACAGTACGCCATAACCAATTACCATCCTTATCCTTCAAATCCAACCACAAACCTTTATTCCGTTCATCCTTCACAGCCATAAAAGCCAACAAATCCTTATAATCACCAAGAAAAACAACCTTCTGCAAAGGAAGCTTACACAACGGACAACAACAACGCTCAAAATCCAGCTTAAATTTGGGAACTTTAACTTTATTTCGCGCACAGCAACCAAAATAATTAACAACAACATGCCTCTTCA
>Ga0315537_1004550_pt1 | contig 10070 bp, 8 predicted proteins | sample SalMarSW160270MG_FD_203091 | JGI IMG/M metagenome (GOLD analysis project Ga0315537, IMG submission 203091) | Salt marsh sediment microbial communities from the Plum Island Ecosystem LTER, Massachusetts, United States - Salt Marsh Sediment SW1602-70 ... | reverse complement strand
TGGGCGCCGCGACGAGGGCCAGTTTGCCGGGGCCGCCCCGCGCGGTGAAGTCCGTCACGAATAGGCTCTGGCCGCCGAGGAGGCTCGTCTTGAGGGTGCCAAATATGCTCTTCTCCCTCCTCCTGGTGCGGACGTCTATGCTGGGGGTCATGTATGTCAGGGCGCCCGCCTCGCCTGTGATCCTCTCGTCTGCGTCTAGCTCCACCTCCAGCAGGCTGTAGGCGGGCTGATACTTGATCTCGTATCTCATCTGGGTTTCACTCTCATTGAGTGCTTCATCGGATTTAAAGGATGTAATCTGTGAGCCACGCCGTCAGCCTTGGGCACGGGACAGATGGTAGGCGTCGTAGGCCGAGAACAACGCGAAGAGCAATCCTATTAGCATGACTTGGTCGTTGGGGAGGTAGAGGCTGGCGACGCCGCCGACGGCCAGCGTCGCGGCGAATATTGTCAGCCCCCGTCTCCACTTACCCAGGTACACGTGTCCGAGGCCGGTGATTAGCAGAGACAGCAGGACGGCGATCCAGGTCTTCTTGACGGGTCTCCTTCTCACCCCTTCGAGGGACGGCTGCGGCTCACCGCACGCGGGGCAGTACGCCTCGTCGTATGGTATCATGGTCCCGCAGTGGGGGCAGAACTTTGTGCGCTCCCCGGACATCTCCTCAGAGGATATCCGAGTCGTCTCTATTGATATAGTATATTACCTCGCGGACTATCCTGTAAAGGAAGTAGACGCTCGGAATTACGGCGACCAGGTAAGCAAACAGGTACACTGTGCCGACGGACTCGCTCATCTCGTTCACACCATCATACTTTTCAGCCGTTTTAAAACGTTATGATTCGGGGCCCCGGAGCGTGTTCAGCCGATTCACGCTCTACTCTACGGTGCACAGCGAACCCCCGGTGACCGGGAACAACGGGTCCCTGAGACTGGGTGGACGCGCATAGGCGACATGGGGCGTGTGTCAGTCGTCGTCCACGAGGTCTGTCCTGTACACGGCGTATACTGGGTAGTGGTCTGAGGCTTCCCAGGTCAGGTCCTGGCCGAGGCCGTAGACGGCGTCGAAGTAGAATGCTTCGCAGGAGCCCGTCACGTACTCGCCGAGGTAGGTGCCGTCGAGGAGCACGATCCGGTCGTAGGTCCAGTCCGTCCGGGTCATCGTGTCGATGTTGTTCTCGACTATCCAGTGGATGCCCTGGCCGATGAATGGGCTGGGCCCGTCTTCGTCGAAGTAGCCGCCGTCTGCGTTGAAGTCCCCCATGACGATGACGTCTCCCTCGCCGGGGTCTGAAGCGAGTACGCTGGCGACCACGGCCGTGAGGTTGCCGATCTCGTTGTCGGCGTCGTCGGGCTTCACGTGGACGCCGACGAGGGTGAAGTCGAAGCCACCCGATCTGAACGACGCCACGTAGGGCTCCCTCTCGAAGACGTCGCCGGTGTCGTCGTAGACGTACGCCGTGCCCTCCAGGTACTCCACCGTCTCGGTGTCCCAGTAGTAGGCGTAGGACTCCTTGCTCGTTGATCTGCCGAGCCTCTCGCTCTCTATGTAGGCGTAGCTCGCGCCTTCGCCGTTGATGAGGTCGAGGTACGCGGGGGCGGTCTCGCCGCTGCTGTCCCTTATCTCCTGGACCAGCATGACGTCGAACTCCCTGGCCACGTCCACGAGAACCTCCATGACCTCGGGTTTGCTCCGCTTCGACACGCCGAAGACCTGGATGTTGAAAGCCGCAACCTTGATGGGCTCTGATTCCGGGGGCGGCTCTGGTGCGCCGTCGGTCTCTTCGTCACCACCGTTCCCCGGGTTGAGGATGGGGTTCAGGATGCCCCGCTGATACGAGAGGAACGCGGCGACGAGGATGAAGGCGACGAGAATGACCCCTGAGCTGCTCTTCTTGGCCAACTACTTCTTCTCCATCTGGTCCAGCTCCAGCTTCCTGAAGATGCTGCGCAGCTGCCTCCTCATGCTGGTTCTGTCGGTGCTGAGCCCGACGCTGTCCGCGAAGTCCTGGGTGGTCCGGACGATCCTGGTCCGGCCGTGCTTCTCCCTCTTTATGAGGCCCATCCGCTCGAGCTGCTTGAGGTGCCTGTACGCCTGGCTGCCCCTGGCCTGCGCCACCTCCTTCTGCTCCACAGGCTGATAGTACGCGATGTAGGACAGGGTCCTCAGCGGCCCCGCCGTGAGGAGGGGCTTCATGCTGTACTTGCTCGCAGGCTTGGTGTAGTCCGACTTGAGCTGAAGAACCACCTTCTCCAGAGGGAGCCGTTTGATCTCCAGGGCCGTGGGGTCGGCCTCGTAGGTCTCGCTCAGCTTGTCCACCAGCCTGGAGGCCTCCAGCTCGTCCTCCAGCTTGAGCATCGCCACTATGGTCGTCAGGCTCATGGGCCGCCCCGCGGCGTACAGCAGGGCCTCTAGCTCCGCCAGCTTAGTGTCTCGGGCTACCAGGGTCTCTCCCCCAGACATATGTTTTAGGCATGGTTCTTAAAAGCTTAGATACGCGGGCGCGGCGATGTCGTTGCGGTAGTGGAGCCTACCCTTCACCTCTCCGACGTCGGCGTATACCTTCTCCCGCGCCTCCGAGACCGTTCCACCTCTGCCCAGGAGGGCGACGGAGCGGCTTCCCGTTGTCTTAACGACGCCGCCGTCGTCGTAGACCGACGCGTAGTAGAGCTCGCTGTGCCTTATCTCACCCACCTCTATGGGCTGGTCTCTCAACGGGTTGACGGGGTACCCCATGGGAGTCAGGTAGACGCACACAGTCGCCTCCTCGGCGAACCGGGTCTCTGGGAGGTTTCCATCTACGATGCCGTAACCGACCTCCGTCAGGGGCGTCTCGAGCAGCGCCAGCACGTTTATCGCCTCGGGGTCCCCGAACCGGGCGTTGTACTCGAGCAGGTATACCCCCTCCCCCGTGTTCATGAAGCCGCCGTACAGCACACCCTGGTAGAGGCCCACGCCCCCGGCCAAGGTGTCCACCGTCCGCTCCATGATCTCGATCCCACGGTCCACCGCCTCCGGGGGCAGATCAGGCATCCCGTGGTCGGGGCAGCTGAAGCTTCCCATGCTCCCGGTGTTGGGCCCCTTGTCCCCGTCGTAGGCCCTCTTGAAGTCCCGGACAAGAGGCATGACCTCGACCCGTTTGCCGTCGGTGAAGGCCTGGATGGTGAACTCCCTTCCCTTCAGCCTCTCCTCGATCACCACCAGCCCGTCCCGTTTCACACGATCCAACGCGTAGCCCCGGGCCGCCTCTGCGCCGTTCAGGTGGTCGCCCGTCACCTTGACGCCCTTGCCTCCGGTCAGCACGTCGGGCTTCACGGCCACCTCCTCGTGGTCCCTCAGGAAGGCGTCCACCTCCTCGGCGGTCCTGCATACCGCGAACTCGGGGTTCCCGGGGATGCCGTGCTCCTGGATCACCCGCCGGGTGTAAGCCTTGCTCCACTCCAGCCTGGCCAGAGCCTTCCTCGCCCCCACCACGGGCACCCCCAGCTCCCAGAGCCTGTCTGGCACCCCTGTGGCGAGGGGGGCCTCGGGCCCCACGAAGGCCAGGTCCACGTCCCTGAACCTCTCGTACTCCGCCGGATCGTTTATGTCGAACACCTCGACCCTCTCGGAGAGTGCGGCTATCCCCGGGTTGAGACGGGACATGGCGGCGACGAGCCCCAGGTCTTCCTGGGCCAGCTTCTTGGCGATGGCGTGCTCACGGGCTCCGTTTCCTACGACAAGCACCTTCATGGGCGTCACAACGGGGGAATATTCCTTGACGGGGCTTATAAGCTGGGGCTACGCGGTTTTTATGCGAAGAAAGAAAGTTTACATGGAACCTATAAAGGCTGGACGTGCCTCCTCAGGGCCTCCAGGAACCTCTCCGCCTCGTCGACGGTGTTGTAGGCCCCCGGGGAGATGCGGAGCCCGCCGACGCGTGGGCTCACGTGGACGCCTTCCCGGGCGAGGGCGTCGCACACGTTCTTGTAGTCGGGTACCACGGCGTTGAGGTAGATGCGGCGCGCCTCATCGACCGGGGTCTGCAGCTCCACCCCCATCTCGAGCAGGCCGTCGATGATCCTGGTGTCCACGCGCTTGATCTGTCTCTCCACCCTGTCCAGCCCGAACCTGAGCAGCAGCCTCATGCTGTTCTCGACGGCTACGTAGGGTCCCTCCGCCTGGCTGTAGATCTCGATGCGGGACAGGCCCTTCTTGGGTTTGAGGTCGTAGACGTCGAACCCGTCTGTCACGTTTCTCTGCTCCTGCTCGTCTGGGAGGGTCTGGCCGCCCACGTAGTCCGGCTGCAGCTCGTCCACGATCTCGTCCCTCATGTAGAAGAACCCGACGCTGTTGTTGTAGGGGCCGCCGTAGAGCCACTTGTAGCAGCTCGTCGCCAGGAAGTCGACGCCCTTGTCGCGGATGTCCCACCTCAAGGCTCCGGTCGACTGGGTGCCGTCCACCACGAGGTACGCGCCGTGGTCGTGGGCGGCCTCGGCGAGCGCCTCCACGTCGTGGAGGAAGCCGTTGAACCAGCCCGCCTGGTCAACCATGACCGCGGCGGTGTCGTCGTCTATAGCCTCCCCCCACTGCTCGGTCTCGACTACGCCGCCGCTGTGCCTTATGAACCTGGGCTCGACGCCCTTCTCCCTCTGCCTGTTGGCCACGGCGGCGCACATGGGGAAGCTCAGGTCGGATAGGACCAGGTTCTGGCCGCGCCTGAACGGGATCATGCCGAACGCGGTGTTCACGCCCGTGCTGGCGTTGGGCAGGAAGGCCACCTCGGACTCCCTAGCCCCGAGAACCTCGGCGAACAGCCTCCTGCTGTTCCTCTTCCTCTCGGTGTACTTGGAAAGGCCCTCCCCCAGGTCTGCCTCGCCCCTCATGGTCTTGGCGTAGTCCATCCAGTAGTCCTCCACCGCCCTTATTGTGGACTCGGGGACAGCCCCGATGACCGCGTTGTTGAAGTATATCTTGCCCTCGCACAGCGGGAAAGGCTCCATATCCCTTATGCTCAACGTGATTACCTACAAACTATGGTGTCTACACCGTTTTTATCCTTTTCAACCATGAAAACATGGAACACGCATCCCTATCATTAATAACTTCTATAGGTTAATCTTCCACGTTGGAAGGCGAAGACATTGGCGCGCAGACTCGAACTCGACGACCTCACCAAGTTCAACATGGTCAGCAGCCCCGAGCTGAGCCCAGACTCCTCCAAGCTGGCGTTCGTGGTCACGAAGCCGCTGGGCGACGAGTACGCCACCACGATATGGGTCATAGACAGCGGAAACGGCTACCCCATCAGGTACTACAGCGGAGGAAACCCGGCGGACCCCAGGTGGAGCCCCAACGGCCAGCAGATACTCTTCACGAGCCGCCGCGAGATGGAGAGAGACGAGAAGGGGAAAGGGCTCTGGGTGACCCAGGTCTGGGGAGGGGAGCCGAGGCTCATAGCGAAGATCAGGGGAGGCGTGTCCCAGCCCACCTGGAACATGTACGGCACCAAGGTCTACTTCGTATCGGAGGTCGGCGAAGAGGACCCGGACGTCAGGATAATCGACAGGATACCCATCTGGTATAACGCCGAGGGGTGGACCTACTACCGGACCAAGCAGCTCCACGTCGTGGACGTCAACAGCGGCATAGTCACGCGGCTCACAGAAGGCGACGAGAGCGTCCAGTGCTACGCGCCCGGGAACCTCGGCGGCAGGGTGGCGTACGCCAAGTCGGCGAGCCAGCTCAGGCCAAGCGAGTCAGACCTCTACGTCTACGACATCGCCACCGGCAAACACGAGCGGGTCTTGGGCGGCTACTCCGTCTCGGCCATTTGCTGGTCGGTGGACGACAGCCAGATAGCCGTGCTTGGGCACGACCGTAGCCACGGCTACCCGACCCACTGGGGGGTGCACGTCATCTCGCCGGAGAAAGGCGAGGTCACCAGCCTCACGGAGAGCCTGGACCGCGGGTGCAGCCGACGCCACTACTACGACCTGCGCAGCCCCCACACGGGCACGCCGGCCCCGGTCTGGGAGGGCCCCATGATCTACTTCCCGGTCTCGGACAGCAGCAGGTTCGGCGTCTACAGGGTCCAGGTGGAGCAGGGCCACATCGACCCCGTGGTCTCCGGGGACTTCAGCGTGGAGGAGTTCAGCGTCAGGAAGGGGAAGGTGGCGTACACCCGCGTCAGGACCGACAAGCCCACGGAGATGTGGATACACGACGAGAAGGAGGCTCGGCTCACGCGCTTCAACGACCACCTTCTGGCCAACGTTGAGCTCATGAAGGCGGAGCGCTTCGAGTTCACCCAGAAGGACGAGACTACCGTCGAGGGGTGGGTGCTTAAGCCCCACGGATGGAAGAAGGGGCGGAAATACCCTGCTATCCTGGACATCCACGGAGGCCCACGCAGCAAGTTTGGCGACTCCATGATGTTTGAGCACCAGCTCTACGCCGCCGAGGGCTACGCGGTCCTATACATAAACATCAGGGGCAGCGACGGCTACGACCAGAGGTTCTGCGACATCCGCGGAGAGTGGGGCATATGGGACTACGAGGATCTCAAGAAGGGCGTGGAGCACGCGCTGAACGAGTTCAAGTGGATCGACAAGACTCGTCTCGGCGTCACCGGCCTCAGCTACGGCGGCTTCATGACCAACTGGGTCATCACCCACACGGACATGTTCAAGGCCGCGGTGAGCCAGAACGGTATAAGCAGCTGGACCGCGTTCTTCGGCACCAGCGACATCGGGTTCCACTTCGCGCCGGAGCAGATCGGCGGCAGCCCCTGGAGCAACCTGGACGTCTACGTGGACAAGTCGCCCATCACCTACGTGGCGGACGTGGACACGCCCGTGCTCTTCGTCCACAGCTGGAACGACTACAGGTGCTGGGTGGACCAGAGCATAGAGTTCTACACGGCCCTCAAGCACCTGGGCAAGGAGACCCGGTTGGCCATGTTCATGGAGGGCAGCCACGTCTTTAGGACCAACGCCCGGCCCAGCATACGGATGAGGCGGCTCAGGATAATGCTGGACTGGTTCGACAAGTACCTCAAGGCTTAGACTTCTCCTCGACTTCCTGCCTCTCTTGTTAAAACTACCTCAATTTCAGTTGATAGTTATGGCGTTGAAGCCGAAACGTGGCGTCTTAACAGCGGCGGTCACAGCTAGAGCAGTTATAACTACGCTTATGACGCCTGAAACAAAGCTCCTCTCCTTATCTAAGGCTTCATCCAGCACTTCCTCTTCCTCTATCTGTTCCACTTTCACGGGCGTCATCCAGTTAGCTCCGTCGACACTAGTATAGACATATATGGATTCGGAGAGACTTCGGCCTCTCTCGTCCCTCGGATGTTTCGAGAACACCAAGACAAGGGTGCTGTCGGGGAGCTCGACGAGGTAGCCATCCCACATGTCTATGAATGTAGATGGTCTGTTCCAGCTCTCCAGGTCTGGTGTGAAGTATACGTTATGGATTTTTGGGTTGGGGTGCTTCTGGTCTTTAACTATGAGGAAGTAGCCTCCATGCCTGTCGCTGTAATACATCCTCGGCCACTGGCCGCTTATTGGAAACGAGAGTTGGGTCAGGTTACGCGGCTCTGTCCAGCCTCCATCCTCTTCCAACACAGTATAGGCGATCCCCTTGACGTATGGGCCGTCGTAGACGATGTTAGCCCCTACAACCATGATCTGACCGTTCTCGTCGAGCAGGCACGACTGCTCGTCTGCGACCATAGGTATCCTCACGGGAGAACTCCAGACGTTCTCGGGTGAGAGGACGGAATAGGAGATCATGTCGTAGTTGACGCCGAAGGAGAGGAAGACCTCACCGTTTCCAGCCTCCACGAGACTGGGCTTGTCTGGGACCGTCACCTTCTCTCTCTCGTCCATGGGCATGTCTACATGTTGTTTCCCGACCCTCTCTGCGACGACCGTTGGCTCATCCCACCGCTTACCGTCTCTCGAACTGGTGACGTATAGGTTGCTGGGTACGAAGGTGCTTCCGTATTCATATTCGTACGCCAGTATCCATCTACCATCTCCTGTGATCAAGAGATCTATATCCAAGTTATGCGCGTCACCGAGGTCCATGATCTTTACCTCGTTTTCAAGTGTCCCGTCGAGGCCGAGTTTAGCCACGTAGACACCAGATCTGTGGTATATTGACCCTGTACCTGTACTCCCCCGGATTGTAGTCTCAACATTCATGGCGATGTAGATGCTGTTTTCAGAGAGGGCTAATGCTGGGTCGCCATTATCTACACTCACTATGGTGGCTGAAGGGAAGGTCACTGCGTTGAGAACCCCCATTGATGCATAGAAGCATGTGACGGATACGGAGGCTGCGAGGACGAGTATAGTCGCGATGCGTATCGGTGGGATGTCTCTGTCTGGGATGAACCTTGCGGCGGACTCGACGCCCGGGCACCAGCCCATGTACATCTGGGTGAGTTTTCTGAGGTTCATCACACGCCTCTTGTGAACGTTCTCGGCTGCAGGAAGGTTGCCTTGATCTTCAGGGCTGTTATGATCAGGATTACCGATATGGCGACCCATGTCAATATCCTGTTATCTATTGGGAGCGCTGCTACATCCTTGGAGAAGTCTAGGAGGATCGGTGAACCTGTCTCGAAGAGGCTGATGTCTTGAGTTCGGGTCTCGCCCTCGAATTCTCCCTTCAGGGTCCATGTGTCATTATAGTTGGTAACGTAATGGTAGGGCTCATATAATCCGTAGTGTGAGCAGAAGGTTAGGTTGAAGACTGCTAAACCGTTCTCATCGCTCACCCCACTCCAGATTACGCTGCCTTCATTGTCCATGAGAGACAGTGTGGCGCCTGGTATCATCCGCTCCTCGCCACGTACGGCTACATCGTAGACCTGTGTCAAAGCGAAGCTGCTATACGGATTATAGATAATTAAAGAATTTTTGACCCAGGTTACGTCGCCGGTCACCGTTGCTTCTACATCGCTGATGTCTGCGTCTGCGACGTAGACGCGGTCAAAGACAAGGTCACAGTACCCAGAGATGCTGATTGCCTCGATCCGTGACTCAGATACATCTGCGTACTGGTGCATCGAACTGTCCGGTAGGCCTCGGAATAGTTCGTAGTAGGGTTGATCGGTAACGGTTCTGAAGCTGCGTATATTGGAGTTTTTGATGGTTGCGCTTGAGTTACCGGCTATCGATAATACCCAGACGTCTGCATCGTCTAGATATACCTCAGACATGAGAACCTGAAGCATCAAAACCTCGGTGCCGGTGACGTTGAAGGCGCTATATATTCCTTTCAGGTAGACTGGGTTCACTACTTCGCTGTCGATTAACGTGAGGTTCATTACACGTCCATCGACATGCATGTCGTCGTAAGAGTTCCAGTGCTCCCTGTACCCGATAGCTTCATCTAGGATACATCGTGAACTGTTGACTACACGAATCTCTAGGAGGAGGTCAATTACCGTATTTTCACATACCACGTCCGGGGTGTCAGCTTTCACCGGGTTTACCCACCTTGACCTCCACGTCTGGTCCTGTCTCAACCTCTTCACTGTCGAGTTTTTAATTATCAGACTAGAAGTTTGATCGGTGGTGATTTCGAAGATATACGAGTTATCTACATGTAACATCGAAGATTCGTCGAAGCTGATAGTGCAGTTAGCCACGATCACGTTCTCTAAATGGCATCTACTCGATCCCATGAAACCGATATTAGGATAACCAGTAAAGGGCACAAAGATCGAGTCATACGCCTCCAACGTAGAACTATCGTTGAACACTAGTCCAGCATAGTCAAAATAAATGTCCTCGTAACTGTACCCCGTGTAATCTGGTACGATGAAGGTGCAGTTCCTGAAGACGAGCTTCGAGTTATCCTTCAACAGCAGCAGGTTTGAGATCAAGACCGTCTGATCCTCGAATGAGAGAACCTCGTCTCCTTCGAGCACGGTCTGATCAGATATGATGGTGTCAGGTTCTCCGACAAAGACTCCTTTTAGAGACTCCGATACCATGGGATAGGCGTCGTAGACATCACCCCAGGTGTCTGGGATCGATGAAACCGGGATCAGCGGGGGCGGCACAACGATTA
>Ga0315537_1004549_pt1 | contig 10070 bp, 7 predicted proteins | sample SalMarSW160270MG_FD_203091 | JGI IMG/M metagenome (GOLD analysis project Ga0315537, IMG submission 203091) | Salt marsh sediment microbial communities from the Plum Island Ecosystem LTER, Massachusetts, United States - Salt Marsh Sediment SW1602-70 ... | reverse complement strand
CAGGTATTCAAAGAACCACCAAAATGCGGCGCTCAAGGGAAAAAGCAGTAGAAAAAAACGTGTGCGGTCTATCATCATACAGTGCCCGGTTCGTTTATGGCACAGGGCATTTATCACGAGGATGAAAGAAAACCACAAAGGAGTAAATGTGTGGGGCTGATATGGGGCAAACCAGGGAAAACGTGTCCAAGCCAATATCCATGAAACAGCACCGGTGATCATACCTATCCATCCCCACCATGGGAAAGGATAAGTGGCCGAAGGTCTGACTTTAATCTGTCGGATCCGTACCATGGAGGTAACGATAAGGGGAAGAACCATGGCAAGGATAAAAAAAGTGTAAGCGATGAAGGCAACCCATGAAAAGGGTGCATGGCAAACATACCGGGTTTCAGGGGGAAACTCCAGATACCGGGGTATCGGGTAACCTGCCAGAACCACACCCAGCATAGGCAACCCCAGCAACATTCCCGTGAGGATAGAAAATTTCAAAAATAAGCTTTTCACAGATCTCACATGGGCTCTGATTAAAACCTTTACCGGAAAGATTTTTACTGGTATTCTTTTTTTGTTTCACCTAAATTCTGCAAGCCTCGTATCGGCCGGATATACAAGGCATCAATCGTGCAGCCGTATTGTAATACTGCAATCGATTGATAACGCAGTAGATCCGGTTGAGACGAGGCTCCCGAAGGGTTAACTTTTTTCGAAATATAATACGGATTTCATCCTTTTATTTGCCACGTTATCGGTGTGCGGATATTTATAAAAATATCTCAATAACATATTGTAATTATTTTAAAATTATCTCTTTCGAAAAAAGTTAATGCAGATTTTAGGTATTCATTTTATCCATTATACCAGGATTTTCAGATGATTTCTCAACTTTTTCACATCGTTTAATCATGGAGACCTATAAAATGGGCCGAAGCATCCGAATCGGAGCACTGATATCCGGAACCGGGACAAACCTGCAGGCCATTATCGATTCCTGTGAATCGGGCAAAATAAACGGGAAAATCGTATTCGTGGGATCGGACACTCCCAATGCACAGGGCCTTGAAAAAGCCATCCGGTTTGGAATTCCTACGTTTGTGGTGGATTATGAATCCATCATTCAGGATTTCAAAAAAACACCGGAAAAGGTCGTACCCCCGGACGATTTTGATTTTAACGATCTGCTTTCAAAACAGACTCTTTTTTCGGCCCATGCCGACACTGAAACGGTAAAAGCCTTTATAATCACAAGGGCGGTTGCAGAGGCAAACCTTATTAATGAGATGAGGCATTATCCCTTCGATCTTCTGGTATTGGCCGGTTATATGAGGAATTTATCGCCTTATTTTATCGACAGGGTAAATAGGGATTCTAAGATACCGCGTATAATGAATATCCATCCGGCACTGCTTCCGGCTTTTCCCGGTGTAGATGGATATGGGGACACATTTCGATATGGATGCAAGATTGGCGGGTGTACGGTGCATTTTGTCGATTACGGTGAAGATTCGGGGCCGATTATCGGTCAGAAGGCTTATGAGATACTCGAGGATGATACCCTGGATTCCATCAGAGCAAAAGGCTTGAAGCTGGAGTGGACGCTTTATCCGGAATGTGTAAAAATGTTCGCCCAGGGGCGACTTAAAACGGTCCGGATGTCCTATCAATTGAAAAATGGCAAGAAAATGGAGAGAACCCTAGTTAAAATTTTGCCGTCACCAAAAGATTAATTTGTGCCATATTTGATGACGTTAAAGAGCATTTTCCCTTTATGAGATGAAAAATTATGTCATTCTCACAAAAAGTCAAAATCCGACGGCAAAGTAAAAAGCTCCAAATTCAAGGCGCGCAAATCCTGAGGAATGAGGCGTACTTATAGTACGCTGCAATGACGAAGGATGCAGCGCAACGCAGAAGTTGGATTTTTTACGAAGCCGTCAATTATAATACTTTTACCATCAAAGGTATGGCAACAAAGGTACCCAGAGAACTGCCCAGGTTGGTAAAAACAACCACCAAAAGGATTCGCGTTATCTTGTTTTTCCAGAACCCCTTTATGGAGAGTATGTCTTCCGGTAATTGTTCGAAATCCCTGACCTTGGGTTTCCGTGAAAAGGCTTCAACAAGACCGGCAACCCATCCCGCGGCAATCATGGGATTCAAGGAAGTCAAAGGGGCGGCCAAAACCGACGAGAGAATTGTCAGAGGATGAGCCAAAGCAATGATGGCGCCAAGACCTGCCAGAATACCGTTTGCCATAACCCACCACTTTATCATATCCGTTCCGGTATTGGCCCCGCCATGATAAAAACCTAAGACAAACAGCACAAGTATGGCCATAGGGATAATCCATTTTAAGATGGCTGATGTTTTTCCTTTGGGCGGGATTTTCTCAAGACTTTCAAAATCAATCTCTTGGTTCCAGTATTTTTTAATACCGGGCACATGTCCTGCACCCACAACCGCAACAATTTTATTTCCGGGCGCTGTCCGGATTTTGTGGGTCAGATACCGGTCTCTCTCATCAATCAGTATATCTTTCAATGCCGGAAGTGATTTCCCAACATCGGCAAGAATCGTTTCAAGCACATCTTCCTGCTTCATTTTTTCTATGTCTTCTTCGCTAATTTCATCGATTTTTCCCAAGGATAAAATAAGTTGAAACAACAGTTTGATTTTATTCCACAATCCCATGACACGCCATGTTTTTGTCAGGGTGATACGGATATCCCTGTCGGCAAGATGTATTCCTGCGCCCGAGGCCTCTCCGGCTTCAATGGCCTTTATCATTTCCTCTCCGGGTTTAATGTCAAATTTTTCTGCAATTCTTTTTTGAAAGGACGCCAGGAGAAGATTTGAAAGAAGAAGAAACGATTTTTTCTCCTTAATCACTTTAATGATATCTTTGTCCAGCCATTTATCTTTTTGTCGAATGGACTGGAACCTGGATTCGCACAACTCAACACAGACCGTGTCAGGTTTTTCCGACTCAATAACATCGGCGACCAGCCGGACGCTCTCTTTTGATACGTGTGCCGTCCCCAAAAGGATGATTTCTTTGCCTTCAAATACGAGTCGATGTATGTTATGGAGGTTGTTTGTCATTTAAATTCGGTATATGTATGCCGGCCGGTTAATGATTTGATAAACTCGTAAAAAGTCCGATTTAGACGGTTTCGTAAAAAGTTCAAATTCAAGGCGTGCAAATTTTGTAATTATGAGGCGTACTTTTAGTACGTTGAATGATTACGAAATGCAGCACAACGCAAAAGTTGGACTTTTTACGAAACCGTCAATGATTTTTCGATGTTGCTAACATAATTATTACATTGACCATGTCAATACAATCTAAAACTTGCACAAGTTAGTTCGCTTCGCTCACAATTGGAATGTTGAAATATTGGAGTAATGGAATAATGGGTTTGAAGGAGTTTTTTACAATTATAATGTTTTACTTCCGCCTTTATCCCCAGTATTCCATTTTTCCATTCTGATGAAATAAACAGGTTGTCATTAATAAACCTGTATTTTAAACAAGTTGTAGAATTTCCGAAACGTTTACTATGAGGTAATCTATCTATGACACACCAAATTCCACCGGATACCGCCGGCCATCTGATTATCAAAGAGCCGTATTATCTTAGCACAGGGAATGAGATCAAAATGTTTGAGGCTGCTTTTGATGCCAGGCTCCCGGTTATGCTGAAAGGGCCGACCGGATGCGGCAAGACCAGATTTGTTGAATATATGTCGTATCATTTAAAACGCCCCCTGATCACCGTTGCCTGCCATGAAGACCTGTTTGCTTCCGACCTTTTGGGACGCTTTCTTTTAAAAAAGGACGAGACCGTATGGGTTGACGGTCCGTTAACACGGGCCGTGCGTATGGGTGCCATCTGCTATTTGGACGAAATTGTTGAAGCTCGAAAGGATACAACAGTTGTCATACATCCATTAACAGACATGCGGCGAACCCTTTCCATTGACAAAAAAGGAGAATTGATTCACGCCCACCCGGATTTTATGATAGTGATATCGTATAATCCGGGATATCAATCGGTATTGAAAGATCTCAAACAGAGTACGCGCCAGCGGTTTATATCTCTTGAGTTCGATTATCCCGAATCCGAAAAAGAAGCCGAGGTTGTGTCCCATGAAGGGAATATCGATATGAAATCCGCCTTGAAATTGGTGTCTTTGGCGCAAAAAATAAGGAACATCAGAGAACATGGCCTTACCGAAGGGGCCAGTACCCGGCTTTTAATTTATGCCGCTCAGATGATCGGACGGAACATTCCGGTTCACGATGCATGCCGATCCGCCATATGTCTTCCCTTAACCGATGATGCCAGGCTTCAGGAAACCCTGAACGATCTCATCGAAGACATATTTTAGTTTGAAATCCGGATTTCATCCTTTTATCTGGCTATTTGGGCCGTTATCGGTGTGTGGATACTGAAAATAATAACTCCTCGATAGCCCATTGTAATTATGTTAACTTTATCTTTTTCGAAAAAAGTTAATGCGGATTTTAGGTGAGAGGCAAAGCAGGTCACATCGATACAACCCATTGATATTCATGGAAAATAAAAGGATTAAGTCTCTTTACCGTTTTTGAGTTATTACAGTGTTTCGGTTTCAAGCCTCTCGGGAATAACCTATTAAACTTGTGGTCATTCCCAAAGTACTCGGAAGTACTCTAATTACTGATTTAGGTTTGAACCAAATAATGAAAATAAAAAAACCCAGGAACGCTGGGATGGATGCTTCCAAGACTGAAATCTCCTTAAATTACAGCACATATTTAAACTATTTGCTTTTTTATTATGTATAATATATAAATGTTATAAGGTACAAGCCTATAGTTGAAAAAAACTTGATATAGAATTTGCTTTTTCAACGACCTTATAAAGGAGCATTGCAAATGCCCGAATTTACAGTTGTAAAAGTATTAGCTGCAATATTTACTCCCGATTTCAACATATCCAACTCTCTTAAAATAGCAAACACAGCATTCAACTTGATGGGAGATCGTTTAGATGGCGAACAAACTATCCTCCCCATTCCTCAGGATGCTCCCGCAGATATCCCAAGGGTTACATTACAATCATCTGACAATCTATTGTCGCTCTCCGTCGCTCCCTCAAGAACTAATTTGGTGTTTAGTATTCCGCTGGAATCAGTTGTTGATGTAATTGATTATTCATCATATTACTCAAATATGTCAAAATTTTTGGTGGAATTTTCTGCGGAATTAGATTTAAATGTTCAAAGACTCGGATATGTCACAGATAGATTGATAATCGCAGATAATGCTTTATCTTCAATATTAGATAGATTTTGTAATAAAGACCAAATCATCAAAGGGCGACCATTTTATAATCCTAAAAGGTTCGAAATTCATTCATTGAAAAAATATGATTGGGAAGGTTTTCAGCTTAATTCATGGGTTAGGCTGAAATTTTTGCCGATCAAAAGCAAAGATGAGAAAATAAAACCAGCTCTTTTAGTGCAAAATGATCTTAACACATTATCCTACGAAGAAGATCCTGGCGCCTCATTTAAAGCTGAAGATATAAAAAAATATTTCGATAATATACCAAGCCATTTAAAGAAAGTTTTGAATTTGTATTTCGAATAAGGAGTAGTTATGCAACATCGCTCTTTAGTAACAGACAGCAAAGACTTTGAAAAATATCTTTTTGCTAAAAGTTTAACATCCGTTGAGGACCAAAAAAACGAATATTATATTCCCAGTTCTGATTATGTGGAGAAAACTTGCGTCTTTACAAACCCAGAAAACCGGGAAGATACTACACCACAAGGAATGTCCTTCGGTTCTTTATGTACTGTTATTCTAAGGTCACCTGGCATTAAAAAACCCTTGGAGGATCTTTATTTGGAATACACCAAAGATAAAAAAATTCCTGGCGATAATGAAATAAACGAAGATCGCTTTGAAGTGCAGGTAAAATCCAAGGTGGCAGATAGGAATAAACGACCATTATTAGACAAACTTTTTCAAGTTTATCAAGAATGCTCAGAAAATAATTGGGATGGTTACGATGCTCAGTTAATATCAAAAAAAGCCTATTTTGAAGCAGAAAAACTAATTCGCTTATTACCTTCCTATATTAAAGAGCCTGAAATTGTGCCTGAGCCAACAGGCGAAATTGCATTAGAATGGTACCAAGGGAAACGATTCACTTTTGTTATTAGCGTAGGTGGTAATAATTTGATTACTTATGCCGGATTATTTGGAAGCACAAGCAAGGCTCATGGAATTGAATATTTTGGTACTGAAGTTCCCGATATGATAATCGAAAAGATTCAGCGATTATTTGAAAGGGCAAAATAGGCTTTGGATAAGAATATTTCCCATAGTGAAGATTTAACACGGTATATCTTAAATCATCACTATATTAGATCTAACAAAACAGTAAGATGGAACGCGCTTATCCCCAATCGAGATGGGGAAACGTCTGTATATCGTATAACAGGCATTTCAGATACAGAAATCTTTGAGATTGGAGAAATGTTCGTGGCAAACTTAATTGGCAAACCCTTGTTAGGACGAACTGATATAGGTGTTTTAAAAATATTCAAGCAAAGATTAAACGTCAGACCAGAACCCAGCCCCCATCCTCGACATGCAAATATTTATGGCTGGCCAGATGAACGTTCTGAACAAAGATTGATCGCCATGGAACTAGCGGCTGAGGCTCAATTACATCTTGTTGATAATTCCGGATAGTGAGTGAATGGCGTCCTGTAAAGGTCGCGGCAGGAATGCCGCCCCCCACCTGCGCAGGTTGGGCCAAAGGCTGCTGCAGTACTTAAAGCCCGTTTCCAAGCCCCCGCCTCGTGAAACCAGCCCCTACTCCATCTGTTCCAGCCAAATCGTTTTCTCGCACGCATTAAATGTCATCTCATCTTTTTCTCCACCCAATCTTTGATATCGCTAACTCATTGATTTTAAGATAGATTCCTACAAGCAGATAGACAATAGCGGCCTGATCTTCTTCCTTGACCAAACGGCATCAAGCACCCCTGCTGAAACGGGACCTCCGCCCCAGTTAAACAGAAAAGACCCATAGGTTTCACGGGGTGAACTTCACTCCGACCAGCATCCCCGTTAAATCGGGATTTCAGCTGCGCTACAACAAGCAAAAAGCACCTCGAATCTCGCAACTTTCAATTTGCCATCCGCAACTGTTACATAGCATGCAGCATCCAAAAACCAGTATCCAGCTTCCAGGTCCGAACCAAATGTTGACTTTCCATGGGGGGTGTGGTTAATTTTTTCTATGATGAATCGAATGCGTTTACCTTTTCAATTAGCCTTTGATTTTCATCCGAGCAAGGTTGAAAAAAACGACCCATCCGAGGTGCCGATCGACAGATCATTTCCCGAAGATGCAGCCAATAAGCTTGCTGCCTTAGAGTCCCATAACAAGCATTTATATCGACCCAATACGTATCTTCATAAATGGTGGGCGCGTCGCAGCGGCACCACGTTCAGATACATCCTTAAACAGCTGGTTGATACTCCGGAAAAGCGCGATTTTTATGAAGGAGGAGGATTAGAAGGTAAACTCATTTTTGATCCCATGATCGGAGGGGGCACCACCCTTCATGAGGCCATTCGAATGGGAGCCAACGTTATGGGTGTGGATATTGATCCCATTCCCACCTTGCAGGCAAAAGCCAGTCTATCTCAATCATCGCTGAACCATAAAAAAGATATTTATAACGAGTTTATCCAAGCAGCTAAAAGCAAATTGGCTCCCTTTTTTAAAACCGTATGCCCGGTGTGTAACATTAATTGTGAAACACAATTTACGCTATACGGCTTGAGAAGAAAGTGTTCGTGCGGGGAAGTTATCTTTGTTGACAGACTGTTATTGCGTCAGGGCAATGATCATGATATCCAAATCTGCCCGGCATGCCATGACCTTTACACAGACACAAAACATCGGTGCCAGAGTGGGTCAGAAATACCGTTAATTGTAAAAGGAACCCGGCAATGCGAAAAATGCAACACGGCATTTGCAGACATCCTGGACAAGCCTTTTGTGGAACGTTATGTCCCCCTGGTAAATACCGGAATGTGTCCCGAACATGGTGCGTTTTTTAAAATGGTGGATCATAAAGACCGGGCACTCATGGATCAGGCCGCCATTCACGCTCAGCAAATAGAATTTGGCGATTCCCAAGACTTTCTCATTCCCAACGGACCCAAATCCAAGGATCTGTTGCGGCGGGGCATCCACAGTTTTCAAGACCTATTTACGCCCCGGCAACGAATCTATCTCGGAGCCTCACTGGACGGTTTGTCAAAGTTGCCCCCTGAAGACCGCATGTGGCTGGCATTATTGGTCTCGACGTCTCTGGAATTCAATTCCCTGCTCTGCGGCTACAAAGGGAGTGTTATTCGCCGTCCCGGCGCCATACGCCACGTGTTTTCCCACCACGCTTTTTCATTTCCGTATACCGCCCTGGAAAACAATCCGGTATTTTCCGGCAACACTTCCGGCACCCTGAATCGGCTTTTCAATGACCGCATCGTAAGGGCTGCCAAATGGGCCGTTGCACCGGTCGAAACTCGCATAACCGGGGATCGCCGGGCCAAATTGGTGATCCATGGAGAAATAGACGCCGGAGAACCGGTCGCCGATTGGCAATCTTTAAAACAAGGAAAACGAAAATTTCTTGTCCTGCAAGGAAATTCCGCAGCCATTGAAATTCCTGAAGGAATAGTTGATCACGTGGTCACCGATCCCCCTTACTATGATAGCGTACAGTACAGCGACCTATCCAATTTTTTTCGAGTTTGGCTGCGTCGTTTTTTGCCCTTGGATGCAGACTGGAATTACGATTTTTTTAATTCCGCAGTATCCCAAGGCGGAATTTCTGACGGTCGAAAATATGGCGAACTCCTTGATAAGATTTGGAAAAAGTGTTATATGGCGCTTAACAAAAAACACGGCCGCCTCATCTTTACTTTCCACCACTGGAGGCCCGATGCATGGGCTGAGTTGACGCTTTCCCTGATCACCGCGGGATTTTCATTGGTCAATCGGTACGTTGTATTTTCTGAAAACCCCATTTCCGTACATATTATGGGGCTTAAATCTCTCAAACATGACACCATTTTGGTTTTAAAACCAAATACAGACAAAACAAAGTCTTATAACTGGACCAAACCTTCTCGAATCGACGCTACAGATAGCTATACATTTTGTCGCGACTGTGGGACTGCCCTGGGCTGGTTCCTGGAAAATGATTTGAGTGAAGAAACTATCCGTCACCAATGGAAACTTTTAATCTGAGAAAATGGCAATTTTACAGCATGTTGTTCCCACACAGGAATATTCAACACCAATCATCGCAATCACTTATAAGATAAACCATTGACACATTTCCGGCGCTCCTATAGGATTTCATTAAGTCTAAACTAAACAATAAATATTGAGTACGATTATGCCGGTAAATGCTGATAAGCCCCACCTCTGGAAAAAAGATATCAAACAATCCGTTGATTTTTATAACGACTGGTTCCTGAATTTTGCACCCAAAGCTTTTCGAGAGACTCGTAAAAAAACGACTCAACAGGTTAAAAATGCACTGAAATCTACATCCAACCTTACTGATATTAAACCGGAGCTATTAAAAGCAAACCCTCAAGTCCTTCAAATGCTTAGAATGTCAACATGTCCGCCTATAGCCAGAGACAGATTGATAGGTCTTGCAGGCGTCTCATCAAACCTGGTTAAAAAAATGGAACTTGATGCCAAGGTTCCACCAAAAATGTCGGCTGCCCAACTCCAAAAGGATTTGATTAAAATAGGAAAGATTATCAGATTGATGGCTGACAAGGACATTTTTACCTGGCTTGATAAAAATAAACAACCTACAAATGAGGAACTCTATAGAGCTTCAACAATTGTGGCAGACAGGTTATGTGGGGCTGTTGCAAATCCAATAATTCGCAATGAACAGGAACAGAGACAGCTTGCATATATTGGGAGCTGGTTGGAAGCTCGTGGCTACACCCAAACCCCTTCTGGAAC
>Ga0315537_1004547_pt1 | contig 10071 bp, 9 predicted proteins | sample SalMarSW160270MG_FD_203091 | JGI IMG/M metagenome (GOLD analysis project Ga0315537, IMG submission 203091) | Salt marsh sediment microbial communities from the Plum Island Ecosystem LTER, Massachusetts, United States - Salt Marsh Sediment SW1602-70 ... | reverse complement strand
GCAAAAACAGTTTTGTTCATCGACGAGATTCACCGCTTCAACAGGGCTCAGCAGGACGTTCTGCTGGACGACGTGGAGTCGGGCGTTGTGATTATGATTGGGGCAACGACGGAAAACCCATTTTTTGCAGTGAATTCTCCCCTTATCAGCCGAAGTACCGTCTTTCACTTCGAGCCGCTTGGTATTGATGACGTTGTTAAGCTGCTCAAGCGGTCACTGAGTGACTCCGAACGGGGGTTGGGCAAGAACAAGGTACAGGCTGATGAAAAAGCCCTGAAATACCTGGCGGTTATGAGTGACGGCGATGCGCGCAGGGCGATGACGGCACTGGAAACAGGTGTTTTGTCCGCCGCGGCGGATAAATCCCGGATGGCCGATGGTAAACACAAAGACAAGGTCACGTTTGACCTTGAGGTTGCCAAGGAGTCGATTCAGCAAAAGAGTATCGAATATGACGGGACAGGTGACACGCATTATGATTTGGCAAGTGCGTTTCAAAAAAGTATGCGGGGCAGCGACCCTGACGCGACGGTTTACTGGCTGGCCAGGATGATAGCGGGCGGTGAGGACCCGCGGTTTATCGCGCGGCGGATAGCGGTCTGTGCGGCTGAGGACGTCGGCAACGCCGACCCAATGGCGACGGTGCTGGCGGCGGCGGCCGTGCAGGTATCGGAGTTTGTCGGCTTTCCCGAGGCGCAGCTTCCGCTGGCACAGGCGGCTGTTTACGTGGCCTGTGCGCCGAAATCGAACGCCTCGGCCGCGGCGGTATGGCAGGCGGTCTCGGATGTCCAGGAGAAAAAGACGGCGGCGGTGCCGAAACATCTGAAAGACGCCCACTATGCAGCAGCCAAAAAGATGGGGTTCGGAGCAGAGTATAAATACCCCCACAATTATCAAGGCGGTTTTGTGGCGCAAGAGTATTTACCGAGCGAGATAAGGAAAAAATACTACAGGCCGAGCGACCGGGGGTACGAAAAAAACATAGGCGAGTATTTACAAAAGCTCCAGCGGCTGATAAAAGATAGCAAAAAGGGCAGTTTAGGTAAGGACGGGTAAATGGACAAAACGCAGTTGCGACAGCATTTCCGCAGGGTGCTTCTCGATATGAGCCCCGAAGAGAGGGTCGAGAGGAGTAGAAAGGTCTGCCAGAATCTCATACGTACTGAGCAGTTTGCGAAGGTGGGTACGGTCATGGCCTATCTTTCGCTGCCGCATGAGGTCGATACCGCAGAGGCTATTTTGTACGCATGGCAGGCGGGCAAGACGGTGGCCGCTCCTAAGATATCGTGGCAGCAAAGGCACATGATTCCGGTCGAGATTAAAACGCTCGAGACCGGCTTTTCGACCGAGTTTGGGGGCCTGCGTAATCCGGTCAAGGGCGTACCTATACCATTTGAAGAGATTGGCATGGTCATTACGCCGGGATTGGGGTTCGATAAGTCGGGCAACCGTCTTGGCAGAGGCAGTTCGTATTACGACAGGTTTTTTACACATGATGGGCTCAAGGCAGTCAAGTGCGGTCTTGCCTTTGCTGAGCAGGTGGTGGACCAGATAATGGTGACGCAGCAGGATGTGCCGGTCGATATGCTGGTGACCGATGAGACGGTAATGTACTTTAATTCGGCCGAATCGTAGCGAACTCGTCTCGGCGAAGGCGCTAAGAAGGTGAACGCAACAAATAAAGTTGCCGAGCCGTAGCCGGAAAGGATTTCAGGATGGCCCGATATCCATCAAGGACGTATGTCACGCCGCGGACGCGGTATTTACGGCGGGTATATTTTGCCGGTGCAGCGGCCGCTATCATACTGATTGTGATTATTACACTGTATAATCTCTCTGAACAGAAACAATCTTCGCAGGCGGAACAACGGCAACCGCAGCAGGAGCAACCAACACCTGCCGCACCAGCGCTGGTGGCAGAAGAGCCGCCCGAGCAGCCCGCTCGTTTTTCCATGCCGCTTGATTTGGGCGAAGAACCTCCGCCGGAGGTGATTCCCGAGGAACCAAAGAGAAAAGAGGCGCCGGAGAAAATAGAATTAGAAGCGACCCAGGTTGAAGCGGTGGAGTCGGAAGAACCGGAGGCGCCAGTGGAAAATGCCGCCGAGACAAATATTGGGGCCGATGCCCAGGCGGCGGCGGTTATCGACGAGGCAATGCGCCTGCTAAGTGCCAGGCCGATTGAGGTTATCAAGGCCAGAGATATGCTCAACGAGCTGCTGGGCAAACCTATCAGTGACCAGCAGCGCAAGGTCGTCAAGCAGGAACTTTCAAAACTGGCTGATAAATGGCTGTTCAGCAAGACGGTTTACCCCAAAGATACGCTCTGCGGGATGTACGAGGTGCAGAGCGGTGATTTGCTTTCCACGGTCGGCAAAAAATATAAGGTTCCGTGGCAGATACTACAGCAGATAAACGGCATACCAAGCCCGGAGGCCCTTCAGGCTGACCAGAGTATCAAGGCCATCAACGGCCCCTTTAACGCAAAGGTGTACCGTTCGAGCTTTACGATGGACCTGTATCTGCAGGATACGTTTGTCAGGAGTTTTCCCGTCGGGTTGGGTAAGCCCGGATACGAGACGCCGACGGGATTGTGGGTGGTCCGACCGGGCGGAAAACTCGTTAAGCCCAGGTGGACCGACCCGGATACGGGCAGGACGTATGAGCCGGACGACCCGAATTATCCGCTCGGCTCGCGGTGGATAAGCCTTGACGGGCTTCAGGGCCAAGCCAAGGGCAGAACCGGTTTTGCGATTCACGGTACGAAAGACCCGCACGAAATCGGCGTGGCGAAATCGCGGGGATGCATTCGGCTGTATAATGGAGACGTGATACTGGTTTACGATTTATTAATGGAGGGTGAATCAAAGGTGCGGGTGACTGATTAGAGCGGCTCTGTGTCCTACTGTCAGTAACGGAGGATTAGCAGTTGAGTCATGGACGATACAAACTGTGGGCGGCTGTGGCTTCGGTCGTATTCCATATAGCGGTCCTTTCGGTTTTAGCGGCGGCGAAGCTCCATCCAGTATCCACACAATCGACGTCGGGTCAATCGGAACAGGCCCGCCTTGCGAAGGTCAAAAGTATCATGCAAAGCTGCCCTGTGGTTCCCAAGCCTAATATAAAACACGGTGCGGATGTGCATTTCATCCCGCAGCAACCGGATTTGCCGATTGAAGGCGAGGTTCCGGCATCAAAGGTGCGGGCTGCCGACAGTGAATCTATATTTCCAACATCGAGCAGCTACGCCGACCTTGCATGGTCGCAGCAAGGTCCCGCACCGCAGGAGGTAACATTTTTCTCGAATGGAACATTTTGCAGACGCCTTTGCTACCTGGTGGACTGCTCCGGCAGTATGAAGGGTTTGTTCGGGCAGGTAAAGGACGAGCTGTCGCGGTCGATATTGGCCCTTCAGCCGGACCAGTATTTCGGCATAGTTTTTTTCGGCGATGACAGGGTGACGCGATTTGAGGCAGGTAAACTTGTGCGGGCGTCGCAGGAGGGTAAGACCAGGGCGCTGGCATTTATCAAATCGGTCGATACGGCGGGGCGGACCAACGCCTTGGCGGGATTCGCCGGTGCCGTGAAAATGCGAGACGATGACGGGGCCGGACCGGAGGTGATATTGTTCCTGACGGATGGTTTCGAGCTTTCCACAGGTGATGCTTATCAATTCAGACAAGATGTCATCAAATTGCGAAGCAGGTATCTGAGCGGTTGTACGGTCAATATCATAGGTTTCTGGCCGAGTGAAGGTGACCGGCGACTGCTGGAAAGTATAGCCGCCTTCAGCGGCGGGCGGTTTGTGTGCGTCAGAGGGGAGGGTTTCTAAAGGCGGCGTGAGTATGAAGAGAAATAATCTAATCAGGGCGTTTGTGCTGCTGGCGGCGTTGGTGGTAGTCGTTGCGGTGATTATTGCTGCGGGCGGTATGGATTCAGTCAGGATTGCACAGGACCGGCGGCAAAACTTTTTCGAGCAGTTTTTTATCGCGGGCGGGCCGGTAGTGTGGTTCGTACTGTTTCCGATGTCACTGATTACCGTCTATCTTGTGGTCGAGCACGCGCTGACAATAAACAGAAAAACTCTTATCGGCAACAACAGCTTCGACCCATTGAAAAACAAGACAGATACGGCCGGTGACGAGCGATTGCAGCAGGCACTTGCCGAACGCCGGGACCTGGTGAGCGTCGCTTTGCGTGACGCGCTCGATAAGGGCAAAGGTGACTGGTTTCGGATGCGAAGCGTTATACAGGAGTCACTTCAGGACCAGGCGGCAAAGCTGCTTCGCAAAATCGAATGGCTGAGTCTGATTGGCGGGGTTTCGCCGATGGTTGGTTTGTTCGGTACGGTCTTCGGGATGATTAAGCTTTTCAACGCCATTGTCGCGGCCGGCGGCCAGCCTCAGCCGGCTCAGTTAGCCGATGGTATCGGTGTGGCCCTGGTGACGACGTTCTGGGGGCTTTTTATTGCGATACCGGCGCTGGCGGTGCACGGGGTTTTTAGAAATCGTATCGAGGTGCTGGTCGGCGAGGCGGTGACACAGAGCGAAGCCGTCATGCCGCTTTTGCGCGAGGTGCTGAAGGATACGACGGCGGGACTCGTCTCGGCACAGCGCCAAGCCGGAGCCGGGCAGGCCGCGTCTGAGGCAATTAAGCTCAGTAAGGTTCCGGTAGTGCCTTTCCAGGAAAAGTCGCCTGGGGCTGCTGCAAGAAGCACTAAACAGTAGAGAGGCAAATGATGCTCTTCAGGATTGCCGAGCGTTCGGGGCGCCAGGGCGTGTCTTTCAATATGACGCCGGTGATTGACGTTGTTTTTCTGCTGATTGTTTTCTTTGTGGTGGTGTTTCAGTTCATCGGAACGGAAAGTTCGCAGGTAGATTTGCCGGAAGGGTGTAACTTCGCCGAAGGTGACGACGATGGTCAAATCTGGCCTGCGACGATTACCATGCGCAGGACGGACGAGGGCCAAATCAGTTTTGTAGTCGGTACTGAAAAAATAAAAGCCGCAGGCAGGACCGAGCTGGTGCAGATGATGCAGAGGTCTCTGAATGGACATCTGCAGAATTTGCCCGAGGACGAGCGGGTGGTGGTTCTGCGTATCGACAAGAATATCAGATGCGCAGATGCACAATATGCCCTTGTTGCGGCAGCGGAAAGTTCCGCGAGCGGGCTGCGACTGGCAACACTGGCCATGACGAATCGGGATAAAGACTAAAATGACTGGGGCAAAGTACTAAGCTGACTCTTTTTTCTTTTTTTCACCGGCACGGAAGGGTTCGGCTTTGCCTTCGACGACTTCTTTGGTGATAACATACTTTGCGCCCCTGGGTTCATCGGGCAGTTGATACATCAGGTCCACCATCAGCTCTTCGGTAATGGCTCGCAGTGCGCGGGCTCCCGTGTCGCGTTTGAGGGCCTTGCTCGCAAGTGCACGCAGGGACTGGTCGGTAAATTCGAGCTCAGCCTCTTCCATCTCGAAGAACCGCTGGTACTGTCTTATCAGGGCATTTCTCGGCTTGGTGAGAATGTCGATTAGAGCGTTTTCGTCGAGGGCCTGCAAAGTTGCAATGACCGGCAGACGACCGACCATTTCCGGTATCATGCCGTACTCGATAATGTCTTCGGGTATGACCTGGCTTATAATGTCGCTGTACTCGCTTTTGTCGTCTGTGGCCCGCGACAGTTCGGAATCGAAGCCTATCATTTTTTTGCCGAGGCGTTTTTTGACGATATTGTCGAGCCCGACAAAGGTGCCGCCGCAGATAAAGAGTATATGCGAGGTGTCGATTTGCAGGTAGGACTGCTCCGGGTGTTTCCTTCCCCCCTGGGGCGGAACGTTGGCGATAGTGCCTTCGAGCATCTTGAGCAGGGCCTGCTGAACGCCTTCACCGGAGACGTCGCGGGTGATGGATACGTTCTGGTAGGTCTTTCCGATTTTATCTATTTCGTCGATATAGACGATTCCCCGCTGTGCGGTTTCTACATCGAAGTCCGCCGCCTGAATCAGTCGCAGCAGGAAGTTCTCGACGTCTTCACCGACGTATCCGGCCTCGGTAACAGTCGTCGCGTCGCAGATGGCGAAGGGGACCTCGAGAAAGGCGGCAAGGGTGCGGGCAAGCAGGGTCTTGCCTGAGCCGGTCGGCCCTATAAGCAGGACGTTGGATTTGTCGAGCTCGATTTCGCTGTCCTCGGAGTCGCTGTGCATAAGGCGCTTGTAGTGATTGTGCACGGCGACGGCGAGATATTTTTTTGCGTGGTCCTGACCGATGACATACTGGTCGAGATATTCTTTTATCTGACGCGGTTTGGGCATCTGGTCGCGCGTCATTTTAGGGCCGCTCAGTCTTTTGCGATTCTGCGTGATTATGTTGTGGCACAGGTCGACGCAGTCTGGACAGATATAGACCTTATTAGGTCCTTCTATAAAGGTGTCGGACTGGGTGGATGCACGTCCGCAAAAACTACAAATCGCCTTGCTCTTAGTGGTATTCGAGTTCTTGGCCATGATTGCCTTTCGCCGCTGTCTGGTTTACATAGTTATTCAGGCACCTATTTTAACACAGCCGGCACCGCCGGGCAAGGCTTTTGACAAAAAGGGCTACCTAATGCAATCCTGTGCCAGCGATTCCAGTTTCGCCGACCAGGGGCCGGGAATATCTTTATAAGTAGCTCGCAGGACGTCAATGGCATGTGCAATGTCGCCGCTGTTATTACCGGCCTTGGCGGCGCATTCGAGGTGGTAGTATTTGGCCCGCCACCACTGCCAGGCCTGTGAGTTCTGATTAGCGGTTTCATTGAGCTGTGCAATCCGGGCCCATAGGCGAGCGGCTCCGGCGAAATTACCCATTCGCTGGTCCAGACGTGCCTGTGCACGGAGCACATCGGGCTCGGTGTCCAAGTTCTGTAGCCCGGTCAGCAGTTCGGAGGCGGCGGTTAATTCTTCGTCGGTTGTATCAGGGTCTAAAGCGGTGAACTCTGCGAGGATAGAAGCGCGTTTGTGGTCCCGAGTACAATCATAGAGAAAACGCGAGATTTTTTTCGAGTACTTTACGGTATCAGGATAGACCGGCTCGTTCGCTTCCGGCGCAGCCGGGTCGGTTTCGAGAATTTCAATTTCCTTGAGATAATCCTGCAGCAGTACGGTTGCTTGCTCAAGATAGATGCAATCATCGGCGCCGCGCAGGTACCGCGAAAACAGCGGGGCATATTTGGTACGGTCAAAAATTGAAGGATTTAATCCTGAGGCTATTTCCGCGCTCATTAAATCGAGCTGAGCCTTCGGATAGAGCTTCTCGGCCGAAGGAGGTATCTTTTTTAACATATCAACGGCCTGCCGGTACTGTCCGCACAGGGCCAGGACCTGAGTATAAATATATTGAAGATTGGGGTCGGGTGATTCGCCTGCAAGGTCGAAGTAATTCTCGAAAGCGCCGGTTGCGAGTTCGCATTGGTTCGGCTCTTTGACGAAGACCCTGTAGGCGAGCTTTGCAGCGTGTGCGGCGATTTGTTCGGCGGTCGTCTGAAGGACCTGGGCGGACTGCGCATCGAGAACTTCGCCTGCTCGCATCAGAAGATAGACAGCTTCCGGCTCGTTACTGTCGGCGGCGGTCACTGCGGCTGCGTAGTCTATCACGGGACTGGCGGAAGTGTTCCGGCGGGCAAGCTTTAAAAGTAATTCTTTGTGCTTCTTGGGACCGTCTCGTAGTGCTGCTTCGGCGGCAAGGACGCCATCGAGCGGATTGGCCGGCTCGTGGCCGGACTCGAGCCAGGCGAGCGTTATATCGGCGGCGGCGATACGGGCGTGTGGATTCGACTGGAGCAGGTCATCATAGGAATTGACCAGGCCGAGTCCTCTTTGCACAAATGCAAGCGGCAGGAGCACTTCGAGCTCATCAGTGAGTTTGCTTTTGATAAGGTCGCTGGCCAATCGGTCCGCTTCTATATCTTTTTTTGTCGATTCCAGCTTTATTTGTTCGATAGACGCCAGAAATGCCAGCCGCTGGCTGGTGTCGGACCTTTCACGCAGTTCGCTAAAAAGCCGCTCTGCCGCCGGTGTATAGTTGGGGTCGGTCTTGGCTAATGTTGCAAGCGTCTTACCTTTTAGCAGTTGCAGGTAGAAAGGATTCTGTGATTCGGTGAGCGAATCGATTTGCTGTAGTAATTCTTTGGCTAAGGCGCCGGCGTCTTTATCAGCAGCGAGGACTGCGTAGTAATCGATTCCGAATTTACTGAGTTTGGCGCTGAATAACTGGCCGGAGGCCTCTTCATACAGACCGGTTCGACCGAATCGCTGGTTCCAGTCTTTATGCGGATATTGTTCGACTCGGCGGATGATATCTTCGAATTGAACGGTGAGGTCGGCAAGCTGCCCGGAGCTGTTGTAAGCCGAACTGTATAAAGCCAGGCGGTCCTCTTCACAGAAAAATCGCCCTGCGAATTCGTGGCGCATTCGGACTTCAAAGGTGTGCTGATAGAAGCCGTTGGTGGTCAGTTTGGCAAGTTCGGCCAGGGTGTTCACATCCTCGGCTGTCGGCGGATTCCCGGCGGCGAAGCAGTGCGCAATAAAGGCCAAGAAGCAGAGAAACAGTGACACTACGGCGCGCACATGGGACATATTACGGCGACTCCGTAAGACAGAAGGTGATATCGCTCAGGCCCGCGCCGTAAAGTACGTTGTAGATTTTGGCGAAGTAGTCCCACTTGACCGCAGGGTCGCAAATGATTTCAACCGGGTCGGACGCAAATCTGTGCTGGGCTGTGAGAATATCATGCAGCTTTTCGATGAGCCAGGCCAGGTCCTGTTCCACACGGTCTTGTCCGATTGGGATATTGGTTAATTGTCCTATCTGGACGTCGCAGCCGTAGTTTTGTGCGGTTATATATATGACAAGCGGTTCAGGCCTGACCAACGGTATCTCGGCTGCACCTGCTGTGGGTAGCTGCAGGGGCAGGAACTGTTCTTCGGGCCGCCACTTTGCACAAATCATAAAGAAAATCAAAAGCAGAAAAATTATGTCAATCATCGGGGCCATGCGAAGTGTGAAGTTGAGCGGCTTACGTGCAAAAAGCCTTGTGAGCTGGTCGGTTTTTAGAGATTCTGTTCTCATATCAACAAAGGATACTCAACTTGTACCTTTTGCCAGTTCGGCGCCTCGGTGCAGTGCTTCGATATTTATCGGCAGTGTCTTGTGATAACGTTCAGCAAGAACATACGGCAGTGCCTGCGCAGCCTGGTCCACCGCAAGCAGACCCCTTTTCGCAAGATATGCGCCGACCATGACCATATTGGCTATTTTCAGATTGCCGAGCTCGACCGCTATATCGTCGGCTGGTACGGCGAGGACGTCAATCGAGCCGTCGATTTGCCCGAGCTCGTCGATAAGCGAACTGTTGTACACAACCAGGCCGTTGGGTTTGACACGGGGTGCGAATTTGTTGGCCGAGGCCTTGTTCATTACAATCAACGATGTCGGTTTTGTTACCATGGGCGAGGCGATGCTTTTTTCTGTGATTACTATCATGCTGTTGGCGGTGCCGCCTCTCATCTCGGCGCCGTAGCTGGGCATGTACGTTGTCTCCATACCCGATAGCATAGCGGTCTGGGCAAGCAGCTTGCCCGCCAGTATGATGCCCTGGCCGCCGAAGCCGGCGATGATGACTTCCTCGTAAATGTCGGTTTTTGTCGCCTGCATTATTTCCAACTCTAAACCTTAGATTGGTAATCCTTGAAGCATCCAAGCGGAAAGACCTTGGTCATTTCATCTTCAATCCATTTAAGCGCATCGGGAGGTGAAACCCTCCAGCCGGTCGGGCAGGGCGAGAGCAGCTCCACTAAAGACAGACCCGGCGCGTCGTTTACCTGTAACTCGAAGGCGTGTCGCACAGCCTGTTTTGCCTTTCTGATTTGCCCGGGCTTATGAAGGGCGCAGCGCTCGATATATATGGCGCCCGGCATTATCGAAAGCAGTTCGCAAACCTGCAGCGGATAACCTGACGCAGCCACTTCTCTGCCCTGCGGCGTGGTCGCCGTGACCTGGCCGATGATAGTTGTCGGCGCCATCTGTCCGCCGGTCA
>Ga0315537_1004546_pt1 | contig 10072 bp, 7 predicted proteins | sample SalMarSW160270MG_FD_203091 | JGI IMG/M metagenome (GOLD analysis project Ga0315537, IMG submission 203091) | Salt marsh sediment microbial communities from the Plum Island Ecosystem LTER, Massachusetts, United States - Salt Marsh Sediment SW1602-70 ... | reverse complement strand
GACGTTGGTTCTGGTGCGCACCACGGCGCCGATGACCTCGTCGCCATCGTAGAGATGAGCATAGGAGCCCCTTTCGGGGCCAGGTTCGTGGTGGCTGCCGCAGAGACGCGATTTGGCGCAGCCGATGGAGGGCCTATCTATGATCACCCCCAGGTGGGCCGCCAGGCCCATACGACGAGGATGAGCCAGTCCCTGAGCGTCGAAAATGAACAGGTCTGGCTCCATGTTCAACTTCTCCAGGGCGGCCAATACAGACGGCGCTTCGCGGAAAGCCAGCAGGCCGGGGATATACGGAAACTCCACGGGCAGTTCCGCCAGGCTGTAATCGAGAGGGGCTAACCCCGGATAGCTGAGCACGACTATCGCAGCCTGAGCCACTTCGCCTTTGAAAGCAACGTCAACCCCGGCCACAGTGTTGACTTGGCTGAAAGTCCTCTCTGTGGATACGCTGCTCCGCAGCCCCTGCTGAATATCCACCGCCTCCGAGGGGGAGACATCCCAGCGGTGGGGGGGAACGATTCTCATGGTTTTGTCCTCTCTACCTTGTCCTGGGCGAAGGTCTCTGACCGAGTCCATTCCACCTTGGGAAAAACGCATCGCCGGTGGGAGTTCCTAACTTGTTGGGAGTCTTATCGGCTACAAACTTGCAGCCGGGTGGGGACACCCCGAACAAGCTCGGTACTCCGGCGCTCCGGAGTGGAGAGTCGTCCCACAACACGGCCTTCTTCAACAAAGCCCAGGAGACCTTCGGCGAACGGGAGGCCCTACTACTTTAGCACAAAAGTGGATTGCTGGCAAGTGGTTTTTTGACAGAGACCGACTTTTGGTGTAATATATAAATATTCCTTTATCAATAGATGAATGGTCGGTTGGATATGCCCGATGATCTGTTGAACAAATCGAAAGAGCTCACAAAATGCTTCAAGGCTTTGGGTGACATCGCCCGCTTGCGCATCGTCGCCCAGTTGGCCGCTCATGCCGATCGAAGCGTCTCGGAGCTGGTAAAGGCGCTAGAGGTCAGCCAGCCCCTCATCTCCTGGCATCTGCGGCGGCTGGAGAAGGTAGGCCTGGTCCAGGTCAGGCGGGAGGGGCGACAGGCCCATTGTTCGTTGAATTGGGAGAGGCTCCGCCAGTGCTTGCAGGAGTTCGCCGAGATGCTTGGCGAGACCGGTCAGCAGACGGGAAACAGATGAGCGGAGGAAACATGCTGGATCAGACCATGCTCAGTTATTATCTCTACCGTCTGTTGGGCCTGGTTGTGCCTCTCATACCGTCCAGCCTAGTAGGCTATCCCCTGGCGACCAGATTGGGTGATTTCCTTTATGGCCTGGAAAAGGGCACACGAGCCAACATCTACGATAACGTAACCCACATTCTGGAAGGCAGCCCAAAGGAGGCGGGCGATATTGAGGTCATAGTGCGGGGCGTGTTTCGCAGCATGGCCAGGAATTACTATGACCTCTTTCGGGTACCAACTCTCAGTTTGACTGAAATCGCCCGGTTGGTGAAGGTCGAGGGTTGGGAGCATGTCGAGAGTGCTTTGTCCAGGGGCAAGGGTTTGATCATTGTCACGGCCCACTTTGGCGGTGCAGACATCGTGGCTCAAGTGCTGGCCCGGCGGGAGATCCCGGTCATTGCCCCTGCTGAGCACCTCAAGCCGGAGGTGTTGGTTCTCAAAATTACAGGTTGTAAGGGTTTATCGAGTGCATCATTTGGCACCTTGTAGAATAGCTAACAAGAGCGAACAAAGCATATGAATGGAAGGAATGAGGAACAGATGGATAGCGATAAAGTGAAGTACTATCTCTTTAGGATCGGCGGGCTTGTTTCATCTATCATCCCTCCATGGCTTGGCTATCGATGTTGCGAGATATTAGGAGATTTCGCTTATTATTTTGGTCCCAGAACGACGAGAGACAAGGTTTGCTGGAATTTACAACATATTGTGAGTAAGGATACTGGCGAAGCAATCCTTGACCATTTGACACGAGAGAACTTTCGGCATATGGTCAAAAACTGGTATGATCGTTGGCGTCTTGCAAACGTGAGCGACGAAGAGACCGAAAGCTGGATCACACTGATTAACGAAGAGAATTTGTGGAAGGCTATAAAGCGAGGGAAAGGGGTGATCCTGCTTAGTGTTCACACCGGAGGTGTGGACTCTATTCTAATGCAAGTAATCCCGATCCATTTCAAGCTAAAGGGGCAAATCACGGTTTTGGCTGAGGTCACTGAACCCTTATCTATGTTTGAGTATAACTGCAGATTGCGTGAGAGTCATGGGATGAAGATGTCCCCGATTGATCCTGAGGGAAAAGGGTTGAGAGAAGAATACAAAAAATGGTGTGAACGCTTGGACAATAACGAAGTGATCGGATGGGCTGCCGACCGGAATGTGACTAGTGATCTTATATCAATCCCACTGTTTGGATCGCCTGCTATGGTGCAAAAAGGATATGTTAAGTTGGCTTGGTACAGAGGAGCAAGTGTGGTAATTGCGTTTGGATACCGTCTCCCCTCCAACAGGTATGTTGCCGTGTTTGAACCTGCGCTTGAGTTGCAAAAGACCAGCGACCGCGAACGGGATATTGAGGTTAACTTGAGGAAAGTATGGGAGGTCTTCGAGCGCTACCTTGCTTGTCACCCAGAGCAATGGGCGTCTCTTTTCCATGAGCTGTGGCCTTTGCCTGACGAGATAGCAGGGTGAGAGCAATCGCCGGGGGAGACTACCAATATGTCAGACCCTGGTGATGAAACAAGCAAAGGCACAAGCATGAACAAGGCATCATCAGGAGGTTTTCTATGGACCTGAGATCGGGAAGGCCAAGGATAGGAGCCGTGTTCGGTGCAGGTGGTGCAAAGGGATTTATCCATGTAGGAGTGCTCAAGGTCTTGGAGCGCGAAGGCATCCCCCTTGATATCGTAGTTGGCGTTAGCGTTGGTGGGTTCTTCGGGGCAGCTTGCGCCGCTGGGATCCCAGCGGCTGAGATTGAGAGGATAGCACTGAGCATGGAGCCGGTTGATTTCCTGGAGTTTAACCTCCAGACTAAGCTAGCGTTATGTAGCACGGATAGGATGATTGATGTGCTTCGTTCTGTAATAGGTGATCCACAGTTCAGCGGATTGCCTCGAACATTTGCCGTGGTAGCAACAGACATAGAAACGGGTGAACAAGTTGTACTGCGGGAAGGATCTGTCCTCGAGGCAGTGCGTGCCACAGTGGCCTTGCCTGGCTTCTACCCCCCTATACAGATCAATGGCTGCTACCTTTTCGATGGCGCGGTTGTTAATGCTGTTCCTGTTGATATTGCCCGTCAACTAGGGGCGGATTTTGTAATAGCCGTGGATGTTGGGGCCCAGCTTCGTAGAGACCTGATAAGTGCATCGGTCGCTCCCTCATCCTTTGAAAGGACACTATTCTCCCTTTTGCCACATAGATGGCGCTTTTGGGTTGCCACTTTGTTACGCCGGCAGCTTATACTTGGTCTGGTAAGTAGAGGCAATGAGATAACCTCGGCGAGGCTGGTTGCTGAGCAGCTCGAAAAGTCCAAGCCAGATGTTCTTATCAGGCCCAAACGGGAAGGCCCAGATATAGACTTTCGATTCTTAACAACTGGAGATTTCATTCGAGCCAGGGAAATCATCAAAATTGGCGAGGAATCAGCGGAGGAGGTTCTTTGCGACATCAAGCAGGCTTTAAGGAGGGAATGTAATGACTGGAGAAAAGGTTAGTAGAGAAGAGTTAGACAGAATAATCGAGAAACATGGTGGTCCAAGGGGTGTGGATCTTACCGGGTGCTCATTGCGGGGCGAGGTTCTTGTAGACATGGACTTGCATGGGATCATTTTGCGCGGAGCGGACCTGCGACAGACACGTTTGTATGGGGCTGATCTCAGCGGAGCCAATCTGCAGGGGGCCAACCTCGAGGGAGCAAAGTTGAACAACGCTAAGTTAACGGGCGCTCTTCTGGATGAGTGGAAGGGGAAAGAGATCAAGCGGACCAACTTAAAGGGAGCTCAGTTAATAAATGCAGACTTAGAAAGGGCTAATCTCGAAGGAGCAATCCTGAGAGAAGCAAAGCTGGAGAGAGCCAAATTGAAAGATACAGTTCTTCATAACGCAGACTTGAAAAAGGCCAATTTAAGACTGGCCGAGCTGGACAACACTAGGCTGGGCCGAAAGAGCCTCGGAGTAACCCTAGTGCAGGAACTAGATGGACACTACTACGAAGCAAGGTACGTATATTTGGCGCTGAAGGACAATTTCCAAAGCATAGGTGCATACGATGATGCTAGTTGGGCATATATTAGGGAAAGAACGATGGAGAGAAAGATGCTTTCGCCTCGAAATGCTGGGGGATACTACTCCGAAGACTTGCCCGATCCCAGTGAGGCTGGCCTCCGTCGGGCGTATCATCTTGTCAAGTTCTATGTAAAGTATACTTGGAAGTGGGCTAAGTCATGGCTAATGGGCGCCATTTGGGGATACGGCCAAAGGCCGGAGTATGCCCTTCGGATAGCCTTTGTAACGGTTGTTGTATTCGCCGTGTTGTTCAGGTGGATTGGAAAACTTAAAGCAGAGCCCGTTCGCCCCTTGACATTATGGGACTATGTTGTCTATAGTTTAAGCGGATTTACAGTATATGGGTTTTCTGACATGAAGCCAGCCGATACGCTGACTGCGATACTGACCACCATAGAAACCCTCATGGGTATAGGCACATTGGCGATATTCACTTCTGCCCTTGGCCAAAGGATAGGTGGCCGATAGCCTGACGAGCCTTATCTGTGCTCAGGCGTGGTTTGCCAGGACTGAGAAGCTCTCTGACAAAAGAAGTATTAGTGGTATCTGACCTCATAGCCTATTGCACCTAAGGAGAGATGTTCATGTCTAAAGAACACAACACGACTGATTTTGAAGAGGTTATCCTTAAGGAATTTCCTCTACCTATCGCCTATGAGTACCGGCAATTGGTGGATATACTGAAAGACCCTCGTTATACTTGGTTCAGAAGGTGTATCCAGGCCGAGAGCGTCTTTGAGTTCATCCTGCGCTATTGCACCACAATAGCCTTAAGCTACTATCTTAAAGACCTCCCCAGGCGGACGGATAGCATCAATGCCTTGATCGCTGATCACATATATACGGAACTCGATATCGGCTACTGCATGGAGCTTTTGGAGAAAGTCCTAGGTCTCTATAGGGAAACACCGGAAACCTTTTTCATCCCAAAGCTTTGTTCGTTTTTCTATCTGCTGGGGGGTGACAGTGGCGATACTGGTGAGAGGATTCTTAGGGCGCTGCAACTAGCTTCCATAGATGTAGATGTCGAGCGTATGGCTGGGGAGAGGGCTGAGGAGAGGTTTGAGGAATTGTACAAGGAGCATTACTGTCCACACCTCGAAAAATTGCTGGGGCGATTGGAGTTTCTGAAAGATTACCCTTTGCTGAGATTGCTGACGTGGTCAAAGACTGAGGATAAGTTTCGTTGGGAGATCAAAATCCTAAGAGGTACAAACCTGGACCCGCAGCCTTCAACCTGGGATAACATGGACGAAGCATTCAAGGAACATCAGTTGGCGATATGGGATCCCGAGAAGGAACGATTGCTTTATGTACATCCCTTCTCCATTTTTCACAGTTGTAAGGACGACTGGGAAGCAGGTGTAGGACGGGCTGAAGACTTTTTCACCTATAAGAGGATAAACGGAGATCGCATAAAGGTAATGTTCTACATTGGGTTAGGGAATGTTCTCGGAGGGGGACCTCATACGCTTCGTCTCTCTGACTATATGGACGTTCTAATTCAGCTTGTGCCACCGCCTGAGGCGGAGGAAAAGCCGGAAATACTAGCTTGGGATAGATTGCAGGATACGGCTCGCAAATGCACCCTTAGTCGGCTTTTTCAATTGAAGAAAGAAAAGTATGTCCCTGATGTCTACGTAGAGCGTGAAGAAATCGAAGCCCATTTTCGACGATTCTTGAGCAGTGACAAAAAAGGCCTCCTGGTGGTGGGTGGATCAGGTACGGGTAAGACTAACTTGCTCTGCCATTGGGCTGAAAGTGAACTAGAGACAAATAATATTGTCCTACTCTACAACTGTGCCCAACTGCGAGGGGATGGGCTTAACTTGGCGACGGTCATAGCCCGGGACTTAGGCATGGAGAGAGGGCTCACCGAAACGTTGAATGAGTTGGCAGAACAGCGTAAGGAGAAGAATGGGCAGGTACTCGTCTTTTTGGACGCGGTCAACGAATACGCTGAACCTGCCACCTTATTGAACAGCGTTTTCGATGATCTTCTCAAGTGGATTGACTATAAATGGTTCAGGGTGATCTTGGCTTGCCGGTCAGAGTCGTGGGGATGGCTGCGCTTTGTCCTGGAGGGCCAAAATGCGTTCTATGCAGTGGATGGCGAAGTAGATCTCCGGTTGGATCCATTTAGCTCGGAGGAGTTAGAAAATGCTTACCGAGAGTATCGGAGGAAGTACACATTACAGACACCCTTCGAAGAGCTCTCAGAGCGGGCCAAGCGCTTCATGAAAGACCCGCTGAACCTGAAGCTAGTAGCTGAGAGCTACAAGGGGGAGGCCGTTCCGAAGGATGTTGAGACTGTTAAGGTTTATGAGCGATACATTGAGACCAAGCTTAGTTATAAGGACCCTCGATATTGGGAAATGGGTTTAGAGGAAGAGGATCTTGTAGAGCGATTGGTGGAGAAGATGCACAGGACCAAGGGGCAGGAATTAAGTATTAGGGCCGACCTGTTGACGGACGAGCAGCTTGGTCGCCAGGTGCTAAACGCAGCACTGACACATGCCTACTGGAGGTTGATAGACAAAGGGGTATTGCAGCATGTGGGGCGGAAACATGGCAAGCCGGAAAGAATGAAGTTCAGCTACGATCGGGTGTTTGAGTTCCTTTTGTCTGAACAAATATTCCCTGAAAAGCCAACCGTAGACGACGTTATCGCCCGGATTGATGAAGCACATGGCTACCTTTCCCTGTTGGGAGCGGTGAAGATTGGGCTCATCAGGTATCGCGATATGCAGTTGCTGGCTGAACTAGCCAGGTCTGATGATGTAGATGTGCGTGACATGGTAGTCGAAACACTGACGGCTTTGGGTTGGGAGTGGCCTGAAGAGACCAACCGTTCCGTGAGATTGTTGCTGGATTCCGATTCCGAATCAGCTAAACTGGTGGCCATCTATGTAGCTGACAAATTGGAGTGGTCTGACATCCTAGAGGGAGCGCTCTATGATAACATGCCCAAAGTGCGTTCAACAGCCGTGGCGTATTGCTACTATCTCTGGAATCGTAACCCAGAGAAGGGCCAAGAGCTGATCCTGCATCTCAGTAAAAACACAAGCCTTCGCAACCTACCCGCCCTTAGCGGTTTGATTAGTATCTCCGGCATTATCTCCGCCCATCTAATGAGCGAACAAGAGCGAGAGCGGGTGCTTACCCTGCTACCGATATGGCAGCGCGCATTTCAGCGAATCCCAGGTATCAAGCAAAGTCGAATAAAAACTGTAGAACGGCTGAAGGCGGGCGTGCGAAGTCGGCTGATACAGTTGGTGATGCCTTTGTTCCAACAAATGCTGGGAGAGGGTGGAACGTATAGTAGACAGACCTTCGGGCCCTTCTTTGAGCTGTCAGAGGAGCAGCGTCGAGAGCTGGCCAGGTATGCCCGGTACATCGATCCTGAGGCAGGTGACGTCCGTGAGGTAGAGGATACTCTCTTTGAGCTAGCCCAGATCCAGGACTTTATCGTGTCTGCTACATTGATGTTCATCTTGGTGAGCCAGAGCGTAGCGAATCTGGAGAGAATAGTTTCATTAATACGCAGGATGTTCGAGGGGGGCAACCGGATTTCTAAGTTCACGGCCCGGCAGTCGCTGGCTATTGCCTTGATAACGCTGGGAGAGCCGCCGGAAGAGTACGTGAAGTTACTTGAGGAATACATGTTGTGGGCGTGGACCAGTGAAGAGAGTAGCATCATTCTGGAGGGTAGAGAATATGATCAGCGAGTGGGGTGGCTCTCCTTTATTATGGCCTCGCAGTGTCGGGTGTATTCTGGGGTACCGCCGGTGGTTAAGAAGCTGCTGGAAGCGCCATGGCCGGCTCGGGTGGCTGGTGAGTTGCTAACGCCGGAGGAGAACCGGTTAAGGCGTGAGGCGATAGTGATTAGGGAACTGGGGTTAGTAGGGAGGACGCTCTGGGAGCAGCGGGCGTTGGATGGGCTGAGGCCATGGATTCAAGCTTATGAGATGCAAGATGAGGCGATTCAGGGAGAGTTGGTAGAGGCACTGGTCAGGATCAGGACACGGCATCGCCGGTATGTAGACGACTATCTGGCCTATTGGAAGGCTCCCGATGAGCTGGTACGCGAAGTAAAGGCGGCGCCAGCAGAGCCGTTTGGCAAGACGCTTATCGCGGCATTTCAACTCACGCAGGTAGCGATTCTGATGCTGCCTGGCGGGGCGCGCGCAATGGCGGATATGATAGAGCAGGTGTTGTTGGAAGCAAAGGATGTTACATCGGCAATGCAGATTATCGTAGAGAAGATCATTGAAGTGATTGGAGGCACCGTCGCATAGCACATGGGCCAAGATCCAAAGATTCAGTTGCAAGTGATTGTCCAAACTCTGTTTGGTGTCTCTATTAAGAAGCTATAGAGGAGGAAGCATCGTGAACAATCGAGTGGTTATTACTGGGATGGGTGCTATTAGCCCCCTAGGGTTGGATGTGCCCACATTATGGAAAAATCTGATTGCTGGGAAGTCTGGAATCAGCCGCATCACTCGCTTCGATCCCAGCGCTCTCAAAACGCAAATTGCTGCGGAGGTCAAAGGTTTCGATTCCACAGAATATGTCGGTTATAAAGAGGCGCGGCGTATGGATCGCTATACTCAGTTTGCTGTAGCTGCTAGCATGCAGGCAGTTCAGGAAGCTAAGTTGGCCATAGATGAATCCAATGCCAACGAAGTTGGTGTCATCATTAGCGCTGGCCTTGGTGGAGCCGAGACACTCTGTAAAGGCTTCTCGATTTTCCTTGAAAAAGGTCCGAGCAAGATTACCCCTCTCCTCTTTCCAATGATGCTCAATAATATGGCATCTGCGCAAGTAGCAGTGGCCTTTGGTGTTCGGGGTCCTAATTTTTGCATCTCATCAGCATGTGCGAGCAGTTCCCACGCCATTGGTGAAGCGGCTGAGATAATTAAACGCGGTGATGCACAAGTGATGATCGCCGGCGGCAGCGGGGCCGGAATCGTCCCTCTGAGTATTGCTGCTTTTAATGCTATGAGGGCGATTTCGACCTGGAATGATGAGCCCACAAAAGCCAGCCGTCCCTTTGATGCTGAGCGCGATGGCTTTGTCTTGGGCGAGGGTGCAGCAGTGGTGATCTTGGAGAATTTGACCTATGCCCAAGAACGGGGTGCCGAGATTTGCGCTGAATTGGTGGGTTATGCTGCTACGGCTGACGCCCTCCACATGACTGCTCCTGACCCAGAAGGATTAGGTGCGGCATTAGCCATCGAACGAGCGCTTCACAAAGCGAGCATAAAACCATCTGAGGTGAATTATATAAATGCTCATGGGACTTCGACTATACTTAATGATGCGCAGGAGACTAGAGCAATCAAGATTGCCTTTGGTGAATACGCATATGAGGTGCCTATTAGTTCTACGAAATCAATGACGGGACATCTTATGGCTGCGGCAGGAGCGTTGGAAGCTATCGTTTGTATTCTGACCATCAGAGAAGGTTTAATCCATCCGACTATCAATTATGAAACCCCAGACCCTGAGTGCGATTTAGACTATGTTCCGAACATAGCAAGAGAAGCCCCAATTGAGGTTGCGTTGTCTAATTCGTTTGGCTTTGGTGGGCATAATGCGGTACTGGTTTTTAGAAAGTGCCGGGAATAAAGATGCACAACTTGGCAGATGGCGGATAGCTTATGAAAATTGCTCAGGTCTCGCCCTACGACTATCCCTACCCCGGAGGGGTGGTCAAGCATATCTACTATCTGGACAGGGAATTTCGGCGGCTAGGTCACGATGCCC
>Ga0315537_1004541_pt1 | contig 10075 bp, 8 predicted proteins | sample SalMarSW160270MG_FD_203091 | JGI IMG/M metagenome (GOLD analysis project Ga0315537, IMG submission 203091) | Salt marsh sediment microbial communities from the Plum Island Ecosystem LTER, Massachusetts, United States - Salt Marsh Sediment SW1602-70 ... | reverse complement strand
AGCCTGATTTTTGATTACCTCGGACCACACAGGGATGTGCCAGCGCCCGATGTTTACACAAACGAGCAGACTATGGCGTGGATAATGGACACCTACAGCCAGCTTAAAGGCTACAGCGTTCCCGAAAGCGTCACTGGAAAACCCATAGAAATAGGCGGTTCCGAAGGAAGAGTGTGCGCAGCGTCACTTGGCATTGCGTTTTGCACGAGAGAAGCAGCTAAGCTTTTAAAATTAAACCTTAAAAACGCCACAGTAGCAGTGCAAGGCTACGGCAACGTCGGATACAACGCCGCCAGCATAATGCATAAAATGGGCTGCAAAATCATCGCAGTAAGCGACTCGTCAGGTGGCATACACTGCCCAGACGGCATAACGCCCTCTGAGGTGTACGCCCACAAGAAAAAAACGGGCTCGGTGATAAACTACAAAAACTGCACCACCATAACAAACGAGGAGCTGCTGCAGACAAAATGCGACATACTTATTCCAGCAGCCTTACAGAACCAGATAACAAAAGACAATGCAGACAAAATCAGAGCAAAGATAGTGGCGGAAGGCGCAAACGGACCCACAACCCCCGAAGCAGACAAGGCGCTTTACGAAAAAGGAACGTGCCTAATTCCAGACATTCTAGCTAACTCTGGAGGAGTAACAGTAAGCTATTTCGAGTGGGTTCAAAACTTAACAAGAGAACACTGGACACTAAACGAAGTTAACGCGAAGCTGGAAAACAAAATAATCAAAGCGTTCTATGATGTGCAAAAGTTATCAAGGAAAGAAGAAAGCGACATGAGAACAGCCGCGTTGATGCTTGGAGTGGGAAGAGTCGCCCAAGCAATAAGGACACTAGGACTTTGGCCATAGCAAAACTTCTTGCACTTTCAAATTCCCTAAATTCTCAAATTGTTTAATCTAAATCTTTAAACTGCTCTTCTTATATCCTGTCTCACTGCATAACTTAGAACCGAAAAGCTGAAGGGGAGAAAAAAGGAGATGCCCATGAAGATCAAGAATTTGGATTTTTGTTTCGAAAATTTACTTGTAAAAATTGTCGCCAACAGAAATTATCCCGAAATCCAACTTGCTGGATTATCCGCAGGCCCTTTCGAGGAAGGAAACGAATATGAAGTTCATTATTGGATAGCGCAAGAACTTGCAGAAGCAGGAGTTGTCCATTTCCGTGAAGACGACTGTTTAGACGCGACTAAACTTTACAAGATTCAATGGAAAGAACGGGTGCAAATAGCGGGGCAAATATCGGAACTCACAGAAGACTTCTACCCTAGACTTCGCCGCTACCTCGCAAACATAAAAGGGGAAATAGCGAAGCACCCTGAGAAAGTGCAAGAATACGAGAAAGCTAAGCATTTAGCGTGGGACATCGTGAATTCCAGATTGAAAAAAATTGTTGCACTATCTTCAGGTCCGCCTCAAACCGAACAGATTCTAAAAAAATTTACAAGCGAGGAGAGATTCATTTACGAACAGTTCAACAAGATAATTAACGAGTGGAAAGCGCAAATAATAGATATTGACGGGGAGAAGGGAGCAGAATGACCAAAGAGTTAGAAACAGTAGACCCGCAAAAAAGTTTTCTCGAGTTCTTCAAAAAAGAGAAGTACCGCCAGAGAATCTCGCAGATGGCTATAACGGGTAGAGAATCAATTACCATCGATTTTGAGGATCTCTTCGCATTTGACCAAAGGCTTGCGGAGAGACTGATGGAAAAACCAGACGCCTTTTTACAGCACGCCAGCAACGCGGCATATGAACAGCTCGGAATCGAAGATTCGGAATACGCCCAAAAACTAGACAAAGTAACTGTTAGAATTGTGCAGCTCTTAGGAAAAGAGCAACTGCGAAAACTCGGCTCAAAACAGCTTGGAAAACTAGTTATGATCGAGGCCATCGTAGTCCGAGCCACACCAGTTCGCCCCATGGTTATGAACGCAGCGTTCAAATGCAAACGATGCGGGACGATAACGAATGTGGATCAAACAGGCCCGTTCTTAAGGGCTCCTTTTGAGTGCAGCGACCCCACTTGCAGACAAAAAGGACCCTTCGAGTTCGTTCAAGATGAGTCCACATTCATAGATTCGCAAGACCTTCGCCTGCAAGAAAGACCTGAAGACCTGCCGCCTGGTCAGCTTCCGCGCACGTTAAACGTGAAGCTCGTTGGAAGTGAAATAGTTGATCTTGCCAGACCTGGTGATCACGTTTCGATAGTTGGAATAGTTTGCGCGTTCGCGCCCTCACGCCCTGGAATCGGGAAACTAAGGACTTTCATTTTGCATTTAGACGCCAACTCGATAGGCGTTTTGGGCAAAGAGCCAGAAACATCGCCTCCTTCGCCTGAAGAAGAAGAGAAAATCCTTGCACTTGCCAAAGATCCGTGGGTTCATAGGAAAATAATGAATTCGATAGCGCCTTCAATCTACGGTTATGAGCATATTAAGGAATCTATCATGTATCTTCTCTTTGGCGGTGTATCAAAAAGCCTCCCCGACATCACCATCAGAGGAGAAATGAACGCCCTTTTAATAGGTGACCCAGGTACCGCCAAATCACAACTTTTGCAATATGTGGCAAGAATAGCGCCGCGTGGTTTGTATACGTCAGGACGTGGAACAACCGCCGCAGGTTTAACCGCGGCCGTAATCCGAGAGAAAGGAGGCAGCATGAGCCTTGAGGCTGGCGCATTGGTGTTAGCCGACAAGGGAATAGCTTGCATAGACGAAATGGATAAAATGCGGCCAGAAGACCGGGTTGCAATACACGAAGCTATGGAGCAACATACCGTTTCAGTCGCAAAAGGTGGCATTGTTGCTACGTTAAATGCTCGAACCGCGATACTTGCTGCAGCTAACCCTGCCTTAGGCAGATATGAACCGCACCGAACCGTGGCTGAGAACATATCTCTGCCAGTGACAATTTTGTCCCGGTTCGACCTGATTTTCGTGTTAAGAGATGTGCCGAACAGAGAGGCCGATGAAAAAATGTTGGCGCATATCCTTGAGATTCACAGGAGAGGATCGAGTCCCGTAGAAGCGCAAATAGAGGCGGATCTACTGCGAAAATATGTAAGCTATGCTAAAGCAATTAAACCGGTGCTAAGCAATGCCGCGGTGAAACATCTCGGTGATTTCTATTTGGCGATGCGCTCAGCAAGCGAAGCGGAAGGATCGCCTGTGGCAATAACTGCGCGCCAACTGGAGTCGCTTGTTCGTATAGCTGAAGCAAGAGCGCGTGTAGCGTTGAGAAAAGAAGTTTTAGCCGAGGACGCGGAAGCAGCTATAGCGATTATGAAGAGGTCGTTGGAAGAGGTTGGAATAGACGTATCCTCATACAAAATGGACATAGACCTCATAATGACAGGAAAACCCAAAAGCGTCAGAGACAAACTGCACGTAGTTCTTTCAGTGTTAATCGCGATGGAAAAAGAAACAGGCATAGTTGAAAAGGCAGCTTTCGTAAGCGAGTTAGAGTCAAAGCATGAAATTCCACGGTCCGAAACAGAACGCATGGTCGGACAGTTGTTGCGTGAAGGCACAATCTATGAGCCTAGAGAAGGCTATTTGAAGAAAACATGAGAAACGTGGAAACATGAAGACAGTAATGGTCGTTGCTGGCACAAGACCAGAAATAATAAAGATGGCGCCTATTATAAGAGCGCTGCAGAAAAACAAAATCCCCTTCAAGTTTGTTCATTGCGGTCAGCACTACGACTACAATATGGCGCAACAGTTCATTGAAGAGCTGGAGCTTCCACCGCCAGACTACACTTTCAAAATTAACGCCTTTTCGTCTGGCGCACAGACAGCGCGGATAATGATGCACATGGATGAACTGTTGAAGAAAACTGCACCAGCCGTCGTTTTAGTTGAGGGCGACACCAACAGTGTGCTGGCAGCAGCGTTAGCAGCAAATAAACGAGGAATACCCACGGGTCACGTGGAAGCTGGCTTGAGAAGTTTTGACCTACGCATGCCAGAAGAACATAACAGGCGCCTAACGGACCATGTATCAGAATACTTGTTCGCCCCAACTGCAAGAGCAGAAGCAAACTTGAAAAGAGAGAACGTTTGGGGCAAAATCTACGTGACTGGAAACGCCATCATAGACGCGGTTCTTCAGCACTTGCCAATAGCAGAGAAAAAGTCTAAAGTACTGGAAAAAATCCGTTTTAAGAAGTTTGCTTTGGCAACGGCTCACAGAGCAGAAAACGTAGATGACCTGGTAGTTCTGAAGAATTTTATGGGTGCTTTTGCGGAATCGCCTGTGCCAGTTGTTTACCCGATGCATCCGCGCACCAAAAAGAGACTACGCGAGAATAAGATGTACGCACAAATCAAGAAACGCAAGAATGTTCAGATTCTGCCGCCTCTTGGTTATTTGGACTTTCTGGTGCTTATGAAAAGAAGCGAGTTGATAATAACGGATTCCGGCGGGATTCAGGAGGAAGCTACCGCTCCATGCATTAGGAAACCTGTGTTAGTGATTCGCCTCTCAACTGAAAGACCAGAAGCGGTGGAAGCTGGATTCGCCAAAGTTGCCGGAATTAAGAAGCGTGAAATTTTGGCTGCTATAGACACAGCCTTAACGAGACGAAAAGAACTGCCTGAAAAGTCTCCTTTTGGAGACGGAAAAGCAGCAGAGAAAATCGTAGAGATAATTCGGGGCGAATTCTTTTCTGTGTAAACTGATGGTGGCGGATGTACGCGGTAAGTCTAGAGTTTATACATGAAATAGCGCATTCACAGACGATTAATTTTATAAATATGTTTACAATAGGGTTGCCCTCAATTAATCATATGTCAATGGCGGTATTGTATGAAGAAAGCAGATGTTGTGGTTATAGGAGGCAGTGCGGCTGGAATTCCAGCCGCAATAACAGCGAGAAGACATTATCCAGAAAAAAGTGTATTGTTGATAAGGAAAGATAAACAAGTGCTGATACCTTGCGGTATTCCATATATATTTGGTACGGTCGGAACACCAGAGAACAACTTGATACCAGACAGCGTGCTTCAAGCTGATAATATAGAACTCATTGTAGATGAGGCAAAGGAGCTAAGCCCGAAAGAAAAAAAGGTGACCTTGGCAAGCGGAGAGTCAGTAATATATGACAAGTTAGTGCTGGCAACTGGTTCATTTTCCTGTGTTCCTCCTATTCCTGGAATTAATAAGAAAAATGTTTATCCAATAAAGAAGGATGCCCAGCATCTAAAAAATATGCTAAATGCATTAAAGGACTCAAAAGACTTAGTAATCTTGGGTTGTGGATTTATCGGAGTTGAATTTGCTGACGAGTGCAAGAAGAACCGGAATATAAACGTGACAATCGTGGAAATGCTTAACCAGTGTTTACAAATTGCTTTTGGTGAAGAGGCATGTAAATGTTGCCAAGAGATTGAAAACCATCTCGCGGAGAAGGGTATAAACGTTATTACAGGGGTTAGCTTAGAGGAGGTTTTGGGTGATGATAAGGTTACAGCTGTTAAACTATCTAACGGTCAGGAAATAAAGACAGATTTATTGATTGTTGGAATTGGTGTGAGACCCAACGTTACCCTCGCTGAAAAAGCCGGTTTGGCAGTTGGCAAAGATGGAATAATTGTCGACACCACCATGAGAACGTCAGACCCGAATATTTTTGCGTGCGGCGACTGCACTAGTAAATTTTCATTCTTTACTGGTCAGCCCTCAGGTTTGAGACTTGCGTCAATAGCTTCAACCGAAGCCCGTATTGCAGGCGCGAATCTATACGAAATCAGCAGGAAAAACCCTGGAGTTGTGGGGGTTTTCTCCACGGCGCTTGGAAACTTGACGGTGGCCATGGCTGGGATGAGCGCAAAAGGTGCAAAAGAATGCGGATTCGACGTGGTAACAGGGGAAGCTGAAGCTCCTGATAGGCACCCTGGAGGAATGCCGGGCATGTCCAAGCTGTGGGTCAGACTAGTATTCAATAAAGTAAACGGAGAGTTGGTTGGCGGTGCAGTCAGAGGCGGTCTAAGTGCTGGAGAACTTATCAACACGATCAGTGCATGCATTCAGAATAGAATGCGGGCTAGCGATATTGCGACGTTCCAGATAGGCACGCATCCTGCAGTTACAGCTTCACCTATCGCGTACCAGTTAGTAAACGCTGCAGAAATGGCCCTAAAAAACATGACTTTTAAAAGCAGCTAGCGCGCACCAAAAAAAGAGAGCGCAAAAGCCGAAACGTTTGGTTTTTGCGTTCCCTAAAGAGCTTTTAAAATCCATCTTTTTTGTGTGCGCACTAAATTTTAATGCAAAAAACTATAGGGGGCTATCCGTTTGCCGCTTTTCAACACCAAAATCCTTTCACGCCAAAGTTCGACCTACATTTCATGCTTTAAATAAGGGGGTATAGTCTCGCCGAACACAACAGAAAAAGCGTCTTTGCTGCTTAGGATATGTACGTAGTTTTCTTGTCTTCTTCTTTGCGTGTTTCCTCAGCTTGCAAAGCCCTTTTTTCTTCGATTTTCTGTAAACGCGTCACCAACGTTTCCGCCTTGGCAATTTCTTCGTTCAACCCAGCCAAATCCACATCAAAATTGAATGTGGTTTTCAACACTTCTAAAACGCTTCTTGCAGCCAAAGGATCAGGCAAATAGCCGCGTGTTTCTCCCAAAAGACAAAGTGCATTAATTTTCTTAAACCGTGACAGCCCGAGTATCAACCCTGCAGTGCCAACTATGGGGCTTCCCGAGTTACTCACAGCAGCGCCTGCTTGCAGCGCCTTATATAGAAGGTTTTGGGCTGTGGCGGCTGCGAAGACTTTGGGTTTGTCCTTTGTCTCCATCCGATAGCCGCCGATGGTTACGATTGTTTTTACATCATATTTCTGAGCGAAATCAAGCATCCGACCAGCAATTTCGTATTGCCCCTCGATGGTTTGCGACTGGCTATCACCAGTAAACAGGATCAAATCATTTTGTCCATTTTCGTTCTTCCAAAAATAAAATGCTCCTCGCAAAAGGCGGACGTTCCCTTTTTTGTTCACGAGCACGAAATACGGAAAATGCGGCGAATAAAGATGCGCAAACTTTTGCGCCTTCAACTGTTTAATCAAATAGCGTATCGCGATTTTACCCACAAGCCCTAAACCTGGAAGCCCTTCGATCAAAACGGGATCGTTGAGTTCGATTTGTTTGAACTCTTTAATGTAAGTGTCTTTCATGCCGTCAACTGCTCCTTTTTCATAGCCATGCGGTATTTGAGGTATTTATCGGCAGGAGAAAATTTTGGTGGATGAGGTATTCGAACGTTTCCGCCGCAGTAGGGACATCCATCCTTATTCAACGTGTATCGTTTACATTTCTCACATTTCCTTAAGAGCCAACCCATTACTTTTCCCTTCTAAAAGCGCCTTGTCCGCCAGCTTTGACGATGTTTGACACGACACTTTGGGAGACTTTTTGCAGAACTTCTTCTGCGCGCTTGTAGTTTTCCGCCAATACTTCAACGCTGTATTTTGGGGCAGCGATTACGTAAAAGCGTGCGTCTGCGTCTTTTGTTTTTTCTGCTTTTTTGGCGTTGAGAAATGCGTCTTTTATTATTTTAACTCCGTTGGGCTTCACGCAGCGGATTTCAAGCGTGCCTTTGACCTTCACTCTTTTCACGTGGATTCGTTCTTCTGCAACCGCAGCGAAAGCCTTTGCGAAGTTTTCAGGTACGCCGATTTTTGTTAAGGCTTCAGCGCCTTCTTTTACTGCTTTTTCGAAGCCTTCGTATAATCCGTACTTTTCTTCTATGAGTACTCCTGCTTTCGCGTAAACTTCTTCGCTGGGTAAACCGAGTTTTTCTGCGACGTTGCGAAGCAGGGTTTCGGCTTTTCTGTCTTGCTTCCACACTTTTATTTTTTCGATTTTTTCTCTTTTGGTAACTCGCCTTAGAGATAGGTCTATGTGACCTTTTTCCAAGTCCACACGTAAGACTTTTAGGACGACTTTTTGTCCTTCGCGGACGAAGTCGCGGATGTTTCTTATCCAGCTGCTGCTGATTTCGGAGACGTGTAGGAGTCCGCGTTTATTGTATTCGTCGAGTTTGGCGTAGGCGCCGTAGTCGGTGACGGTTTCTATGGTGGCGATTACCAAATCTCCAGGTTCGGGCCATTCGGGTTTGCGTTCTGTCATTGTTGTTCTTCCTATTCGAGGGTTGCGGTTATTTCGCCTTTTATTTTTGCTTTGCCGCCTGTTGGTTCGGCGAGTGTTTCGCCGCAGACGTTGCAGGTTATTTTGTTTACGGGGTTGCTGTAGAGGAGTTGTTCGTTTCCGCATTTTTGGCATTTTACGCGGAGGAATCGGCTTTTGGGTTTGGGGATGAGTTTGTTCCATTCCGTCATGTATTTCGCCTCCGTGTTAGGCTATTGTGAGTTTTCGTAGGCGTATGCCGTCTTTGTGGTGCATATGGCCGCATTTTTTGCATTTAAGCCTTAAAGTTTGTTTTTTGGTGGTTTTGGCGAATTCGTGTTGAAGCGGATATTTTTGTCCGCCGTAGCCTTTTTTTTCTCGTTTGTGGTGGCGTTCGCCTTTCGCTAAAGCTCTTCGCTTTCCTGCCTTGTAAAGGCTTACGGAATGCGCTTGATGAGTTTTACATTTTGGACAGTACGTGGTGATTTCTTTAGGAACATTCATACTTTGTCACTTTTTGGCTTTGCAATAGAGAAAACGTTCGCACTCTTATACTTTTTCCGCTTTGAAGCGTGTTCTCTAGTGTGTTCGGCGAGACTATAGCCCCCTTATATAAAGACTGAAATACAGGTTGAACGTTGGTGTGAGAGGTTTTTGGTTGTGATAAGTTCAGGCGTTATTTTCTTTTAGGTGTACCATTTCATAATTTCTGTTATGGCTTTGTCGGAGTAGCCTATCTCCTTAAGGGCCTTCTGCAAGTCGTCTGCTGTCGCAATATTCACTGGTTACACCTGAAGACAGATAGCTTGAATCTGTATTTATCTTTTTATTCCGAAATCGGAATATGTCAGAAACTCAGCCTAAACGCCCTCGAAACAGGAATTCAGGTTAATCTTGACCCATAAAACCGCCGTATAGATATTCCTATATGGCTGGTTGAGGTTTTGTTTACAACAGAAAGGCTGCATGACGGCTTAAAGGAAGGCGGATTTGACAAATGCTGGTTCAGAAACAAGTTGTGGAAGCTTTAATGAAGCCTGAAGCTTACGACGAAGCCCCAGGCAGCATTGAGCTGGTGCAGACGCACATTTCTTTTGTCTTCTTAACCAAGCGCTTTGTTTACAAGGTGAAGAAGGCTGTGGACTTCGGATTCTTAGATTTCACCACTCTGGAGAAGAGACGTTTCTTCTGCGAAAAAGAGCTGCAGCTTAACAGGCGGCTGTGCGGAGACATGTACCTCGAAATTGTTCCCATCAACAAAGCCGATGCCATCAAGATAAAGGGCGCGGGGGAAACGGTTGAGTACGCGGTGAAGATGAAGCGGATGCCTCAGGAAAAGATGATGAGCAAACTTCTCGAAGAAAACAAGGTGGATTATAGGCTTGTTGACAGAATAGCGAACATCATCGCGGATTTCCATTCAAAGGCGGAAACAAACAGGCGCATAAGCGAGTTCGGCTCCTTGCCCGTAATAGAAACTAATTGGAAAGAAAATTACGACCAGACCGAGGAGTTCATAGGCAAAACAATATCCAAGGAAGATTTCGAATTAATCCGCAACAGAGTCAATAATTTCATGAGGAAAAACGCGTCTATTTTTGAGAAGAGAGTGACAGAAGGCAGAGTTAGAGACTGCCACGGAGACATCCATTCAGGCAACATCTTCATAACAAACGGAATCTACATTTTTGACGCAATAGAATTCAACGAGAGATTCAGATACTCCGACATTGCTGCTGATGTGGCGTTTCTAGCCATGGATCTAGACTTCAGAGAACGAGCTGATCTGTCGGACTTTTTCGTTGAGAGATATATCAAATATTCTGATGACCAAGAGTTGACGAGGCTTCTTCCGTTCTACAAGTGCTACCGCGCCTACGTGCGAGGAAAAGTCACCACTTTCAAACTCAAAGACCCCA
>Ga0315537_1004540_pt1 | contig 10079 bp, 6 predicted proteins | sample SalMarSW160270MG_FD_203091 | JGI IMG/M metagenome (GOLD analysis project Ga0315537, IMG submission 203091) | Salt marsh sediment microbial communities from the Plum Island Ecosystem LTER, Massachusetts, United States - Salt Marsh Sediment SW1602-70 ... | reverse complement strand
GACTGCGAAGTATCATTGGAAACACTTATGGGGTGTGGCATTGGAGCCTGTCTGTGCTGTATCGTTTCAACTCTGAACGGCAACCTATGCACCTGTACCGATGGTCCGGTTTTCAATATTAAAGATCTGATATGGTAAAACTTGGCTTCAATATAGGGGATCTACACTTTAAGAATCCGGTTCTTACAGCCTCGGGAACCTTTGGCTATGGATCTGAATTTGACGATTTTATTGATATTTCACGCTTAGGAGGCATTATTGTGAAAGGTACAACCCTTGAGCCCAGGGAAGGAAATCCTTCGCCCAGAATGGCTGAAACCCCTTCAGGAATGCTTAATTCCGTTGGCTTGCAGAACAAGGGTATTGATTTTTTTGAAAAACAGATTTATCCGCGTATTTCGAAATATAAGACGAATGTAATTGTAAATATCAACGGCAGCTATATTAAAGACTATGTTGCTCTTGCTGAAAGGATTAACTCGCTGAGCAAAATACCTGCCATTGAGCTCAATATATCATGTCCCAATGTGCAAAAAGGCGGCATGACCTTTGGGACAGATCCGGCATCAACACGCAGGGTAACAAAGGCTGTCAGAACTGTTTATTCAAAGAAGCTTATAGTTAAGCTCACCCCGAATGTTACAGATATTGTCGAATTTGCCCGTATTGCGGAGGAGGAGGGAGCCGACTCTGTTTCCCTTATCAACACGCTCCTGGGTATGGCAGTCGATGCCAGTGAAATGAAACCATCGATTTCAACAGTTACCGGCGGATTATCGGGTCCTGCTGTTAAGCCGGTTGCCCTCAGGATGGTCTGGCAGGTTGCCAGGGCCGTTAAAATCCCGGTGATAGGAATAGGCGGTATCATGAATGCCGATGATGCTATTGAATTCTTTCTTGCCGGTGCCTCAGCCATACAGGTGGGAACAGCCTCTTTTATTGATCCCAGGGCTTCAGTGAAGATTCTTGAGGGAATTGAACAGTATCTTGAAAGAAAGGGTTTTTCTGATATCAGTGAAATTGTAGGGTACATAAATAAATAATCTTAAGTTTATAGGGGGGATTACCTTTATTCCACCAGAGTATTGTTTTACTCATTGCGCATTATTTTGTAATTCCGGATAATTATAACTATCTTTTCCTTGATTTTTTTCAGAGCGGAAAGCAAAATGTATAATTTTATTAATCAACCAATTTTGTAATGGCAGATAGTTTACAGATCGATGATCTCGACAGGAAGATACTGGATATTATAACAAAAAATGCCAGGATACCATACCTGGAGGTGGCCAGGGAATGCGGTGTATCAGGTGCTGCAATACACCAGCGGGTACAACGCCTCATCCGTATTGGCGTTATAAGGGGATCAGAATTTAAGGTCGACCCGGTACTTGTTGGATTTAAAACATGCGCTTATATCGGTATCTTCCTCGAACGTCCGGGACAATTCCATGATGTAGTGAAAAAAATTCAGGATGTGCCGGAAATAATTGAATGTCACTATACTACGGGTAACTATTCTCTTTTTATAAAAGTATATGCAAGAGATAATGAACACCTGAAAAATATTTTGAGCGACAAGATCCAGAATATCCCCGGCATACTCCGGACCGAAACCCTCATCTCTCTTGAAGAATCAATTAACAGACAGATACCTGTGCTGTCAAAATAAGTAATGTGCTCTTCAGTTTCTCTGATTCATTCTGAAGATCATCTCAGAGAATTTTTACTGGCGCGGTATTGAAGACGGCAACTACCTGGCTCTCTGCGATCTGCCAAAGGTAGACCTTAATAACAGCACGGCTGTTAAGAAATCAGGTGATGAATGGCTGCTGACCACCACTTTGAAAAACACTGCAGAGACACTTGTTCTTATGGTTAAGCTCAAGGTTATTGGAAAGAGCAGCGGAGAACGCATTCTGCCGGTATTCTACAGCGATAATTATGTATCACTGATGCCCGGCGAGGAAAAGGTGATTGAAATTAAGCTCAGGGACGAGGATACCCATGGTGAAAAACCTGTTGTTGAAATCTCAGGATTCTTGAGTTTCCTCAGCTCTACATGACGATCAATGCGCTCTGCCTTTGCCTGTCTGGCTGTATTCCGAAAATCATCTTCTTCACTAATCGCTTTTTAACTTTGCCAGGATTTTTTGAAATAGTCCCTGAAGATTTATTATATTACATCTTGAACCGGTTCAATAATAAAGAATTTGCCTCCATAAGCATTTTATGGGTTTGACTAACTGCCAAATTTGTAATTTGGACGCAATTTTTTTAAGGTAACTCTATTTTTGAATAACTTTCACTTACTAAAATTCTTAATGCTACATTATATCGGCATCATATTGGTTTAACCATCAATATTTGAGGAAACTCCGGTAATATTTAAATGCCGGATATGGAAAAATACTTTATCTTTTAATATCCTGCATTTTTTTCATACTTTTAACGTTATAAACAGACGTTTAGAAATTTATACGTTATTTTTCCATAATCATAAACAGTTAATTGACAGATTGATTTGTTTTTTTCTTTTAAAATTGACATGATAAATATATTCTGATTCAAAAGACTCTTCAGGATGCAAAGCCCTAAAATATATGATGATGAACGATTACTGGTAAAACAATTATCAAAAGGTAACCTGTTAGCCTTTAACACTCTGTTCAGGAAATATAGTAACCGTCTGTACCGTTTTGCATTGGGGTATTTAAAATCTGAAGATGAGGCAGAAGAACTGGTTCAGGAAGTCTTTACAAAAATCTGGGAGAAACATTCAGATCTTAAAGAGGAACTGTCTTTTAAATCATTCCTATTTGCAATTGCCTTAAACATTATCAGAAAACATTTCAGGACCAAAGCTTATTTATCTGAATATTTTAAAACCGGAATAAGTCCTGATCTGGATATGCAGACTTCGCAGAAAATTACTTATGATTCACTATATCAATATATAACTGAATTAGTCAATCAATTACCCGAGCGACGTAAAGAGATCTTTATAAAAAGCAGGTTCGAAGGATTGAGTATTAAAGAAATTGCGGAGGAATTGAAAATCAGCCACAAAACTGTGGAAAATCAATTGACAGATGCATTGAAATTCATCAGAACAAATCTTAACCGTGAAATTATACCTGTTATTTTATTTTTCACACTATTTATTTCATAATTAATTATGGATTAGTAATAGAAAAAACGCATTTCTAGCATTATTACACACCCTAAATAACAGTGTTTATTATTTTTCTTTTTCTGCGGGTAGGTGTATCCGGGCAGAAATGGATATTATGATATGTTGAAGATTAATAATGATTGTTAAGGAGTGATTTTGAAAAAGATTTATTGCATGTTTATAAAGAAGAGGATGGGTAGTACCTCTATTAAGATCAGCGATCTTATTTCACCAGTGCATAATTATCAGGATGAAAAATGCACCGGAACCAAAGGGAATATAAATAAATGTATCTGGCAAAATACTGTTAATTGGTTGAGGTTAGTTGATTAGGGTAAAAGCAGTTCTTTATGGTAAGAGAACTGCTTTTTTTCTGACAGGAGTATTAAGCCAGAATCTGATATTACTATTATAATATATTAAAATTAATAGAGAGAGTATAATATGACAGAGATTGGCTTTGATAGTGAAAAGATAAACCATTATTACAAGGGAAAGTATTCTGATAAGGATGCATCTTATATTAATGAAATATTTTGCGATAAGAATAAAGAGAAGGAATTAAATTGTCTTTTATCAAGACAATTTGACGAATTATTGCCTGAAGATGATGAGGATAAAAAGAATCTTGATCATATCCTTTACAGAATTCATTATGAAATAAACACCAGATTATCAGCACGAAAAGCCTGGTCATTTGATAGTATTTTAAAATGGACATTACGGATAGCCGGCATAATAATTCTTCCCCTTGTAATCTATATTGGATTACAAACTTATAAAGATACTTATTTGAAAAGAGAAACCTGGGTTGAAATTAATGCTCCGGCATGGACACGGACGCAGTTCAGCCTGCCTGACGGCACGACCGGGTGGTTAAACAGCAATTCAAGTGTAAAATATAGTGGAAATTTTAATGCTGATCGCCAAGTCACTCTAAAAGGAGAAGCTTTTTTTGATGTGTTTAAGGATAAAAAAAGACCATTTGAAGTAAAAACAAATGAAGTTTTTGTTTCAGTTTTAGGCACACGATTTAATATAGCCTCCTATGAAAATGAGAATAATGTCGAAGTGGTTCTGGAGGAGGGGAAATTAGTATTTAATGGTAACGAAACGAACAAATCATTTACTATGAAACCAAATGATCTTGTAGTTTATGATAAATCCCTGAAAGATATTTCGACAGAAGTAGTGGATACTCGAAAATATTTGTCATGGACAGAAGGCAAGCTGATATTCAGGAATGATCCATTGGATGTTGTTGCAAGGAGACTTGAAAGGTGGTATAATATTGATGTTGAAGTTAATGTCAGTTCAACTGAAGACATCAGGTGGCGTGCGACCTTCATCGATGAGGGCCTTGAAGATGTTTTAAGTATAATGAAACGCAGTTTGCCAATAAATTACAGAATTGAAAACGGGAATCTCAAACCAGATGAGACTTATGCTAAAAAGAAGGTGATAATTACAATTAGAATAAAATAATCTGATTACAAATTTTAGAAACAATTGCCTATGGAACAATCTTTTATCAGCAAAAACAGGAAAGCGATGGAACCGCTTTCCTGTATGTAATGCTAAGTTACTATTTAAAAATAATAACCTAACTAAAAACTTTACAAAGTTATGAAAAAAAAATGTGATTTATGGGTGCATTCACACCCAACCCTAAAAAAACTAATCATGGAACTTAAAATTGCATTCTTCATTATTGTGGTTAGTGTTTCAAATGTCCTGGCTATTCCCACCTATTCGCAGGTAGCGAAGGTTTCCCTAGACATGGAGAACGCAAAGCTCGAAAACGTGTTGGATGAAATAGAACTCAAGAGTGAATTTTATTTTATTTTTAACCAGAAACAGATTGATGTCAACAGGATTGTTGATATTCAGGCAGAAAATAAGCTGATAGCCGATATACTTCCTGAATTATTTAAAGGAACAAATGTCAGTTATATAGTATTTGACAGGAAGATCTTATTAACCACTGATCCCCTCAAGAATGACTTACTGGCTCTCGCATTAGTAATAGAATCCCAGCAAAAACAAATAACCGGTACTGTTACGGGAAAGGATGGCACACCCCTTCCTGGTGTAAACGTTGTTGTAACCGGAACAACTCAGGGAGCGATGACCGATATTGATGGTAAATACAGCATTGAAGTTCCTCAGGGAGCCAAGAGCCTGACATTCTCATTTATCGGGATGCAATCCCAGGAAATCAGTATAGGGACATTAACCCAGATCAACGTAACTATGGCTGAGTCGATAATCGGACTGGGAGAAATAGTGGTGATTGGCTATGGTACTCAAAAGAAGGCCGATGTCACCAGTTCTGTTGCAACCGTTAAATCGGATAATTTTATCAAAGGAAGTGTAACGGATGCCGGTCAGTTAATCCAGGGACAAGTAGCAGGTTTGGCCGTTATTTCTCCTAACGGGGACCCCATCAGTAAAACACAGATCTTGTTGCGCGGTAATACTTCATTGATGGGTAAAAATCAGGATCCTCTTGTCCTTATCGATGGTATTCCCGGAGATATGAAAATTGTAGCGCCACAGGATATCGAATCCATCGATGTTTTAAAGGATGGTTCTGCTGCCGCTATTTATGGTACCCGGGGTACCAACGGGGTAGTTTTTATTACCACTAAAAAAGCAAGCGGTATTAAAAGCACCGTCGAATATAGCACTTATGTAAGTACGCAAACCATTGCCAGAAAACTCAATATGTCCACCGCTGCCGATTTTAGGGCACAGATAGCTTCAGGTGTTCGCACAGTGATAGCGGATGATGGTACAATTACATATCCAATGGATGATAATGGTGCAAGTACCGATTGGCTGAAGGAAATTACACAAACACCCCTGATCCAGTCTCATAATTTAACATTCCGCAGTGGTAGCGAAACAACCAATTACTTGGTCAGTCTTAACTATACTAACGCGGAAGGTATGTTCATAAAGACGTTTAATCAGGTATTTTCAGGACGTGCTGACTTTAACCAGAGCCTGTTTGACAATAAGGTGAAGATTAATGTAAATCTGTTTAACTCTTCACGCAATTGGAATGATTGGAATGGTATTAACTCAAATATTTACAGAGAGGCGTGCATGCAAAACCCCACGTCTCCTGTTAAAAATGCCGATGGGACATGGTTTCAGGAACTTCTTAAATTTGATTATCAAAGCCCTGTATCCGATCTATACGAGAGTGATGGTCAAACAAATGAACTAAACTCCAGGTATAAAGGCTCTATCGTATATACACCGCTTATGGACTTAAAACTTTCCGGGGTATTCGCGTATGTAAAGAGGATAAGGGGAAATGGGTATTCTGAAACCAAACAAAATGCGACCACGTTGCGCGACAATAGAAATGGTTATGCAAGAATCAGGGGAGAAGAATCAATAGACCGGTTGGCTGAACTTACCGCTGAATACTCAAAGTCCATAGATAACCATAACCTTATGATCCTTGGCGGATATAGTTACCAGGAAAATGACTTTAATGATTATTATATGGAAAATTGGGATTTTCCAACCGACCAATTTGGATATAATAATATAGATATTGGTCAAGCCGTAATTAATGGACAAGTTTCGAATCCGGTAAGAAGTTCCAGGGCTGCAACAAATTTAATTAGTTTTTTTGGCAGGATTACTTACAACTATAGCGATAAATATCTTTTAATGGCAAGTTTTCGTCGCGAAGAAGCCAGCCAGTTATGGGGCACCAAAAATCCCTGGGGAACATTCCCTGCCGTTTCCGTAGGTTGGAGAATTACCAAGGAATCTTTTATGAGCAATCAAACCCTTTTTAACGATATCAAGTTAAGGGCCGGTTATGGGGTTACAGGATCGCAACCATCAGATCTTTTCAAAGGAGTAGGAATGATTGATTACGGGTACGGATATGTATATTCCAATGGAACATGGATAAAAACACTTGTCCCATCTCAGAATGCTAATCCCGATTTAAAATGGGAAGAAAAACGCGAAACAGACATCGGTCTCGATTTCAGCATGTTGAATAACCGTGTAAGTGGTAGTGTTGATTATTATAACCGCCAGATACACGACCTTCTTTGGTTATATGACGTACCAAGCCCTCCTAACCTTTATAATAGGACTCTTGCAAATGTTGGGGTTATGGAAAACAAAGGATTGGAAGTGATGCTCAACTTTGTGCCAATTAAAGAAGCTGACTTCGAATGGAATACCATTGTTAGTTATTCTACCAACACCAATAAACTGGTAAGTCTGTCGAACGATATTTATAAGCTATCAACCGATTATTTACGAGTTGGGGCCATTTTCCCTCCTATTCAAACCTTTTCCCATCTTTTGAAAGCTGGTGGTCCTATTGGCGATTTATATGGTTATAAAGTAATTGATATTGGCAACGATGAAACCGGCGATCCAGGCAATTATGGCCAGTGGGTATATGAAGGAGCTGACGGGAATCCTGTAAAATTTTCAGATTTTAAACACTCTTTCGAAGATAAAAAAGTAATTGGCAACGGTATTCCAAAATTCTACCTCGGCTGGAATAATAACTTCCGGTATAAAAACTGGGACCTGAGCATTACACAAAGAGGTGCATTTAAATTCCAGGTTGCCAACTTACAGCGTATGATGTTCGAACCCGCAAAAATGATGCAGTACAATGTTCTTACAACAGCTTTTGATAAGGTGTATGGAAAAACTACGTTAAAATCACCAGTGGAATTCAATAGCTATTATGTCGAAAATGGCGATTACTGGAAAATCGATAACATCACACTGGGATATAACTTAAACAAAACAGGGACTAAGTATATCCAATCTGCACGGCTTTATGTATCGGTACTCAACACTTTAATTATTACCGGTTATAAAGGAATTGACCCTGAAGTAAGTTTACGGAACCCAACTTCAAATGTTCAGTCCGGAGTCGTTCAAACTCCTACATCAGGATTGGACCCTGGAATGGATTCGCCATATAAATATCCAACCACCCGTACATTTACCATTGGTCTTAATGTAACATTTTAATTAACATTTTAATTAACATTTTAATTATTAATTAATGTAGATATGAAGAAGCTAAAATTTATTACATATACAGGAATAGCAATAATTGCTTTTCTTATGGTCGTAATTTCAGCTTGTACCAAATTGAAAGATACGTCCTATAATCAAATTATATCGAGTGAATTTATCCCTACCAGTGCAGACCTTCCAGCCTTGACCGGTGCACCTTACGTGGACTGGCGTGGTCTTCTCCTGCAATGGAATACAGTTTACAGGGCACAGGAGGTTTCAGGTGATGAAATGTTAACACCCGAACGTAATGGTGGATGGGTGGATGGTGGCGTGTACCGCAGGTTACATGAACATAAATGGACTACCGACGATGATGTCGTGATAAATATATGGACAAGAGCATACCAAGGTATTACTAATTGTAACCGGGTTATTTACCAGGTTCAGACAGGCAAAATTCCTGTTGCAGCAAAGGATACAACTGCGCTTATCGCCGAAATGAAACTATTGAGGGCTTCCTATTATTGGGTTTTATGCGATATATATGGAAACGTCCCCATAGTTGATAAATTTGATGTGCCCGCAGGTTATTTACCAGCACAAAATACAAGGAAAGAGGTGTATGACTTTATTGTTAAAGAAATTCTCGCCAACTATCCCCTGGTAAGCGCTGACAACAATCAAATAACTTATGGTAAATTTAACAAATGGGCAGGCCTTACTTTATTAGCTAAAATGTATCTGAATGCAGAGGTGTATACAGGAACTGCCGAATGGGACAAATGTATAGCTATTTGCGATCAAATCATTAATGCAACGGAAACCAGCGGAATTAAGTTGGAATCAAACCAGAAAAATGTATTTGTAACGGAGAATCAAAATTCAAAAGAGATTATCTTCGCATTGCCGTTCGATTCTAAATATGTATCAGGGTGGAACGATTTTGATGTTCACATGCAAACGCTGCAAGGTGAAAACCAGGCAACCTATAATCTTATGTATGGTCCGTGGGGTGGCGTTTGTGCTATACCACAATTTATAAATACATTCGATACTACCGATGCCCGGTACATTGATAATTACATTAAGGGGCCGCAATATGCAGCGAATGGTGACCCCCTTATAGCTTCATGGGGAGAGTATAAAGGGAAACAGTTGTTTTTCCGCAATCATGTTTACGGAGTTGATTACTCAGACGAAACAGATGGTTTCCGTCTGGGTAAATTTGAAATAGCCATGGGGGCCACTAATCGTTTAAGTAATGACTGGCCACTTTTCAGGTATGCTGATGTTTTGATGATGAAAGCAGAATGCCTTTTGCGCACCGGACATGCTGATGATGCTGCCGCTATTGTTACAACGGTTAGGGAACGAGACTTCAAATTAAAACCGGAAAATGCTGTTGTTACAGGCGCCCAATTACAGGGTGGCAGTAATTATAATTACGGTCTGAGAAATCACTTGGTACCATTTACATATGAAGGAGGCGCTGATATTCAATACGGCCGTATGCTTGATGAACTGGGTTATGAATTTTGTCAGGAAGCACGTCGCAGAACGGATATGATTCGTTTTGGTATGTTTACGAAAAAATCATGGCTGTCTCACTCTCCAAACGGAGATTACAGGGCACTCTACCCAATACCCGGAACGGAGCTTGCTAAAAACTCTAATTTACATCAGAATCCAGGTTACTAATTGTCTCGTAATCTACGAAAGTGAAGTTCATCTGCCTGAAAAACAGATGAACTTTATTATTAAAAATATTCAATTAAAACTTTCATGATGATATGTTACTCCTGGTAAATAATTAAAAATGAATCAAAATCACAGTTTATGAATAAATACAACCTTTTGCTATTGGCTACACTTTTGTTGT
>Ga0315537_1004539_pt1 | contig 10083 bp, 9 predicted proteins | sample SalMarSW160270MG_FD_203091 | JGI IMG/M metagenome (GOLD analysis project Ga0315537, IMG submission 203091) | Salt marsh sediment microbial communities from the Plum Island Ecosystem LTER, Massachusetts, United States - Salt Marsh Sediment SW1602-70 ... | reverse complement strand
TATTGCCATGACGCAATCCTTTCATAATGGCTACGATTGTTTTTGTTCTCACAAAACATTGTAAACCGTCGAAAGGATTGCGTCTCTTTATATCTTCAGTCACTGAGCGAAAGAAGTGAGAGGGGATCCATTTTGCAAACAAATAGCAAAATGGGGGCCCAGCGAAGTGGATGGTTTAATTCATCGTCAGTTCTTCATATCTCATATTTGGATTCCTGCCTTCGCAGCACCGTAAGGCGTCCTGTGGGGAATGACAAGCAACGAATCACGAGCCACGAAATGACATACGCTATAAGCATGACACAATACGCCTCCCCGCAGTTTTGCGGAGCAAAACTAAGCACGGGGGGAAAAGTCATGGACATTTTTCGCGGTTTTTCGTTGTATTAAGGCGGTTTTGGGATATAATACGACATGAACAGTTGATAGTTCATTGTTCGTAGTTCATAGTATAATGGAAATCATATCAAATACAGAGTGGAGGGCAAATCAAGAGTTCAAAGTGTAAAGTTCAAAGTTTATTCTTACCGTAAGGCATCCCTTTCGGGAGAGCGAAGCCGAAATGGGGCAAAACCACAGAAAAACCCTTTTTTTCGGGATTCAAAACGAATTTGAAAAAACAAACCCAATTTTAAAACGGAGGACAGAAGGCAGAAGACATAATTTGAAAAAACAAACCCAATGTTAAAATAGGCGCTTTGATGTAAGCTCTTTTATGACAAGTAAATATGTCAAATCCTCGTCAATCCGCGAAATCCGCGGTTGGAAAAACAAAGCCAATCCGTGGCACGGCCATCCCTTCGACTTTGCTCAGCGCAGGGCTGCTGTGGTTAAATAGTGTTATTTGTATTTATTCAAGTTTCAAAAAAAATGTGGAATATTTTCGGAAAAATGCGGAAATCGCCAGATATTTCATGAGAAAAAGGTAATAACAGGGGGTATTCTCAATCCTTTTTGGTACAAGGATTGTAAATATCACTGTTTATCGAACAGGAGTATAAGATTAGCTATCATTAAAAATAGGAAGTTTTTTTAAAAAACCATAAAATAATATAGGCATATTGGGGGGCATGTAGTATATTGCACAATGCGATTGATGAGATTTCGGGTTTATATATTAAATATGTGAGGAGAGTATGAGAAAGATAATATTTATTACAATAGTGTTGGTATTAGTATCCGGATCGGCCATGGCCGACTTATTCTCTGACGATTTCAACTCGGAGAATGGCGGCGTTGGGAAACTTAACTACGGCACGGTTGACTCCACCTTTTTTTCAAACTGGACTGTTTCAGACGGGACAGTTGATTTAATCGGTAGTCCAGGATTTTACGACTGGTTCGGCTCAACTAATGGACTTTATGTTGATATGGACGGATCAACATCCAATGCCGGGAAGATAGCCACCTGCCTTAGTTTAGATCCAGATACATACATACTGAGCTTTGACCTTGCTGGGAACCAGAGAAACACTGCTGAAGAAAGAGTAGATGTATTAGTTGGCTCTTTGTTCAGCAATAGCTACAGCTTAGACATGACCGATCCGTTTACAACGTACACAGAGACATTTACCGTCTTAACAGCCGGCATATATGATCTTAGCTTTGAGGGATTGGGCTTTGGCAATCCCGGGGACAATGTAGGCATGCTTCTGGACAACGTGTCAGTCAATGTTGTTCCTGTGCCGGGTGCGGTTCTGCTTGGTTTAATCGGATTAAGTGCCGCGGGAATAAAATTGCGTAAAGATGCGTGATTTGCCTGTATCATACCATACAGGAAGAAAATATCTAAGATTCGCATAGTAAATTTCCACCGGTTAAAACCGGTGGCATTTACCGCAACAGGCTTCGCCTGTCCGCCTTCGGCGGATGACTTCATCTACGGGTTAAAACCCGTAGAATTGCGGTAGAATATTAAAATGATTTACTCGTGAGCTATTAGGGATCTATTAGGAACGTTTACATATCGTTCTTACATTCATTTATGGGGATTGTAAACGCTGCGCATTATTTGAAAATATTCACCACGAAATTTCGAAGGGGCGCGAAGAAGTTTATTCAATTCAAAACTTCTCCCTTGGGGATGCATTAGGCAGTTTATCTCGGTGCTCTTTTTACTCTGCGATTCATTCTTCGTAGTATTACTACGGAGAACGGAAGTACTCGCTACGTAGCACGAGTCGTGGTTTTAAAAATCCCTTTAAATCCTGTGTAAATTTTTGCCATAGGTATCAGTGTCTAAAAAAAGAATTCAGAATCCAGTAGTCAGTAGTCAGAATTTAGCATTCAGCAAACCACTTTAACAAAACCTCTGTGCCTCTGTGGCTTTGTATGATTTTAAAACGGTTTTTCGTTGCCCGTTCTGGGGATTTGTTTTAGACTCTTAAGGCATTGCAATATTGTAAATGTATTTAAGAACAAGGGTAATAGTCTTGACAACCAAAGCGATAAAAGTTAACAAAAAAGACGCCGTAGATAGGATAAAAAAGATTTGGTCTATATTGAAAAAGACTTATCCGCAGGCAAAGATCGCGTTGAATTTTAAAAATCCGCTGGAACTATTGATAGCAACTATCTTGTCCGCACAATGCACGGATGTAAGAGTAAATATGGTGACAAAGGACTTATTCAAAAAATATAAAACACCTGCCGACTGGGCCAAAACCGACTTAAAACAGATAGAATCGGATATCAAAAGCACAGGCTTTTTTCGCAATAAGGCAAAAAATATCAAGGGAGCCTGTGTAAAAATAAACGAGCAATTCAAGGGTAAAGTTCCCGCAACAATGAACGAGCTTCTCGCACTGCCGGGCGTGGGCAGAAAAACGGCCAACTGCGTCCTCGGCGATGCGTTCGGGATACCGGGAATAACCTGCGATACGCACGTTATTCGCCTTAGTCGCCGATTAGGACTGTCCGAAAACAGCGACCCGGTAAAGTTGGAATTCGATTTGGCCGAAATAGTTCCAAAGAAGAACTGGACGATGTTTAGTCATCTGTTGATTTTTCACGGGCGTAATATTTGCAAAGCCCGTAAACCAAATTGCCCGGATTGCCCTATTGCAAAACATTGTCCTTCGGCGAACGACCCGGCTTTATGGTGATATACAAGATTGAAAGGAGATTAACATCTTATGATAGAGAGCATTAACAACCCAGTACAGGACCTCTGGCGGATATTCAGAGTAATGGCCGAATTTACCGAAGGCTTCGAGGAGCTTGCCACGGTCGGCCCGGCGGTATCAATTTTCGGCTCGGCACGCGCCAAACCGGACGGGCAATATTATAAGCTTGCAGAGCAAACCGCATCCGAACTGGCAAAGGCCGGCTTTGCAGTAATCACCGGCGGTGGAGGCGGAATTATGGAGGCGGCCAATAAGGGAGCCGCCGAAGCGGACGGCCGGAGCATCGGCCTTAACATCGAGCTGCCCATGGAACAGATTCCAAACGAGTTCCAGAACCTTTCTCTGCACTTTCGATATTTCTTCGTCCGCAAGGTAATGTTCCTCAAGTATGCACACGGTTTTATAGTATTTCCCGGCGGTTTCGGCACGATGGACGAGTTCTTCGAATCGCTGGTCCTGATTCAAACACTTAAGCAGGCCTCCTTCCCCGTAATTTTGATGTGTACGGATTACTGGGAAGGGCTAACCAAATGGATAAAAACCAAAATGCTGGATGAACACAAATATATCTCCCCCGAAGATCCTGACGTCTTTACTATGGTCGATGATCCTCAAACTGCGGTTAAAGTCATCAGGGAATTCAAAGAAGCGGAAGGACGGGTCGGAATCGATTTACCTCCGGGCATGAAAAAAATGTGAGCCGTATACGATCATTGGAAACGTATCTATTAGAAAGGAGTCAAGAATTATGAACGCAAAGTGGATGACAGTTCCGGCGATTGCGATACTGTTTTCCGGCTGTACCGGCATGGAAAAACCGAAAATAAATACGGTTGACAAGGACACGTTCTTCGTGGAAGTGGAAGAATTCGACCTGACCAACGCTGAGATGTTAGATCTCGAAGGGGCCAGCGGGGGAAAGACCGTCATGCTCCAGGATGCCTCCGGCAAGGCCGAGGCTACGATCCAATTGAGCAAAGGCAACTACGAGATCACGGTCTACGGCATGGGCCCCACCTACGACGAAGATGCCTTTTTTATGAAAGTTGGCGGCAACGCGGAACAGCGGATGTGGATGGAAAGCCCGGGTGACCTTGTGCCTACCCTTGAACATTATAATTTCACTCAGGAGTCCAACGGGCCATGTGATATTCTGCTGCGCTTTGTCGAGTCGAACGTCGAGCTTGACCGTATACAGTTCAAACGTGTTCAATAGCACAGAAGTACCAGTGTCCAAGGAAGGAATCACGAAAAAGATTGATTGAATTTGAATGAGCCCCGGCCCTGATTTGAAGCCGGGGCTTTTAATATCTACCTGACAAACAAATTAATGTTTCAAAAGCAACTCCAGCAACTTCCGGTCGAGCTTATGGCCGCGCCAGTCTTCGTACTCGACATCTTCCCTGCGAGAGTCGAGGATACCGAATTCGCCGCGGAAATTCCACAGGGCATAACCTATTCCATTGTCTGTTAATACATCCAGAACGTCACCGAACCAGGCCAGAAAGACATCGTGCGGCGTTTTTATCCAGCAACCGCATTCCCCGCAGTGCACACCGACGCCTTTTCGAGCCAACTCAATCCAGGGTTCGTAATACTTCTCAAGCTCGGTGCGGTCCCAATGTTTGCCCGCCATCCTGCCGGGCCAAACTGGTTCGGGCAGATTATCGACGTCGGCAAAAGCCCATGATGCTTTGTAATGGGAAATGTACGCCGGCCTGTAACCGCGGCAGCTCTGGGCGATATTCAAATCGATAATCTCCGGTATCACATCGTTACCAACATTATTGCCGTCGGCGATAATCAGATGGTCGGGATTGGCCTGACGTATTACTTTTGCAGCAGCCTCAGCCACCTTCCGGTAGATATCGCCCGGCACCGGCCCGCGTGCAGAATGCTGGTCGTTCATATCCCGGCGCATACTCGGCTCGTTCACCAGATCGAAGCTGATTTTAGACGGTGGAATGTCCTTGTACCGCTTTGCCCACATACCCCAGTGAAAACAGAACGCATCCAGAGCCTCCTTGTCTGTCCAAAGATTAAACGGCTCGTTGAATCCGGCGTTCACGCAGTATCCGGGGGCGCGATGCAAATTGAGACTCACATGCATGCCATACTTGTGGGCCGCCTCAACAATACCGTCGATATATTCGAGAGCACTTTCCTTGATTTTATACATGTCATCCGGCTTAATATCGCCCTGCGACCGGTCGTATTCTATCCATCGCGGATAGGCCATCGGCAAACGAACAAAATCAAAGCCCCAATCGGACATCCAGCGGAAATCATCTTCGGTGGTCTTATTTCGCCGGTCCCGGAATCCTGAAAACGGAGAGAAATAATCCAGAAGGTTAAATCCCCTCCAGCGAGGAATCGTAGTTTGAGCCGGTTTAGGTTTCTCACCGGCTTTAACAATATCTGCCGTGAATCCCAAAGTTGCAGCGCTCAATCCAACGGCCTTTAGAAAATTTCGCCGGTTTATGTTTGTTGTTTTCATGCCTTAGCCTCCGAACACATTCTTTTACAAGCCGAATTCATCTTCAACCGGTCCTTATTTTTTTACCAATTCATAACTTTTTTGAAAAACGGCAGGAGCTCTTTTGCGATCTCCCGGTGCTCCTGCTCACCGGGATGGTCCATACATCCGCTCGCACTAACCTTTGAAAAAACAAACATGTGTACCTTGCCGTCATTCTCAGCTTCCCGCATGTGCTGTATTACCTGCGAGAGATTTTTCTGTAACTGCGCACTTTTTTTACCCGAGAGCATCGGGCTGCTCAGACAGCATATCGGTACATTAGGGTACCTGCTCCGGATTCGCTTTACGAACCGGATATATGCAGCTACGAATTCGGCCGAATCCAATTCACCTCTGTCATAACTGCCGTCGCCGTCGGAGAAATCGTTCGTACCCAGACAAATAGAGACCAGATCGGGGGAAAACCTGTCAGCGTCCCATTTCGATGACGAATCGGTATTAAGGAAAGTATTCTCATAGACATCCGGCATTGTCGGGCCGGGACTGTTCCAATTTCGAAGTATGCCGATTCCGGAGACGGAACTTAAGAGCCAGTCGGCATTCAACTGACGGCAGACAAGCGGGCCGTAAGCCAGATACGCATTATGCTGGTCGTACCATTCTGCGGATTCGCAGGGGACCTCCGTCGCATCCAGTCCCATGCCGCACGTGATGGAATCCCCGATAAACTCGATTTTACGCTCCTTACTTTTCTCAAAAGGCAGCAGCTTTGGACACAATAATCCTGAAAAATCAATATAACCATTCTGAGCCTCCGTGGCCTTGCATACAAGAAGCGTGTGCTCGGTATCTTTTAGGTCTTTCGCAATTTCATATTGTGTTTTGTCTTCGGTGACTTTAATCCTTCCCTGATACTTTCCATCAATCTCAGTGGAAATATAGCCGTGATTGTTGTCTAAATTCTGATCTTCAAGCAAAATATCGCAAGTGCTTCCTCTGAATTTAAGCTCGAAGCAGGAACCTGCTCCGCTCAGCCTCGGCTTTTCCGGATTTTGAAAATCAATGCGTCCTGTATATTGAATATTTTTATTGTCCGGCTTGTAAAGAGAAGGTTGATTCGCCGGTTTGAGCCGGTTACTACTACAGGACAATTGTGATATTAACAGGATAAACAGTATTACAAGTTTTTTCATAGTATCAACTTTCAATTTAATCAAACGATTCACAATCAGGCGTTCACGATGTTAAGATTAATTATCTATAAAGACGAAATATTATTACATCGGCTTTTGCTCTGCGGCTTTGAGCGGGGGCAGTCCGCAGGCGGAGCGATACGGAGCTATAGCCTCGATATAGGCGGCATCTTCCAGGCTGAGCATGCGGGGATCGTTGACCAGCTCCTGCAACTGCTCCTGCTTGGTCATCCGTACCATCTCGGCCCAGATTACATACAATGCCCACTTCGGTTGTTTCTCCAGGACTTCAAGCGTAGGTGGTTTTCCCACTTCGCCGAGGACAATCGGTTTTCCAGCAGCTATCTTGAGCATGTCGTCGTAATATGACTGCTTAAATTCCCTGTAACAATCCAGCGATGCGATATCAAGGTACCCGCTGCCGGGATAATAATCTATAAACTGTCTGTCCTCACGTTCGGGCCTGTCAACACTCCAGACCCAGACCAGATTGTTTAGCTTGTGATGGTTCACGAGCCTGTCAAACATTTGGCGATAAAGAGTCGCCGTCCCGCGATCTCCGCGTCGACCGCCCCACCAGAACCAGTCGCCGTTCATTTCATGGTACGGCCGCCACAATACAGGGACATTCGCATCCTGAAGCTGCTTCAGGAAGGACGCGATAGTATCGACCTGGGAACACCAGTGTTCGTGCAACTGCGTACCCGGTGTGAGGACATCGTTGAACTGTTCGTCCGTGAGTTGTCCCTGCACACTTGCGAGCTTATCATCCGGTGCATTCGCATCGCGTCTCTCTCGGAAAGTGACCGGCTCATCCGCCGTCGGCGGCACCGCATGCCAGCATATTGTAATAATCGAGCCCAGCTTATGCTGCCTTATGCACTCTTTGACAATATCGGGTCTGGCGGAGACTGCATCTTTGTCACCGTCTTTGGCAAAACCCCAGTCCTGGCTGTAAACGGCCGGAGTCTTGCCGGAATGTTTGGCTGCATCCAAAGTGGAAGCATCTTTCGTATCCGGATAGTTGTGCTGACCAGTTAGTGTATGCTTTCCCGAAATGCCGTATATGAGCTGCAACAACGCCCTTGCTTCCCGCGAAGCGTTCGGTGTAACCGGGTTGATTGAGCTTTCGGAACCGAAACTTGATGCAGCATTTAAGCACAATAATCCTGCCAATAACCAACAAGTTATCTGCCTGAATTTCATGGTTTCACTTTCTTTCTCAATAAAAAATTCGACTTCTCTAAAGCAATTATGAATTGCCTGATATCAACTAACTCTCAACTCTGCTATTTCTTATTTACTCTCGGTTTTCATAGCTTTCAGGATTTCAATACATTCAATCATAGCCCGGCCGTTATGGTAGCCGCATTTCCAGGGCTGGGCCTTATCGCTCAATCGGGCCGCACCCTCGGCCGTAGTGTCGCTATGCCATTCTCCATGTTCCCGGTCTGCCATGAATTTGTCCACAAAATTATATGTCTTTTTGAATACCGACAAGTATTTCGGATCGCCCGTCTCACGATACATGTACAGTGAGCTGACAAGCGCTTCGGCCTGAACCCACCAGGTTTTTGTACGATTGCTCGCCGGTTTATTGAAAGGGCCGCTATCGAAAAAACCCCCGTTAGTCTCGTCATATCCGTATTTCAACGAATATTCATACAGCGTTTTATACAGATCCAGCAACGGCCGGTTGGACAGACCCGCAGCATTACACGCGTCCATCAGCAGCCATACATTTTCAATATCGTGACCGTAAGATACGATCGAATAGCCCGCCCCCAGTTTCGGCGTCCAGTCAAGCTCATATCTATCCGTGCAGGCTCCCAACGGTTTTCTTACGACGGTATTGCTCTGGATTAGAATCAACTCCATCAGACGGTCACGTGCAAACGGCGATTTACTCGCACGATAGTAGGTCGTATAAGCTTCGAGAAGGTGCAGATGGGTATTCATCAGCTTTTCATCACCACGCGAACCCATGGAGGACGAAGCATCCGGCGGCAACGGACTCCAGTCAGTTTCAAAGGATTCGAGATAGCCGCCATATTTATCATCGTGGGCCTTCGTCTCGATAAGGTCAAAAAGTTGCGTGGCAAAGTCCAGAACCTGCTGATTTTTAGTGGCCAGGTAATATTCCGATATGCCATAGAGTGCAAAGGCCTGCCCGTATAAATGTTTTCGGGATTGGAGTTTCTTTTCGCCGGTCATATCGACTTCCCAATAGAACCCGCCATTCTCCTTGTCCCACATTTTCTCGGTCAAAAATTTATATCCCAGTTCGGCGGCCTTGAGATACTCCCGTCCGTCGTAACCGGCCCTTGCCAAACGCGAAAAAAGCCACAGTGTTCGAGCCTGGGTGACAATCATTTTGGTTTCGCCCTGTTTCTCTTCGCCTTTCGGACCGAAATTGATAATATAACCGCCGTTTTTGTGATCCAGCGCCTTCGAGAGCCAGAAAGATGCAATATTTTGGTTCAACATCTTTTCAAGCTTAGGAATATAAGTTTCCGCCGGTTCTGTATTGTTCCGCTCTGCATACAAATGTGATGACAAGCCCGAAACAACAAGAATCGAAGCTATCATCCGAAATAATAGTCTCTCGCCACAACCGATATCACTCATAATAATTTCCCTCTAAGCCCAGGCTATTAACTGCCTCGGATATGAAACACAATTACAACCGTTTATTATACATAGTTAAATTTGCCAAACCGATTTTAACTACATATTAACTCAGTTAAAACTTAAGACAATAATTTAAAAGTGATTTATTCCGCTCCTGCGGTGCATTTAAAGGTTAAGCGCGGTAACACGAATGAACATATCCGTTGCAGCTTAAGATTAGAAGCCTTTTGACAAAATACTCTCGTACAACAGTAATGTAATAAACGCAGATACAGTTAAAACCAGCAGTAAGCCGAACGAGTGAATGATGAGAATTAAAAGCCCTCTTTTGCCGTGCGCCCGAATAATGCATATCGGCACTGCAATACCATAAAACATAAATACGAGCCAATAAGAAAATATCGACAGAGGTTTACCGGCAATTTTCCCGTCAACGATACAAATGTGTGTCAGAACAAGAGCCAGAATCAGTGCATGAAGCAGACCCTGTATCCTGGATATATCCTGATAGAGACCGAATCTGATTCCGATTGACGCTACGATGACATAAACCAGCACAATCAGGAACGCTCGATATCTTTTCCGGCTTTTAATCTGCAAAATATCCATTAGGTTTAACCGTTAACAGAACGAATTTAATCATTCTTTTTCAATA